>CEWG01031745.1_pt1 | contig 10766 bp, 9 predicted proteins | sample 361411 | NCBI WGS metagenome assembly CEWG01 (sample SAMEA2622173, study PRJEB7988) | marine metagenome | biome: marine biome (ENVO:00000447); feature: surface water layer (ENVO:00002042); material: "saline water (ENVO:00002010), including plankton (ENVO:xxxxxxxx)" | depth 5 m | reverse complement strand
ATGAAGGTATTAAGAACGCCTGATAAGTATTTTAAAAATATAAAGGGATATCCTTTTAATCCTATTTATACAAATATTATTGCCGAAGATGGCACTAAAATAAGAGTTCATCATATAGATGAAGGTCCAAGCGATGGTCCAACTTTATTGGCTATGCATGGTCAACCTGTTTGGAGTTATTTATATTCTAAAATGATACCTATTTTGAATGAGTCAGGTATACGAGTTATTGCTCCAGACCTCATTGGATATGGTAAATCGGATAAGCCAGCATCAAGAGAGGATTATAGTTATCAAAATCAAGTAGACTGGATGAATCAATGGCTTGTTGAAAATGATTTAAATAACTTAATATTTTTTGGTCAAGATTGGGGAGGATTAATTGGTCTAAGAATGATTGTAGACAATCCAGATAGATTTATAAAAATATCTATGGGCAATACAGGGTTACCATATATGCCTAATACTCCTCAAAGTGTTATTGATGAGGTAAAAGAATTTAGAAAATCAAAACTTAAACTTACTCCTCTAAGTATGTCAAAAGAAGTTAGTAAAATGGATTCAGGTAAAACTCATCCTGCTCTAAAATTCATGTATTGGCAAAAATTTTGTTGGGATACTAAAAATCTTCCAGTTGGCTTATTGAATTCATCAATGATGGAAAGAAAGCCAAGGAAAGAAATTAGAAATCATTATATTCTTCATGAATTAGGTTTATCTAAAATATCACCTTATATGAGTGATTTAATGAAAGCTTATGAAGCACCATTTCCATCTCCTAAATATAAAATGGCATGTAGAGCTATGCCAAGTCATGTACCAATTATTCCGGATAAATCATTAGAGGCTCAAAAGAAAGCAAGAGAATTTTTTAATAGAACTGATAAGCCATTTTTGTCAGTTTTTGCTGGTAATGATCCTATTACAAATAATATGGAACAAGATGTATTAAAAATGGTTCCAAATGCAATTAAAGCTGAAAACATTGGTGGAGGTCATTTTTTTCAATGGACTAAAGCAAAAGAATTATCTAAAGTATTAATTGATTTTATAAAAGATTAAGTATGATTGAATTATATACAGCTCCCACTCCAAATGGTCATAAAGTATCTTGTACATTAGAGGCCATGAATCTTGAATACAATGCAAAACTCGTAAATTTATCAGATGGAGATCAACATAAGCCAGAGTTTTTGAAAATTAGTCCAAATGGAAGAATTCCTGCAATCATTGATAGAGGAAATAATAACCTACATATGTTTGAGTCAGGAGCAATAATGATCTATCTTGCAGAAAAAACTGGGCTATTAATGCCAGATGATCCTTTAAAAAAAGCAAAAGTTCTTGAGTGGTTAATGTTTCAAATGGGAGGAGTTGGTCCAATGATGGGTCAGGCAAACGTATTTTTTAGATACTTCCCAGAGAAATTACAGCCAGCTATAGACAGATATCAAAATGAAAGTAGAAGGCTTTTTGAGGTTCTTGATAAACATCTTAATGATCATGAGTGGTTAGCAGGAGAATATTCTATAGCTGATATAGCTAATTGGTGTTGGGTCAGAACCCACAATTGGTCAGGAGTATCTATTGATGGTTTAAATAATCTAGATAGATGGAAAAACGCTATGTATGAACAACCTGGAATGAAAAAAGGTATAAAGGTTCCTGTTCCAATCGAAAATCTTTTAAAAGATAAAGATAAACAAAAAGAATTTCTTAAAAACTCTGAGAAGATTGTTAAAACTTAAGGAGAAGCTAATGATTAAACTATACTTAACCCCGGGCACCAGAGCAGGAAGAGTTGCGTGGTTGCTTGAAGAGCTAAAAATTGAGTATGAACTAGAAATATTACCTTTTACTAAAGAGGGATTAAAATCACCAGAACATAGAGCAAGACATTCACTAGGGAGAGTCCCAGTAATTGAAGATAGTGATATCTCTATTTTTGAATCTGGTGCAATAATTCAATATATTCTTGATAAATATGGTGAGGGTAAACTCAAACCTGATATAAATTCTGATCAATATCCATACTATCTTCAATGGTTTCATTTCTGTGAAGGTATGGTAATGCCTCCAATGAATCAAATTGTAGTTCAAACAGTGCTGCTTCCACCTGACAGAAGAGATGAAACAGTTTTAAATCAAGCTAAGAATCTACTTTCTAAATCTTTATTACCAGTTAACGAATTTTTAGATGGCAAAGATTACTTAATTGGTGAATTTTCAGCAGCTGATTGTATGTTAGGACATTCTTGTTTCATGGCAAATAGATTAGGTTGTGTAAGTGATGATATGTCAAATATAAAAAACTATGTTGCTAATATTGAATCTAGGGAGGCTTTTCAAAAAGCAATTAAGCTTGGTGAAGAAACAGGTAATCCAATTGGATAGAATTTGATGTCAGATTCCATAAAAGTATTTGGAAATGTTGGATCGCCCTATACTCAAAAAATTTTATCTTTGCTGAGATATAAAAATATTCCTTACACTGTTTCATGGGGTGATGTAGTTCAAAATTTGTCTTTTTTAGATATTCAACCTCCAAAGCCAGTTTTATTACCAACAATAGTATTAAAAGACAAAAATGGTTCAGACATTTGTAAAACTGATACAACACCAATAATAAGATATCTTGAAGGTATCTATAAAGAAAAATCTGTAATCCCAAACTCATCTGTTCTATGTTTTCTAAATTATTTACTAGAGGACTTTGCTGATGAATGGACTACAAAATACATGTTCCACTACAGATGGCATTTCAATGATGATGCTGAGAACGCAAAAAAAATGCTTGTTCTTCAACATAAAATTGATATTGATGACGAATTAATGAACCAATTTGGTGATGTTATTGCAGATAGACAAATTAATAGACTATGGGTTGTTGGATCAAACAATGATACAGCAAATCTCATTGATCAAAGCTATAAAAGATATTTACTTTTAATGGAAAATCATCTTAAACATTTACCCTTTATGTTTGGACAACGACCCTCCTCTTCAGATTTTGGTTTATATGGTCAACTCACTCAACTCGTTGGATTTGATCCTACTCCTAGAAATATCGCATATAAAAATTCACCAAGAACAGTTTCATGGGTAAATATAATGTCTGATTTATCTGGTTTGCATGATAGTGGAGGAATTGGTGAATTTTTTGGAGTAAAGACTAAAAAAACAGACAATAACAATAAATTAAATTACTTTAAAGATAATGATTATGGATGGATAGATGTGAATAATATTCCTAATTCCTTAATTGAAATATTCAATGAAGTAGGAAGAGTTTATATTCCGTGCCTTATTGCAAATACAAAAGCTTATGAAAAAGGAGATGAAGTTTGGGAAACATCAATTGATGGTGAAGTTTGGAGACAAAAAACATTTCCATATCAAGTAAAGTGTCATAATTGGATTAAAGATGAATTTAATAAGTTATCACCCAATGATAAGAAAACTACCTTAAATTTAATTGGCAACAGCGGTTGCGAAAGAATTCTAGACTAATCTTTCAGATCTATAGTGGTAAAAGAAAAAAATTGTAGATATTGCGGTTAATATGTGCCAAATTCCGTGTGCTTGAATAAAAGAGTCTGGATTACAAAATTCAGAATCTGGATTAATAGTTAAATTTCCTTGGAGCCAGATTAACCAAGCTGCAATATATGCTGTCATTCCAGCAAAATACCAGATATATGTTCTTGATCCGCTTGGTTTCTTGCTAGCTAGAATACCAGGTAACCAAAAGAATACAATCCACCAGTACTCTGAGATATTTTCGAATACCTCAAATGGAAATATTCCAAATATCATTAATACTAAGAAGCCAACAAAACCGGAAAAAAATCTCATACTTGGAGACCAAAATTTATATAAAAATTCACTAATAACCCAAAGACCTATTGAAACACCAAATAGATCCAGGCCAATACCCATTCCATGTCCAAATAATCCTCGCATAACAGCATAAAATAGAACAATAGATATATATACTTTAAGAAATGTGTTAACAGACCAGTTAGACATTTTATGTATGTTGTATAACCATGGGATTATTATGTACATAACCATACTTAGGTTATCTGCCCAGCCTCCCCATTCTGTATTTGTACCATGCATCATCATAGAGCCAGGACCTAGATATATAACAGCTATACCATAAAGAATCGTTATTTTATTTAAACCAGAAAAATCATTAAAAGATGTTTCATTTGATAATGTATATAAGATAAATAACCCAGCAACCATAAAACCAAGATTGGTCAATGTATTTATAGGCTCCCTAAACGCTCCAGCACTAATTCTTTCACACCATCTAGACGCTTCACCGATAAAACTTAATGATTCCTGTGACTGAATTAATTGGAAATAACTTAATATATAAAATACTGTTAAAAATAGAACACTAACTACTAAAGAGATTATGAAAGCGTTTTCTTTTTTAAAAAAATTTATCAATTAATCAACTTAAAGAGCGCCCTCAAGTTCAGGTAAGGCATTAAATAAGTCTGCGACAAGGCCATAATCTGCTACCTGAAATATAGGAGCATCTTCGTCCTTATTAATCGCAACTATAACCTTTGAATCTTTCATGCCAGCAAGATGCTGAATGGCTCCTGAAATTCCAACTGCTATATATAGATCTGGAGCAACTATTTTACCAGTTTGACCTACTTGATAGTCATTTGGAACAAAACCAGCATCAACGGCCGCTCTAGAAGCACCCACTGCTGCGCCAAGTTTATCGGCAATAGAATCTAACAAGTGAAAATTATCTCCTGATTGCATACCTCTTCCGCCAGATATAACAATATTTGCTGCAGTTAATTCTGGTCTATCACTTTGAGCTAATTCTTCTCCAACAAATTTACTAATGTTGGATGAACCCTGATCATTGATATCTTGAACCTCAATACCTGAATTATCTGTACCGACGGCGTCAAAAGCTGTTGACCTCACAGTTATTACTTTAATATTGTCATTTGATTTAACTGTTGCAATACAACTACCTGCATAAATAGGTCTTTTAAAAGTATCGTCAGATTCAACAGATATAATATCTGAAATCTGTTGTGCATCCAGTTTAGCAGCAACTCTTGGCATAAGATTTTTTCCAAATGTTGTTGCAGGTGCAAGAATATGAGAAAAACCATCACAATTTGCTAAAACAAGCGCAGATACATCCTCAGCAATTAGATTTGAATATATTTCACTATCACATTTTAAAACCTTAGTTACGTTATCAAGTGACTGACATTCGCTGATAACACTATCAATATTTGAACCAGCAACTAATACTACAACATCTCCTGATAGAGCATTTGCAGCTGCAACTGTGTTTAGAGTTGAACCTTTTAAAGAATTATTATCATGTTCTGCTATAACTAGAATACTCATTGGATCACCTTTGCTTCATTTTTTAACTTATCTACTAAATCGTCTACTGTTTCGACCATAATGCCTGCTTCCCTTGATGGAGGTAACTCTACGGACAACAATTCAGTTCTAGAACTTAAATCAAGACCAAGATCTGAGGCAGGTATAACATTTAATTCCTTTTTTTTGGCCTTCATAATGTTTGGTAATGATGCATATCTTGGCTCATTTAATCTTAGGTCTGTTGTTATTATTGAAGGGATAGTTAATTCAAGTGTTTGAAGACCTCCATCAATTTCCCTTGTTACAGTAACTGATGAATCATTTATAGTAACTTCTGATGCGTTAGTTGCTTGAGGATAATCAAGCAATGCTCCTAACATTTGTCCAGTTTGATTATTATCACCATCGATAGCTTGCTTACCTAATATTATTAAATCAGGCTTTTCATCTTCAATGATTTTTTGAAGAACTTTTGCAATTGCTAGGGGCTCAAGTAATGAATCTGTCTCAATTAAAGTAGCCCTATCAGCTCCTAGAGCCAATGCTGTTCTCAATTGTTCCTGAGAATCTGTTTGTCCCACACTTACTGCAATGACTTCTGTTGCTTTTCCAGATTCTTTTAATCTAACAGCTTCCTCTAGAGCAATTTCACAAAATGGATTAACCGCCATTTTCACATTATTTAAATCAACATTAGTATTGTCAGATAATGGTCTCACTTTTACGTTATAATCGACAACTCTTTTAATCGGAACTAAAATTTTCATAATAAATATTTCTTGTTAATTAACTTGTAAATTGTACTTATTTATATGTATATTTAATATAAGTTTTGATTATTTTTAAATATTTTTAATATAAATACTATTTATAATATAGTATAATTATAATGTATTTTTATTTACTAATACAACACTAAAATCTTATGCACAGAGAAGTAATGGAATACGACGTAGTTATTGTTGGAGGTGGTCCTTCAGGACTTGCTGCGGCCATAAAATTTGCACAACTAAATCAACAAAATAATACCGATTACTCAATATGCCTTCTTGAGAAAGGCTCAGAAATAGGAGCTCATATACTTTCTGGAAATGTGTTTCAACCAAACGCATTGGATGAATTAATTCCTAACTGGAAAGAACTTAATGCCCCTCTTAATGTTCCAGTTAAAAAAGACAAATTATTATTTCTTTTGGAAAAAGTTGGCCTACCAGTGCCCTCTTTTGTAATGCCACCAATGAATAACCATGGTAATTATGTTATCAGTCTGGGTAATTTATGTAGGTGGCTTGGAGAACAAGCAGAACAAATGGGAGTTGAAATATTTCCTGGATTTCCTGCCAGTAAAATCCTAATAGAAGATGATAAAGTTGTTGGCGTTCAAACAGGCGATATGGGGATTTCAGAGTCTGGCGAGGTGAAGCCAGGTCATGAGCCAGGCATTGAAATTAGAGCTAAATATACAATTTTGGGAGAAGGATGTAGGGGACATCTTGGAAAACAAGTAATTCAAAAATTTAATTTATCTGATGGAAAGGATCCACAGCATTATGGAATTGGTTTCAAAGAAGTATGGAAAATTAAACCAGAACTACATGAAGAAGGACTAGTCGTGCATACAAATGGTTGGCCAACTCCTTTTGATACTCCTTCAGGCTCATATCTATATCACGGTGAAAATAATGAAGTTTATCTTGGATATGTAATACCCCTAGATTATAAAAATCCTCATCTTAGTCCATTTGATGAATTTCAAAAATGGAAAACCCATCCATCAATAAAAAAATATCTTGTTGGTGGCGAAAGATTAACCTATGGTGCAAGAGCTTTAATAAAAGGTGGCTTACAGTCTCTTCCAAAAATGGAATTTCCTGGAGGTCTACTTATTGGATGTAATGCAGGTACTCTTGTTTTTTCAAAAATAAAAGGCTCTCATACTGCAATGAAGTCTGGTGAAATTGCTGGTCAACATATTTACGAAGAACTACAAGATTTATCAAACGAATCTTATGATTCAAGGATCGAAAATTCATGGATTTATGACGAACTATACAAATCAAGAAATTTTGGTCCTTTCTTCCACAAATATGGTGCACTCATTGGAGCTGCTTTTAATGCAATTGATCAATTTATTTTCAGAGGCAAACTACCATTTACTTTAAACCACCCTACTCCAGATTATGCTTGTTTAAAGAAAGCTGATGAAATGCCAAAGATAGAATACTTAAAACCAGATGGTGTATATTCCTTTGATAAATTATCTTCAGTTTATCTGTCAAATACAAATCATGAGGAAGATCAACCATGTCATCTTCAGTTAAAAGATTCATCAATACCCATAAGTGTTAATCTTCCTATGTACGATGAGCCAGCACAAAGATATTGTCCTGCTGGTGTTTATGAGGTTGTTGAAAAAGACAACCAGAAAAAGTTTGTGATTAACGCTCAAAACTGTGTCCACTGTAAAACCTGTGATATAAAAGATCCATCGCAAAATATTAATTGGGTTTCGCCTGAGGGTCCTGGCGGTCCAAATTATCCTAATATGTAATTATGAAAAACTATCTATCTATAATCTTATCAACAACTTTATTTTCATGTTCATCCATTGAAGTACAAGAAACAAACACAGAAGTAGTTGAAATAGATGAAAACATAAAATTCATTACTTATCTTGATAATGATTGGCAAAAAAACTTAGATGAAAATCCTTTATTTGCCTCATATGTTGGGGACAAAAGATCAAATGATAAAATTAATTCAAATAGTATTAATCAATTTAATGAAGAAAGACAATCAGAAATAGACTCACTCAATCAACTATATGAAATTGATCAATCAAAGTTAAATGAGGAAAACAAACTTAACTTCAAACTTAAAGAATTCGGGCTAAAAAGTAATATTGGTCTAACAGATTTTCCAATTTACTATCTTAGGTTGAACCAACGTGGAGGTATACAAAGCTTTTACGAAACTGGAAATAGATTAGTTTATAACTCAAAAGATGACTATGTTGATTGGTTATCAAGATTAAAACAGTTTCCAGCTAACATTATTAACTCTCTTGAAATTAACAAAGAAGGTCTGTCCAAAGGTATAACTCAACCAAAATTAATTACAGAAGGTGTTGTGACTCAAATCGATGCAATACTAAATAGTGATATTGAAGACAATCCATATTTAAAAGTTTTTCTAGAAGCCGATGAATCAATAATTAATATAGATGAAAAAGAACAATTAATTGAAGAAGCCAAAAATCTTATTATCAGTGAAATTAATCCAGCATACGAAGAATTGAATTCATTTTTAAAAAATGAATATTTATCTAAATCAAGAGATTCCATTGGAATTGGAGACGTTCCAGGTGGGAAAGAACATTATGAGTATCTTGCTAAATATTTTACAACTACTAATCTAACGCCTGATGAAATACATCAAATCGGTTTAGATGAGATTGAAAGAATTCGTACAGAAATGAATGAAATCATTAAGCAAGTTAACTGGGATGGAGATTTTAATTCTTTTTTAAATTATCTAAGAACTAGCCCAAGATTTTATTATGATAATTCTGAGGATCTATTTAATGCATATTTAATAATGTCAAAAACAATTGATCCATTATTAACAAAAATCTTTAAAGTTTTTCCTAGAGCCCCATACGGTGTGATACCTATCCCCGATGAATCTGCACCCTTTACTACTACAGCTTATTACAATAGTCCAAGCCCTGGTAGACCAGGATATTTTTATGCCAATCTATATAAACCTGAATCAAGACCTAAGTACGAAATTCCTGTGTTGACTGTCCATGAAGCAGTCCCTGGTCATCATTTTCAAATTTCAATAGCACAAGAACTAGAGAACGTTCCTTCATTCAGGAAATATCAAGGTATTACCGCTTTTGTTGAAGGATGGGGTTTATATAGTGAAGAATTGGGAGAATTTATGGGTATCTATGACGATCCGTATGATAAATTCGGACAATTAACATATGATATGTGGAGAGCAATAAGGCTTGTTGTTGATACTGGTATGCACTACAAAGGCTGGTCAAGAGACGAGGCTGTAAATTTATTTATAGAAAATTCAGCTAAATCTATATTAGATATTAATAATGAGGTTGATAGATATATCGCATGGCCAGGCCAGGCACTAGCATACAAAATTGGACAATTAAAAATCTTAGAGCTAAGAAATAAAGCTGAAAGATTATTAGGTGAAAAATATGATATCAAAGATTTCCATCACGAAGTACTTAAAAGAGGTTCTCTGCCTTTAGATTTACTTGAGTATTATATCGATGAGTGGATTAATTTAACTTTAAGCTCTTAGTTCTTCTACATCTTTCACTGCAATAAATTACATTTGCCCAATTTTTTTCCCATTTCTTTCTCCAAGAAAATGGTTTTTTACAAACCGGACAAATTTTCTTTTCTAATTTAAGTTTTTTATGCAATATTTCCTATCTTATGTTTTAGGTTTTCACTAAGAATATAAAGTGATTTATTTTCTATATAATCATTATCTAGGGCAAGATCAACAAACTTATAGTAAATATTTCTATCAAAAAAACCTTCGATATCGTTTCTGACATGAACTAACGGTATTTCTGAGTTATTGTATTTAATTAATCTTGTAGTATTTAACTCATTTAGTACAAATTCGTAGTTCATATTTGTAACTAGTTTTATATATGTATCATTTATTTCAAAATCGATAATTTTGTATGGGGCTAACTCAACTCTTACAGGAACTTTTTCAACTGGAGTTACTAAAAAATAATGCTCATCATCGTTTCGTATTACCGTTGAAAATAAGTTAATAAGTTTTTTATTTTTTATGGGTGAGTTGTTATAAAACCAATCGCCCTCTCTATCAATAAAAAATTCTTGACCTTCACACAGATCAGGATTCCATTGATCCACTGGTGGAAAATCTTTTTGTCCCTCGAGATCTTTTTTAATTTTAGAAATACTCATTTAAAGCTGTTACTAATACATATAATCCAATCAAACATAAGACTAATGACATAATTTGTAATATATATTTATTTTTATAAATATTAAAATTTTTATAGTTAGAATTTGTTAAAACAAAACTTAAAAAAATAAACCATAATGCTGATGTTATTGAAAAGTATATTGGATATAAATAAAAATAAATGCCGTTAAGACTTTCCATCAATATGGCAAATAATGAAACAAAAAATAAAAATGCCTTTATATTAAAAATATTTGTAATAAGCCCAATATAAAAACTATTATTTTTAGAAATTTTACTATTATTGTCTGATGATTGAACATTGCCTGATAAATACATAGTCAATCCTAGATAAAAAATATACATTCCTCCAATCAAACTTATTACAAATTTATAAAGATCAT
>CEWG01067260.1_pt1 | contig 10774 bp, 8 predicted proteins | sample 361411 | NCBI WGS metagenome assembly CEWG01 (sample SAMEA2622173, study PRJEB7988) | marine metagenome | biome: marine biome (ENVO:00000447); feature: surface water layer (ENVO:00002042); material: "saline water (ENVO:00002010), including plankton (ENVO:xxxxxxxx)" | depth 5 m | reverse complement strand
TGCCATCTTCTCCAAAACTCAGCTATATCTCTTGAAAAATATGGAAATGAAAAGTTTTGCATTAAATGAAATCCAAACAATTTAGCTGTTCCAATAGCCATATCAGAATATCCAGAAAAGTCTCCATAAATTTGGAATGCAAAAAAAACAGCACCTAAAAATAGTGTACTTGAATTATAATCTGAATAATTTGCAAAAATTTCATTTACAAAAACTGCACAATTATCTGCAATAACAATTTTTTTAAATAAACCCCATAAAATCTGTCTCATACCATCTGATGCTATTTCATAAGAAAAAATTCTTTTTTTATGAAATTGCGGCAATAAATTAGCTGCTCTTTCAATGGGTCCAGCAACTAGTTGTGGAAAGAAACTAACAAAAGCTACAAATGAAATAAAGTCATCAGAAGGCTTTATTTTTTTTTTGTAAATATCAATACTGTAACTTATTGTTTGAAAAGTATAAAAACTAATACCAACAGGTAGAATTATTGATAATGATTTGGCTTCAAATGATAATCCGAAAAAAGAAAATGCATTAACAAAATTATCTAAAAAGAAGTTATAATATTTAAAAAAACATAGCAAACCAATATTGATAAAAAGACTCAAAATCAATAGTTTCTTTCTTATTTTTTTTGATCTAGAAATATAAATTTTTTTTCCTACATAAAAATCTACAACTGTGCTAACGAAAATTAAACTTAAAAATCTCCAGTCCCACCATGCATAAAAAATATAGCTAGAAAAAGCAATGAATAAATTTTGATACTTAATATTATTATTTAAAAAAAACCAATAAACAATAAAACATACTGGTAGGAAAATAGCGAAATCTATAGAATTAAATAACATTAAATAGTAAATATTTGATTAATAAATTTTACAAATTTTGAAACAGCTATTGCTCTATGACTAATTTTTGATTTTTCATTCACTGTCATCTGAGCAAATGTTAAATCAAAATTATTTGGACGAAAAATAGGATCGTAACCAAAACCACAATTACCAATTTTTTCACTTGTAATTACCCCCTCAATTGATCCTTCAAAAAAATATTCCTTACCATCCAAAATTAAGCAAATAACGGTCTTAAATATTGCATTTCTATTTTTTATATTTTCTAATTTCTTTAAAACTTTATTCATATTATCATCTGCAGAACAATGTGACCCTGCATATCGAGCAGAAAATACACCTGGCTCATTATTAAGAGAAAAAATTTCTAAACCAGAATCGTCAGCAAAACAATTTTTATTAAATTTTTTATTTATAAATTTAGCTTTCTGAGATGCATTCTCTTTTAATGTGAGTCCTGTTTCTTCAAGATCATCATAATGATTTAAGTCATTAATACTGAAAATATTGATTTTATCACTAACAATATGCTTAATCTCTTTAAGCTTATTATTATTATTTGTTGCAAAAACTAGATCCATTAATAATGATGATAAGGTTGATTATTTAAAATTGTAAAAGATCTATACATTTGTTCAACGAATATTAATCTAACCATTTGATGTGTAAAGGTCATTTTTGATAAAGATATTTTCTCATTCGCTCTTTCATAAATATCATGGTTAAATCCGAATGCACCTCCTGAGACAAAAACTACTCTTTTAGCACTACAAATCATTAGTTTAGATACTTTTTTACTAAAGTCAATAGAGTTGAAAGATGATCCAGCAGAATCTAAAAGAATAACATAATCATTCTTATTAATAACCTTTAGTATAGCATCTGATTCAATTTTTTTAACTTTATCCTTTTGAGAATTATTTTTTTTGATAATCAAATTTTGAATATCAAATTTTATATAATGTTGGATTTTTTTATGATACTCTATAACTGCAGAATCAATATTTTTAGTATTAGTCTTGCCAACATTTAACAATAGGAACTTCATTTTTGTATTTTTGACAATATTAATAATTTTGTATTTATGAATAGTTATGACATCAATAGTTTTATTGAAAATTCTTTAAATGAAGATATTGGAAGTGGCGACCACACAACTTTAGCAACAATAAAAAAAAATGAAATAAATAAAGCGCATATACTAGTAAAACAAAGTGGTATAATTGCTGGAGTAGAATTAGCTAAAAGAATTTTTAAAAAAGTAGATAAAAAAATTAAATTAACTCAATACTTTAAAGATGGTGAAAAAGTAAATAATGGTGATATTATTTTTCAAATAATTGGTAGTGCTCATTCTATTTTAAAATCAGAAAGATTGATTTTAAATTGTATGCAAAGAATGAGTTCTATTGCAACTCATACAAATGAAATTTGTCAAATTTTAAAAAATACTAAAACTAAAATTTTGGATACTAGAAAAACAACACCATTAAATAGATTAATTGAAAAATGGGCTGTTAAAATTGGTGGAGGTATTAATCATAGATTTGGTCTTCATGATATGATAATGATTAAAGACAATCACATTGATTTTGTTGGTAATGTGAAAAATGCTATTATTGATACTAAAAAATATATAAAAAATCAAAACTTAGATTTAAAAATAATTGTTGAAGCAAGAAATTTAAATGAAGTTAATGAAATAGTTCAGGAAGGTGGGATAAACAGAATTTTACTTGATAATTTTAATTACAAAAAGACTAAAGAAGCTGTAAAAATTATAAATGGAAGATATGAAACAGAGTCTTCTGGTAATATTACTCAAAAAAATGTTTTGAATTATGCTAAATGTGGTGTAGATTATGTTTCTATGGGAGCATTAACTAATTCTATAAAAACATTTGATATCAGCCTTAAATCTATTAAATGACACATTTCTTAATACAATTATCAAAAAAGATAAAACTAAACAGCTTTTATAATTTATCATTATATGATATATTATTTTTCTTTTACAAAGGTGTTAAAAAAGGAGCTATAACAACACGTGCATCATCATTAGCATTTAATTTTTTTTTAGCCTTTTTTCCATCAATAATAGTCTTGTTCACTCTAATTCCATATATACCAATTGTAGATCTTCAAAAAACACTTATGGAACTAATCTCAACAATTTTACCTCCACATACTAACGAAATTGCATTTTCAACAATATATGATATAATTAATAATCCAAGGTCAGGCCTTTTATCCATCGGATTTATTCTCACAACATTTTTCGCAACAAATGGTGTTAATTCATTAATTGAAGCATTTAATTCCTCTTATCATATAAATGAAAGTCGATCAATAATTCGACAACGATTATTATCTTTAGGAATTACTTTTTTATTATCATGTATTTTAATGTTAACTATTATGCTTATCATGTTTTCCAAAACTGTTGTCAATTACCTAATTACTTCAGAGATTATTGAAAATAAATCAATAGAATATATTTTATTTGGAAAATGGATGGTAATAATTATTATGCTATTTGTAGGCATTTCTATTATATACCATTTTGGCCCTACAATTAAAAAAAAATTTAAGCTATTTACACCAGGTTCTATAATTTCAACTTGTTTAATTATTGTAACATCTTCATTTTTTAATTATTATATAAGTAACTTTGCTGAGTATAATAAAGTTTATGGTTCAATAGGCACCTTGATAATTATACTTTTATGGATGTATATTAATTCAATCATTTTACTAATAGGATTTGAATTAAATGCTAGCATATTCAATGCTAAAAAACAAAAGAAATTATAAATTTATACATGTAACATGAAAAAATATTTTTTACTTTTTATTACACTAATTCAAATTAGTTCTTACGCCCAAAAACAAGAAGTATATAATCCTCTATTAAAACCTAATACCTATAGAAACATAGATAATCCAAATTATTGGAAAAATAAACTTCCATACAAAGATTACTGGCAGCAAGATGTTCACTATAAAATAGATGCATATATAAATGAAGAAACAGATATAATTAATGCTGAACAAACTTTAACCTACTGGAACAATTCTCCAGATACTTTAAAATATGTATATTTTCATTTATACCAGAATGCATTTCAACCAGATTCATATTTAGATGAACTTCAAAAACAAAATAAAAAAAGTCCTCACTGGTCTAGAAAATATGAAAATCAAAAATTGGGTACATCTATTAAAGAAATACAAGTAAATGGAAAAAATGTAACCACAGAGCTTGATAACACTATCCTGAAGGTTAATTTACCAACATCACTAATGCCTGACTCAAATATTGTTTTTGATATTAAATTTGATACACATTTTGATCAGGGAGAAGTTAGAAGAAGAATGACTGTTTTTGATGCCTGGGGCAACAAACATTATAATGGTGTCCACTGGTATCCTAGAATCTGCGTCTACGATGCTAAATTTGGATGGACTAAAGATCAACATTTGGGTAAAGAATTTTATGGTAATTTTGGATGTTTTGATGTCGAGCTTAACTTTGCATCAAACTTTATTGTAGAAGCGACGGGATTTTTATTAAATAGAGATTCTGTTTTATCTAAAGATCTTAGAAAAAAATTAGATATTAAAAACTTTAAAGATAAAAAATGGAACTCACCTCCTTCAACAATTATTCCTTATCAAAAAGGAAAAAGAAAAGTTTGGAAATATCATGCTGAAAATGTACATGATTTTGCATTTACTGCCGATCCTACATACAGAATTGGTGAAGTAAAATGGGAAGATAAGGTTTGTTACTCTCTGGTGCAGGAGCCACACGCCAGTAAATGGCAAAATGCAGCTGAATACGGAGCCAAATGTTTAGAAGTATTTTCAACCGACTTTGGAAGATATGTTTATCACAAAGTAATTGTTGCAGATGCAAGAAGTGGAATGGAATATCCTATGATTACTTTAGATGATGGTGGTGACCCTGGTTACAGAGATTTATTGGCGCATGAAATCGGACACATGTGGTTTTTTGGACAAGTTGGAAATAACGAAACATATCGTGCATTATTGGATGAAGGATTTACACAATTTTTAACTGCATGGGCATTAGTGAAAATAGATGGAGAAAATATGGTTGAATTTGAAGATGAACCTTCAACGAGATGGAGAGAGAGATTTCAAAAACCTCTTAAAGCTGTTGACAGTGAAATATATTTCTCATACATTAATGATGCAACAAAATTTAAAGACCCTGTAATTTCCACACATTCTGATTGTTTTAACGGAGCTCTTGGTCACGGAGGTGGCTATAGACATGTATACTATAAAACTGCTGCAATGCTATATAATTTACAATATGTTCTTGGTGACGATTTATTTCTTAGAGCTATGAAAAATTATTTTAATACTTGGAAGATTGCACACCCATACAATGAAGACTTTAGAAATTCTATAATAAGATATACTAAAGTTGATTTAAATTGGTTTTTTGATCAATGGCTGCAAACAAACAAGCGAATAGATTATTCAGTTAAATTTAAAAAAAATAAGGTGACTTTTAAAAGAAAGTCTAGAATGCAAATGCCAATTGATTTTACAGTTACTGCTAACAATGGAAAAAAATATGACTTTCATATACCAAATAATTGGTTTATAAAACAAACTAAAGCTAAAGTTTTACCAAAATGGCATGGATGGGACTTAATTCATCCAGACTACACAACAACAATAAATGTTCCAAGTGGAATAAAAGAAGTTGAAATTGATCCAACACAAAGACTGGCTGACGCGTATATGCCTGATAATAAATCAAGTAAAAATATTTCCTACGGTTTGGATTATAAATTATGGGAATATCCAAATTGGAGATTATATGAAATGAAATATAGACCTGACTTCTGGTGGAACAATTATGACGGATTAAAAGCAGGTATAAACATTAACGGCAACTACATGAGGCATCATCATTTATTTGATATTTCAGCCTGGATAAATACAGCTTATTTACAAAAAGATAGTATTGTTAATAGTAATGATTATGATTCATATTCTTACAGAGTAAAATACAACACAAACTTAGATAATTTTTCTCTAAATAGTAGGATATTTTTAGAGTCTCAATTTATAGCTGGTTTACACAAAAACCAAATTAAGCTTGTTAAAAAAGATAAGAAAAACAATAAAATTTCTTTTTCATTATTATCATTATATAGAACTAATAATCAATATTTACTTTATGATAATTGGTCTTCAGAAGTAATGAATAATAGGATTGAGTTTGACTTAGAACACAAATACAAGTATAAAAGTGGAAATGGAAAACTAAATTTGTTTATTGCAAGTTCAGCAATTGGAAGTGAATATGATTATAATAAAGTAATTTTTACATTTAACAATAAACATAAATTTAAAAAAATAGAAATTAAATCTAGAACTTTTATTCAAATCGGTTCAGGATCTAATTGGGCTGAAGAATCAAAACTTGGACTAGCGGGAGCAAATAATGAAGAAATTGTAAATTCAAAATTCACAAGAGCAGAAGGTATTTTAAATAAGGAACAAACAGAATATAAATTAGATAATACAAATGTTTATCATCACAGTGGCGGATTAAACTTAAGAGGATACAGTGGTTATATTGCTCCAGAATTTGATGAAAACGGAAAAGTTACATCTTTTAGTTATAATGGTATTAGCGGTGCTTCTGTAAATACTGAGATAGATTTTAGCAACTACTTACCATATTTTATAAGAAAAAATAATTTGAGTTCATATTTATTTGCTGATGCTGGAATAATTACAAATGATAATATTAATAAAACAAATTACTCTGAAATATTTTCAGATTTACGCGCTGATGCTGGAATTGGCTTTACATATTCAATAAGAAGATTTAGACCACTAGAAACAGTTAAGCCATTTACACTAAGATTTGATATGCCATTATTTTTAAATAGACCTCCTTCAGGAAATGATGATTTCTTCCAATTTAGATGGTTAATCGGTCTTAATAGAACAATATAATCAGTAATAATTAAATCTTTTCATTTTTAATTTAACTCTATTATTAAAACACTTTAAGTCTTCTTTAGACAATTCATTTTTCCACTTTCCAATTGATGTATTTGAAATAGGCTTCTTTAAATTTTGATGATGACTCATATTTGTTACACCCATACTATGAATATCTTCTTTAAATAATGATAAATTATCAATAATATCTAAATTTAAGAAACTTTGTATTTTTTTTATTTCATTATTAGTATCATTAATTAAATCTTCATATCTAATTAAATGAACTTCTGACTTATTATTCAAATAATCATAAGAACTAATACTATCTTCCCATTTCATTAAAGAATACCATTGATAATAATTTTTAGATTCTTTTTTTATCATTTTTTTATAAGATAACATCACATCTCTAGGATCTCTAATCAAAAAAATATATTTAGCAGTTAAAAATTCAGGGTATATATACCTAATAAAATTTGTATTAAGTGGACTCTTATCACCCCAATATTTAGCCTCTTTTTTATTTTTATCTTTATATTTTAAAAAAATTTGATTAAAAATTTCAGATATTGATCCGTTTTTTAATTTAATTGAGGAAATATCAATTTGCCAATTTGTTGTTTTCTCTTTTTTCAAATATAATTTTTTTACATTTTTAAGCCATGCTTTTGGATTAAAAGGAAATAGTAAATATCTTCTTATAATAATATATGGTAATAAAAATTGTTCTGGAGGAATAATAATATCTTTGTGAGCATTTAAAATTGTTGCTAATAATGTACTTCCATTTCTTCCAGATCCTATAATAAAAAAATGAGGGTGGTTTAAAGCTTTAGTTTCTTTTAAAAAAAATCTAATAACTGCTAATACTGGATAAAAAATCAATCTGTATTTTATATATTGATATAAATTATTCATTTTATTTAACAGTCAATTCTTTTATTAAACTAGATTTCCTTTTATCCATGTAATAGTTATCTTTTATTTTTAATCTTGCTTTATTAGATAATAGATCAAAATTACAGATAATTGCTTCATTTATTAATCGACATAACATTCCAGGATCTCTTTTTTCTAAAATAAATCCAGTGTCACCAACTATTTCTGGCAACATATTAACAGATGAGACAATTGGAATGCATTCACATAACATTGCTTCACATAAAGATACGCCAAACCCTTCTGTATTTGATAATTGTAAATAAAAGCGACTACTACTATAATATTCTCTAAGTTGTTTAGGATTTAACCTTCCAAGACATATAATATTCTTGGGTATCTTTAAAGAATCTATTTTATCAATTCCAGCTAAAAAAAATTTAAAGTTAGGAAAACTACTTGCAACCTCACACAGCAAATCAATTCCCTTTATATGTTCTTTTCCATTTGATAAAACACTTATGAAAGTATTATTATCTTTTGTAGTGTTTTTGTCTTTGTACCAAAAAGAATGATCAACAGCATTGTGTATAACTTTATGTGGAGTAGTTATATCTTTTAAATGATAATTATAACCAAATTCTTTAGGTGTTTTAGCATAATAAGTATTTTTAGTATAAACTAATGACTTACTAACAGGTAAAATTTTATCAACTAAGCTATATGTGTTACTAATAAAAAATTTCATAATTGGATTTCTTAAATTACCATAATTAATTTCAGAAAAACTTACGCAATCTGTACCATGAACAATTATAAAAATTTTCTTATTAAAAATCTTTCCAAAAAGTGCTGGAAGCAAAGAATGATAGCCCCCAAAAGAAATTAATACAATATCCACCTTTACTAGATAGAAAAGAAGATAAAAAAATTGAACGATTAAGTTAAATGGCAAAAGATATTTACTTGACCATTTCTGATTTAAAGAAATTACTTGAAATTTGTCGCTTAAAAGCTCTAAATCTGTCTTTACAAATGTATAAAGCTGAGGGTAAATAAATAATAATTTTTGTTTTTCACTCATAATTTATCACAAATATAAACAAAGATGAATACTTTACTTTGAATATTTTTTGAAGAAAGATTTTCTAAAATCATTAAACAAACTAATTAAATCTTCAGATAATTTAAAGTAAAGAACTAATGGGATAAATAATAAGCATATAATGACTGACCTGTAGAAAAGATCAAATAATGGAATGTTAGTTAAAGGTAAATACAAAACAATGTAATAAACCAAAAACAGAAAAAATAATATTTTTAAGGTGTTCATACTAAAAGGTTGTAAATCCATTTTTATTTTAATAATTGTTAGCTTTAAAATATTAAATAATAAAATTGAAATTGCAGTTGCCATAGCAGCTCCATTAATACCAACTATCCCAAAATGAGCTAGGGGACTTGATGAAGGAATTAATAAATAATTTGTTAAAAATGTAGATACAACTAAAAATAAATTAGTGTAAAGATCGTATTTATAATATTTTGAATTTACTATTATATCCGTATTGACACCAAAAGAAATATTAAATAATTGTGATAAGCCAATATAAAAAACCACAAACTTACCTGCACTAAACTTTTCTGGTAGCAAAGAAAAAATTTGATCAATATTTATCCATACACAAGTAAAAAAAACACCTCCAACAATGAGTAGGTTAAGTGCAGATTTTGAATAAATACTATTAATCTCATTGAAATCCTGTTCTTTCCAAGCCTTGGCTAAAAGTGGTGTTGATATTGCAACTATAGCTTTACTTGGTATTCTAAGCGCATTACCAATAAAAAAAGCAATTGTATAAAAAGCTACTTGCTCTAAATCAAGCAATGAACTAATCATCATTATATCCATTCTGGTTACAATAACAACTGACGCTCCTCCTATCAAAACAAATAAACCAAATTTCAAAATTTCTTTTAAATTTAATGAAGCAAAAGTATATGATAAAGAAATGCGTTTATTTTTAATTTGAATAATAAATAGAATAATAAATTTCAGAAAAAATCCAAAAAAGTAAATTTTTAAAAAATTATCAAAGCTTAAAAAACCAAACCAATATAAAAACAATATTGACATGCTATATATTTTCAAAAAGACTTCATTAATAAAAACAGGTGTAGTTGAATCTAAAAAAGATCTAGATATAGCTGTAAGAATATCAAAAAAACCAATAAAAAAAACTAATATAATAATGTAGAAAAAATTATCTTTAAGTAAATCAGATGCATTAATGATTGAAAATAACTCTTCTTTAAAAAAAAAGTAGAAAAAAAGAGCGGCTAAAAAACCTATAAGCGGAGTTATAAAACTAAAGAAATATAATTGACTTTTACTTTTAATTTCAGGAAAAAAACGTAAAAAAACTTTTGGAACACCAACTGTTGTAATAGTTGCAACCAAAATAGAATAAGCAATAATAACTTGTATTAATCCAAAATACTCAGGGTTATCTTCAAATGCATATGGGTAAATAAAAACTGTATTAATAGCACCAATTGCCATTCCTAAATAAAAGCTAACAGAGTTCTTAATACTTTGTAATCTGACTACACCCATTTGTTATATTTTATTTAATGTATCAGCTAAATTTAAGGTTAGTTTTTCTCTTGAAAAATCATTTGAAAATTTATAATTAACTGATTGATTGTTATATGCTTTAATAATTTTATCTTTTATATTCTCAATATTATCTGAATATAGAAAATACTCTCCAATTTTAGTTTTGTTTAATAGTTTTTGAGTATCACTATTTTCAGGACCAAAAACAAAAAATTGTTTTTTACAAGCAATACACTCAAACAACTTAGCTGGATGATTTCCTAAACCACTTTTTGAATTAAATAATAATACTAATAATAAAGAGGTAATACTGTATGCATCAATTACTTCTTTATGACTTAAATATCCTAAGATTTTGATCTTACTACTAATTGCAGAATAATTACTTATTTCCTTAATAATATTTTTATCAATA
>CEWG01036150.1_pt1 | contig 10777 bp, 3 predicted proteins | sample 361411 | NCBI WGS metagenome assembly CEWG01 (sample SAMEA2622173, study PRJEB7988) | marine metagenome | biome: marine biome (ENVO:00000447); feature: surface water layer (ENVO:00002042); material: "saline water (ENVO:00002010), including plankton (ENVO:xxxxxxxx)" | depth 5 m | reverse complement strand
AGATCTGTAGCGATGATTTTAACCGCTGGTGGATCAAGATTATGTACTGGCACACTAATCAACAACGCTTCGCAAGACCTTACTCCTTATTTTCTTACAGCAAATCATTGCTTGGGTGGAAGCGATTCGTGGATTTTTATGTTCAATTACGAGAGCCCCCAGTGCGACAATCAAAATGGACCAACCAATATGACTGTTTCAGGTTCTACTCTTTTAGTTAACAATGATGCTTCTGATGTTGCACTTCTTCTACTGAACGAAACGCCACCGCTTGAATATAATGTTCATTATGCTGGTTGGGATGTATCTGGCTCTACTCCTTCCATTCCTGTGGGCATTCATCATCCTTCAGGGGATATAAAAAAGATTTCTTTTGATTACGATGATGCAACTAATAGTGGAAACTATTGGGATATAGATAGCTGGGATGACGGAACAACAGAACCTGGCTCTTCAGGGTCTCCGCTATTTGATGGAATAACGCACAGAATTATCGGGCAACTTTATGGTGGTGTTGCTTCTTGTACAAATTTTGGGTATGACACCTATGGAAAAACGTCTGTATCGTGGGGATTGGGTCTCAATACTTATCTCGATCCAAACGGAACTGGTATAGAGTTTGTTGATGGAATAGATGCTATAGATTTGCCTGATCCTGTAATAAGTCTCATTGATGATAGCTTAGATTTTGAACTAGCCAATGAAGAGACAGACCAGGGAGATTTTATTATTTCAAATGTTGGCGAACAGGAATCGCTGTTATCCTATTCTGCAAAAATAAACGTTTTTGAAAGTCCGCAAGGGGGGTCAGATTCTAGTGGTCATTTTTGGTCCGATTCAAACAGTGAGACTTCTATAAATTCCGACTGGATTGATATAAGTGAAAACGCGACCGTTTATAATTTTCAAACAAATGATACTGCAGGAGAGCTTATTAATATAGGTTTTAGTTTTCCTTTCTATGGCGAACAAAAAACAGAGCTGTTTATAAACCCAAATGGATGGCTTGGTTTTGAACAAGACAATGATTCTTGGGACAACTCTGAAATCCCATCAGAAAATGCTCCAAAATCAGCAATATTTGGATTCTGGGATGACCTTAATCCTATTAATGATGATTGTAACTCTTGTGCGGGTGAGGTTTCATACAACACTGATGGTGAAAGACTTGTAGTATGGTTTAATAATGTTGGGCATTGGCCAACAAATTTTGAGAATAGCTACTATGACTTTCAAATTGTTTTACACAAAAACGGATCCGTCAACTTTAATTACAACAACATGGTTGGCATTTCTGACTCTGCTACAATTGGAATGCAAAATTCAAGCGGATCATCTGGCGTTGAAATTGCCTACAACACAAATTATGCAACGAGCAATCTAACAGCAGAAATTCAAAAAAATCCATCTTGGCTTGGTATTAATAACTTAGAAAATTATGAGATTGCTGGTCAATTACTTGATGGCGAGTCTACAGCGTTTAACATCCTATTGTTGAATGATGATTTGCCAGAAGGTAGCTACAGAGCATTTTTAAAGATTAATTCAAATGCCGGTTTCAATGAGACTTTCCCAATTAATCTTTTGAGCCTAGGAGATGATTTAATCCTTGGGGACCTAAACGGAGATACCTTGGTTAATGTAGTGGACGTTGTTCAGCTTGTTAGTATGGCATTAGGCTCCACAACTCCAGATTTGAGAATTGGAGATTTAAACTTGGATGGTGTTATTAATGTTTTGGATGTGATTCAGCTAGTTAGTATTGTATTAGATACATTATAATTTAGATTTTTTAACGTTTTTAAGTAACTTAACTAAATGACATTCCTTATCATACATGGGCCCAATATGAATCTTTTAGGTTCTTTTTCAAGCAATAGATTAACGCTTGACAAGTTAAATCAAAGCTTAAGAAAATTTGTAAATCCTTTAAATTTAAAGCTTAAAATCATTCAAACGCACGACATCAACAAGTATGTGACCCTTATACAAAGGAACAGAAACAAAGTTGACGGAATTATAATAAATCTTGGCCCTTTACATTCTCAATCGGAATTACTTGAAGATACATTATCTATAACTAAAGCCCCATTTCGTTTTTGTAGAGTTTACTCGTCATAGTCAGAATATTTCAAAGTCTACGATAAAAAAAGAAAATATTATTATAAATGATGATATTTTGGAAGGTTATAAGGCTGCTATTTCGAAGCTGAGCAATTAGATGTGTTACAAGCTGTAATAACCATAAAATAAATAAAAGTTATAATTTTTATATATGAGAAAATTAACAATATTATTTATATCGCTTTTCTTAACATTTACTTTTGTACTTGGCAATCCTTATTTAACCGATAATAGCCTTCTATTTTCTATGTACAAATCATCTGATGTATTAAAATTTAGTGAAAATAATTCTAAGACTAATCATAGTCAAATAAATAATTTTATTGATTCATACGGCATAATTGAAATCAAGCCTTGGCTAGTTTCAGCCACAGAAAAAGATTTCGATGGAGATATTTATCTTAATCGTATATACCGCTTAACATTCAGCGAAAGTAGCAAGAGGCTCATGAATGAAGCTATCAACAGCTTACGTAAAATTGATGGAGTTCAGCATATAGAGCGCGATAAAATTCATAAACCGTTTTATACTCCTAATGATAGTCAATACAATCAGCAATGGTTCTTATCTGATATTAATTCAAATGATGCGTGGGATTTTTGGAATATTAATGGCGGAGAAATTCCAGGAAACAAGCAGATTATTTTAGCCTCTGTAGATACGGGAGTAAATTGGAAGCATCCTGATTTGGTAAATAACATTTATCAAAATCTTGGCGAAGATGCTGATGGTGACGGTCAAACGATAGTATACTCAGGCGGTCAGTGGATATTGGATCCTGGCGATTTAAACGGAATTGATGACGATAATTGGGATAACAATGCATCAACTTACATTGATGATTTGATTGGTTGGGATGTTAGCGGAAGCAATTACGGCGATAACGATGCAAATCCTCCTAACTCTTGGGGTTGGAGTCACGGTACGCACGTTGCTGGGCTTTTGTCCGCCTCAACAAATAACAATACCGGAATTGCCTCTACAGCTTTTAATTGTAGTATTCTACCCGTTAAAAGCTCTTCTGATACAGAAACCATTACAGATGGATACGCTGGATTACTTTACGCAGCTCAAGCAGGTTACCATTCAGAGGGTTTTGTTATAATTAATTTAAGTTGGGGAAGAGGCGGCGGAGCTGACTTATTTGAGCAAGCCACAACTAATAATGTTTACAACAATTATAATGCCGTTATTTTCGCTGGTGCAGGCAATGACCCTGTAGATGAAGCGTTTTTCCCTGCGAGCTATAATAATGTTATTTCTGTAACAGCCTTAGGCCAGAATGGTGCTTTTAACGGCTGGGCAACACGACATGAGAGTGTAGACCTAGGCGCTCCTGGTGAAAGTATTAGAAGCACTACAATTACTAACTACTCTAGTTGGGACGGGACATCAATGGCCTCACCTGTTGCTGCAAGCTGTGCAGGCTTACTAAAATCTTTTAATATGGATTGGGATAACAAAATGGTTCATACAATGCTTCTAGCTACAGCAGACCCGATGATATACAGTGTCAACCCTCAGAACTCTTACACTGGCAAACTTGGCAAAGGTAGAGTAGATATGCTAAAAGCCATATCCACTCCACTGTTCCCTAAACTCGAAATTGCGGGAGAGGATATAACAATTGTGAATGATAATGACGGATCAATAAATATTGGCGAAAGCGTTGAGTATAACATAGTCGTTTTTAATGACCCGGAATGGGGAATGGCAACAAACGCACAGCTCACTCTATCCACTTCTGTTCCAGGAGTAACGTTCTCGAATAATAACGTTTCTCTAGGAAATATTGCTTCTGGGGATGCAGGGCTCAACCCTGTTCCAGTTACCATTAATTTTAGTAATTCTTGTCCTACTGGCAATGTAGAATTTATGGCAAATATATCTTCAAATGTTGATGGATATGTAAAATATGAAGTCAATTTACCATTTGTATTGGAGGTTAATGATGTAGAGATCAATTATGGGGACATTACCAATGATGGAGTGATTAACGTACTTGATATTGTTACAATAGTTAACATAATTCTTGATACAACTACACCAACTGCATATGAAGAAATTGCCTCTGATTTAAATCAAGATTCTATCATCAATGTACAAGATATAGTCCTATTAATAAATCTCGTTTTATCTGATTAGTTTTTGCGCTAGCTCAATTTCATATATCCTTTTTTTTTCTTAAATTCAACTTAAGACTGCTGATATATGAAGTTCAAAAAAAAAATATTATTTTCTATAGCACTTTTAACCTTTGCTTATTGCGACCAACCACTTGGTGAACTAAAATTAAGTAGCAGTACAAATAAAAAAACTTCTTTTTCTTTTAAACTAAATGACAACTTTGAATCGATTTCGGAAGGTATAAATTATAATTTAAATTATTTCATTCAAGTAAATAACAGCTTTACTCCTGATTTGAAATACACCGTAAAATCTGATTATGTGTTGGATAAGAAATTTGTCTCCCAGTTTGAATTTGGCATTTCTAAAAATAAAGAAATAAAATATTCAAACCCCGCCGTAGGTATTCATGATGTATATGAAATTAATGGCAATAATTATCTACATCTCAGAATTTCACCAATACAAAAATTTGGAAATAAGACAAAAGTTTTGGATAATATTCATATTGAATTAAATGGTATACATAACCCTATTATTCTTGACTCCGAAAACATTGCTATTCTCTTAAACGAGCAAAACAACGACAAAAACCCTGTCTTAATGATTATTGCACCTGATGGACAAAATATTTATAATCTTATGACTCCGCTCATTAATTGGAAAAAAATGAAAGGATTTGAGGTTTTATATTACGAGCTAGGTGATGTTGGATATACATCGAGTGCAATAAAAAACTTTATTCAAAATGCACATGATACTTGGGATAATCCCCCAAATTATTTGTGTATCGTTGGTGATGCAGATGGGCCATATGCTGTACCAACATTTAATGAAAATTTATCTGTTTATAATGGAGAAACAGATCTTCCTTACACTCTAGTTTCTGGAAATGATTACATATCTGATCTTGCTATCGGTAGGTTGTCGGTTAGATCATTATCTGAGCTAGCCAATGTAATTAATAAAATAATTAATTATGAACAGTACCCGTTTGTTGATGGTACCAACTGGTTCCAAAGAGGTTTGTGTGTTGGGGACTCTTCAATATCTGGGTCTTCAACAGTCATTACAAATCAATTAATTGCTGAGCTCATGCTTAAAAATAATATGAATGAGGTAGTAGAGGTGTATCAATATCCCTTTGTTAATCAAATTCAAAATGTCATTAACTCAGGTGTGGCCTTTTATAATTACCGAGGATTTGCTGGTTCTAGTGGTTGGGATAAGGACGGTGCTGATGAGCTGAGTAATGGGTATATGTTGCCTGTTGTCTCTGTAATCACCTGCGATACGGGTTCTTTTCTTAATGATGAGCAAAGTATCGCTGAAAATTTTCTCAGAGCAGGCACTATTAGTATTCCTAAAGGAGGAATAGCAGGAATTGGAATGTCTACTCAAGGTACTCATACAATGTTCAACAACTGCTTGGATTATGGGTTGTATCATGGAATATTTTCAGAAAAAATAGAGTTCTTAGGAGATGTTGTGAACTTTGCAAAAAACAACTTACGACTTAATTATCCTGATAATCCTAATAATTATGTAGATATTTTTTCTCACTGGATAAACCTTATGGGAGATCCAACTTTAAGCATATGGACCACTCAGCCCAAAAATTTAACAGCCAATTATGACCACTCTATTGATTTTGGACAAAATCAACTTGAAGTGATTGTAAGCAGCGCCGATGATTTGATTAAACGAGCACGTGTTACCATGACGGATAACAATTTTAATTTAGTCGCTAGCGGACTGACTGATGATAGTGGACATGTTTTGTTGTCTTGGGAGCATGGTGTAGCTGGTCTTGGTGATTATAATATTGTTATTACCAAACGAAACTTTATTCCCTTAAAATCAACAGTAGAGATCATGCAATCCAATATTTCCTTAAATGTTGTAGAGTTTGAAATTTTTAATGATTCTAATTCTTATGAGATTTTTGCAGGAGATGAAATTAATTTATCCTTTAAGGTTGAGAATTTTGGATTATCCAGTCTTTCAAATATTGAAGGTGGATTAGAAATTGATGACCAGATGGTATCCTTGGACCAAAATAATTTTAATATTAGCCAACTTCCAAATGGAGAGCAATCAAATACTATTAATATTGGAGGGTTTATCAACTCTGAATCCTTTGCCAAAGAAATTAACGGGTCTATTACACTTTCGTTCGAAAATGATTCGTGGACTTTTCCTTTTTCCAAATATGTTGGAGGGCCCGATATTGAGTTAATAAGCTATTCTGACAGTGATGGAAATAATTTTTTAACTTCTGGGAATAACGAATTGTATTTTAGATTTGTTAATTCAGGAACGCTTTCTTCTAATGAAATGATTATTAATCTTCAAACAACTTCTGAATATCTAAGTAATGATGAAATATTTATCAATATTCCAACTCTTTTACCTTCCCAAGAATATATTTCTCCAGCTATAAATTTAATAGTAAATGGTAATATAATAACAGGAACCACAATACTTTTTGATCTACTTTTTTTTGAAAACGACAACCTACTTTGTTCAAAGAATACACAGCTGGTTGTTGGTGAGAAATCATCAGATGATGTTCAAGGGCCGGATTCGTACGGTTACTATATTTATGATAATCATGATTCTGATTATGAACACAGACCTGATTATGATTGGATTGAAGTAGACCCCTATTTTGATGGTATTGGAACCATTTTGATGGATTTGAACGATAATGGAGATGACCAGGATGATGTAACTTTTGTAAACATGCCCTTTACCTTTACGTTCTATGGTAAAACATACGATCAAATATCTATCTCTAGTAATGGTTGGATTAAGCCAGGCTTAACGAATCAGTCAAGCTTTAGAAATTGGCGTATGCCAGGACCAGGGGGACCAAGCCCTATGATTGCCGCATTTTGGGATGATTTAAAGACTGGCCCAGGTAGAATTTGTGTTGATTATGATTCCTCAAATCACTGGTATATTATTGAATGGTCAAACGTTCAAAATTCATTTAATAACTCACCAGAAACCTTTCAGGTTATTATTTTTGACGAAAATTATTACCCTACTCCTACAGGCGATAATATCATTAAAATTCAATATAAAGAATTTAACAATGTTAATTCAGGTCACTATGAGATGTATAATCAGTGGCACGGAAACTACGCATCAATAGGTATTGAGGATGAATCATCACTTATTGGTATAGAATACTCATGGAACAACGAATATGCTGTTGAGGCGACTCCAATTACCAATGAAAGCGCCATATTAATATCCACAGTTCCACCACAAATAATTAGTATTTTGACAGGAGACATAAACCAAGACAATGCTTTAAATATTTTAGATATTGTTCAGCTTGTTCACCAAATTGTGAATCAAGAAATAACACCAATTACAGAGTCCACAGGAGACCTGAACAATGATTTCTCAATCAATGTACTTGATGTAGTGTTTCTTTTGAATCTGATACTGGAAAATTAATCTATTTCTAGCGTTCTGTAGCTAAGTCTATATTCAATTTATAAGCTATTCTGGCTCCTCAAAGTTCATATCTATAGGTTGGCTAACCCTTACCCAGTAGGCTTTATTCTTTTGAAGTTGGCTTAAACTACCTACCCAAAGTCCTGGCTGAATCTGTGAAGCGGCTACTCCTTCTCCTATAAAACTTGAAAAGTAACCTTCGTACAAATCAGGAAGAACATCAGCAATAGCGCTTGGCATATTAAATGGATAAGAGATTAGATTATTTCCACTATTTAGCTCATATAGTTGGTCAGGCTGAATAGGTATTCCTGTTACGGTTAATGTTCCCTCCTGCTCCATATTGAGCCAATATCCTCTACCTGGTTGAATATTCGATAAGCTTCCTATCCAGTTGCCGTTTAAATTACTAGCGGCCACTCCCTCTCCTATAATACCGTCTGCACTTTCTCCTAGAGAGGATAATATATTATTTAATGAGTTATTTTTAGGTATTGCGTAAAAACTGATTAGATTATTTCCCTCGCTTAGTTCAATAGTATTTTGAATTTGCTCAAATGGATATGCTCCCATATCAGCGATTGTTCCATCAGGGTCTAAAGGACTATTAGAGTCACCTGCATCTATACATGGAGATGTGGATTGAAGGGTAAATTTTCCGTTTTCAGGATCTGTGAATTGGGGATTAGTGTCTATATTACCATCTCCTTCCCAATCTATTTCTAAATTACTATAAGAAATATTTGAATTAGAATCATCTGAAATCCATAAGTTTGAATTCCCATTATTCCAGACGATAGAATTACTTAAAGATATTTCCGAATTTTGGGAAACTACAACTCCATCATAGTCTCCACCAATATTATCACTGATAGTGGAGCTTTCAATGTTAACATAACAGTTATACTCAACTGCGATTGCACCACCTGAACCACTTGAATTATTACCAATAATCAAACAGTTTGAAATATTAATATTTGAATTTGCATCAGAACAATTTATGTAAATACCGCCACCATAATAAAAATCAGCAGTATTATCTTTAATAATACAACTATTTATTATTGGAGAAGATGAAAAAATGTAAATACCGCCACCATTCTGCTGGCCAGAAAAGGTTGAATGATAGTTGTCATTTCCATTCTGTATTGTAAAATTGTTCAACTCTGCAATATTCGACTCACCACTTTCAAAAACTACTACACTCCCATTCTGACCACCATCAATAATAGTCGTTTCTCTATCCTCACCAATAACAGCCACATTCTTACCATTGAAGTTGATGTTTTCATAATAAGTACCAGCTGAAACAAGGACTTTGTCACCATCTATACTATAATCAATTGCATGCTGAATTGAAGCAAATGGATATTCTTCTGAACCACAATTAATATCATCTCCATCTTCTGATACATACCATATATCTGAATTATATTCACAGGAGCTATCATCTGTATTAGCACTAGAATTGTAGTTGCATGCTAATTCATCTGTACACCCCTCGATATTTTCAATCCAAGAAGCACCATCTATTTCACCATGGTTTTGGTTACCTGAGTAGTCTATTAACGTATTTGGATAATTTCCCTCATTTCCTTGATTAAATTTATATAAAGCAAGTAGCCCATTATTCGAATAATCGATATTGTTTAAATAACTTGACAGAACATCATTACTAGTTAGAGCTCTATCCCATATTTTAATATTATCCATTAACCCATTATACCTAATAACTTCTCCATGCATATCAGGATAAGCTAAATATATATTATTACCCAAAACAGATGCTGTACTTGTCATGTCTTCAGCTATTATCTCACCATTCATATATATTTTTCTATTTAATCCGTCATATGTAGTAGTAATATGAATCCAATCTTTTTCATATAAGGAATATGGGACTAATAAGTCATCACCATAAAAAGCAAATGATACTTGACCATCAGTATTTAGGATTGCATACATTTGGTTATCAAACGCAGTTCCAACAGTAATAATATAATAGTCATTTATAGGCTCAGGATAATTTCTTACATTTATTGATACTTCCATTGTAATTGGGTCATTTCCTTGAGGTAAACCTTCAACATTAATGATTTTAACATCATCATTTATACCATCAAAATAAAGCGAATAATCACCATTATCATGACAACTGTAATCACACGTTCCATCATTTATATTAGCAGCTTCAGTATAATTGCATGCAAGCACATCGATACATCCTTCAATATTTTCAATCCAGGAAGCACCATGAATTGTACCATGATTTTGGTTTCCAGAATGATCATATAAAATATCTCCTGTACCTGAATTAAATTTCCAATAACCTAGTAAATTAGTTTCATGGATAATTTCATCATTTGAAATCAAAGCTAATTCCTCTTGACTAAGGGCACGATCCCAAACTGCTAATTGTTTCACTTTTCCATTATAAAAAGCTGAATTAGTGCCTTGTTTACCAATGAAAAAATTACCAATGTAGTCTGAAGAAAAATAATCATTAATAATGTTTTGATAACCAAGAGAACCATTAACATAGAATTTCAAAGTTTCGCCATCATAAGTAATTGCAATACTATGTAATTCGCTCTCGTTCAAAGTAATTGTGCCTAAATTGGTTACCCCATCATCTTCAAAACTGCCAGGGCTTCCAATCGAGCCACCAGTAACAAAATATAGTTTTCCATCAGGTGACAATCTGACCGAATATTGATTTTGGGCTGAATCATCAGCTGTATGCGTAAAAATTGTCCCATTGGGAAAATTTTGTGGTAAGTTAGGATTTATCTTAGCAAAAAAAGTTAATCGGTTTTCATCTGACACATCTAACGATGTGCCAAAACCTGATATATAATCATCAACACCATCAAAGCTTAAGCTGTAATCTCCATTATCTGGATATTCACAGCTACCATCATTTATGTTAGCGGCTTCACTGTAGTTTAACGCATTAGAATCAGTACATCCGCTAATATTATAAGTAACACATCGTACAGATAAACCAGAATTTTTATTTACATAATCGCGCTTTACAGTTGTGTAGCCAAAATA
>CEWG01036136.1_pt1 | contig 10804 bp, 6 predicted proteins | sample 361411 | NCBI WGS metagenome assembly CEWG01 (sample SAMEA2622173, study PRJEB7988) | marine metagenome | biome: marine biome (ENVO:00000447); feature: surface water layer (ENVO:00002042); material: "saline water (ENVO:00002010), including plankton (ENVO:xxxxxxxx)" | depth 5 m | reverse complement strand
ATCAAGCAAACAAAAGAATTATTGATGCAACATCAAGAAGAATGGGTATAGGAGATGAAAAGGTTATGTTAAATATTGAAAAATATGGAAATACTACTAGTGGAACTATACCACTTTGCTTATGGGACTGGGAAAAAAAATTGAAGATTGGCGACAACTTAATTCTAGCTGCATTTGGTGGTGGATTTACTTGGGGTTCTATATATTTAAAATGGGCCTATAATTCGTAATTTTACACTTTTTTCAAAAAAAACTGTCAATTTTTATATAAAAATGTCTTTTTTTGCATAAAACAATAAAAATGGATATTAAAGAAATACAAGAGCTAATTAAATTTGTTGCAAAATCTGGAGCAACTGAAGTTGAATTAGAAATTGATAATGTAAAAATTTCAATAAAATCACCACCTAAAAAAAGAAGAGGTGAGACTTCTGATGAAGCTGTCAAAATTATTCACCAGACACAGGCTCAACCTTTATCGGTATCTCAAGAAGAAATAATCACACAACCTGTTGCTCAGAATATAGTTGTTGAAAAAAACGAAACAAAAGAACAATCAAAATCTGAAACAGATGATTCTAAATATATAACGATTAATGCTTCAATGATAGGAACGTTTTATCGTTCATCAACCCCAGAAAACCCTCCATTTGCTAATGTTGGTGATAAAATCAAAGAAGGAGACACCTTATGTATAATTGAAGCAATGAAATTATTTAATGAAATTGAAGCAGAAGTCTCTGGCACTATTATTAAAGTTTTAGTTGACGACGCTACTCCAATTGAGTTTGACCAGCCATTATTTTTAATTGATCCAGCATAAATATTTATTCACATGTTTAAAAAAGTTTTAATTGCCAATAGAGGTGAGATCGCACTAAGAATTATTCGTACATGCAAAGAAATGGGTTTAAAAACTGTTGCTGTATATTCAAAAGCAGATGCTGACAGCTTACATGTTAGATTTGCAGATGAAGCTGTTTGTATTGGACCTGCAGCAAGCTCAGAGTCTTATCTAAAGATTTCAAATATAATTGCCGCGGCAGAAATAACCAATTCCGATGCAATTCATCCAGGCTATGGTTTTCTATCTGAAAATGAAAATTTTTCAAAGATTTGTAAAGAAAATGGAATAAAATTTATTGGTGCCTCTCCTAAAATGATTAAAGGAATGGGTGATAAGGCAGCTGCTAAGCAAACCATGCAAAAAGCTGGTGTTCCAACAATTCCAGGTTCGAAGGGTATTATACCAAATTTTAAAAATTGTCAAGAGCTTGCAAAAAAGATCGGCTATCCTGTAATGCTAAAAGCAACTGCTGGTGGTGGAGGTAAAGGTATGCGTTTGGTTTGGAAAGAAGATGATTTAGAAGATGCTTGGAAAAGTGCTAAGCAAGAAGCAAAAGCATCTTTTGCAAATGATGGAATGTATATGGAAAAATTTATTGAAGACCCTAGACATATTGAGATTCAAATTATTGGTGATAAAACTGGTAAAGCAGCACATCTTTCTGAAAGAGACTGTTCAATACAAAGAAGACATCAAAAATTAGCTGAAGAAACTCCCTCACCTTTTATGACTACTAAACTTAGAAAAAGAATGGGAGAAGCAGCTATTAAAGCTGCTGAAGCGGTAAAGTACGAAGGGGTTGGTACTGTAGAATTTCTTGTTGATAAGCATAGAGATTTCTATTTTATGGAAATGAATACAAGAATTCAAGTGGAGCATCCAGTTACTGAAGAAGTAATTGATTATGATTTAATTAAAGAACAAATTAAAGTAGCTGCAGGAATTAAAATAACTGGAAAAAACTATATACCACAATTACATGCAATTGAATGTAGAATCAATGCAGAAGACCCGGAAAAAGATTTTCGGCCATCGCCTGGAAAAATCACTAATTTTCATGCTCCTGGAGGACATGGAATAAGAATTGATACTCATGTTTATACAAATTATATTATTCCTCCGTTTTATGATTCAATGATTGCAAAACTAATAACTGTTGCACAAACAAGAGAAGAAGCTATATCAAAAATGGAAAGAGCTTTAGATGAATTTGTAATCGAAGGAATTAAAACAACTATTCCATTTCATCAAAAATTAATGAAAGACGAAAATTTTAGAAAAGGGGTCTATACGACTAAATTTATGGAAAGTTTTGAGTTTTAAATTCAAAGTGACACAAAAAGCTTAAGTCAAAAATTAATCTTCTATTAACTGTTATTCGACAACTATTTTTTGAAAAGTATCTCCTTGCGTAGTCTCAACTTTAATAAAATATACTCCACTGTCTACAATACTAATATTTACGTCTTTAGTTGTTTTAAGCAATTTCCCTTCTATTGTATATATAGTAATATTTTTTATTTCATTATCACTATCAACGCGTATAACTTGATTTGAGGGGTTTGGATATATCTTTACTTTAGTAGCAGAATAATCATTAATTGAAGTTGTGGACAACTCACTCCATCTTTCTTCAAACTCTTGAAGATATATATTGCTTATTGTATGATCATATATAATTATAGTATTTTCATCTGAATTATTCTCAGCGTTATTACTCCAATTATGAGAACCTGTCAAAACAGCTGGATTTGATGTTGTTAAATTTGCATCAACAATTAAATATTTATGATGAAACTGGTGAGTAACCCCTTCATGCGAACGAACATTAACATTAGCTGCAACTAAGTTATCATACTCACCCCCATTCGAACTATTTTTACTTTCAATAATTCCTCGAACAGTAACACCAAACTGGATATCTTGATCAATTATAGCAGCTCCTAAATCATCTCTTGTAAAGCTAAGAAGACCAAACTCTACACTTTGATTTGCAGTTTTAATCAAATCTAAAATTTTTGATGTTGTTCTATCTGAAGGAGAAAAATATACCTCAACCTTAACACCATTCAAATTAAACTTATGAGGAGTATTGTCTAACTTATGTGTGCCAAAAACTCCTCCCCACATTTCTTCAAATTCTAGTGTGTAAGCTTTTGCTATAGCTTGATCTTGTATAAATATTATATTATTGTAATCATTTAGTAAGTTACTTGGATTTGTCCAATTAGTTGACCCTCCCATTACCCATGAATTGTTTACAGAATTTGCATCAATAATTATAAATTTATTGTGCATGATTCCTGCTGGTGATGGATCTCTAATAACAACTGGAATATTCGGATCTAAATTTGGTAACATTAAATTTTGAGCATCATCATCTGCGATATATCTTACTTGAACTCCTCTATTGTAAGCGTCATTTATTGCGTTAGCTAAAAAAACTGAAGATGCATTATATACACAAATATCCAAAGTATTTTGAGCAAGATCAATATAGGCAGCAATTGTATCTTTGAAAGCAGAGCCTATATTTTGTGCATCCACGCCAGTTGAAAATGAGTTGTCAACTGAATAATTAAAATATGGTCTAATCTTACCAGAAGAATTAGATGCTGTTGAGTAAATGCCAGTTGAAGAGAAAGCAGTATCAGCACCATTTACTGAATAGCACTCGACGTAATAACATGTTGCCGGTTGCAAGCCTGTAAGTGAAATTGTATGTAACTGGTTAGATCCAGGATTGTTTATAGTATTTGATAAAATTGTATTAATATCATAATTACAATTTGTGGATGATGGTAGTGAAGTACTCCAGCTTAAATCAAAACTAGATGTTGTTATGTTAGATTGAGTTACACCCGATGTAAACACTATACTTCCAGATTGAATTATATCATTTGTGTCTCTAGGTAATATTTGATAATCTCCAACTGGAGGAACTGAGTAAGTATGCTGAGAAGATATACCAATAAGTGTCACCGGACCCATTGGAATTAGTCTACCAACAAGAGTATGTCCTGTTTTAATATATATTCTTCCAGTTTGATTATTTGAAGTAAAATCAAATGTAGTATTAGCTGTAAACACTGCTCCACCATTATTAAAAATAACATTATCTATTTGTATTAACTCAGACTCAGTTGTTTCTCCAATTTGATTTGGAGTCACAAGCTGTGGGCTAACCGTATTTCCGCTTGAATTAATAATGTTTGAGCTTACAGGATTCATTTCTAATAAGCCATTATAATCAACAAGGGTACCGCTCACAGTAACTTCATCACCTCTTTGAAAATTTGATAATGAGGCATCGTACAGGGCCATCCCAGCAGTGTTATCTTGAATATATCTTATTACACCTAATTCATCACCATTAGTAACAATACCTGTGATCGTCACATTTGCACCTATACCTTGATTTCTGGCTGTAGCTATATCAACTTGAGCTGTTACTGAATTTAAAGCCAAACTTAAGATTATTAAAAAAATAATTTTTTTCATATTTTTAATTTAAAAGTTAATTTTTAATGACAAATTATATCGTCGTCCAAAACCAAAAAATACTCCAGCAGATTTAGCATCAAAATCTTGATATTTTGAATTATATGGATCATTATTTTGAGCATCTGAAATATACAATTCATTCAACAAATTTAAAACACTTAATCTAACATCTAGCTTTAAATCATCATATATTTTTATTTTTCTTCCGCAATGTAAATCTAATAGCTGGTATGATGGTAGCATCCAACTTTCTCTTCCTGCATTATCTTGATATAAGGATAATGGATCAAAATCAGCATAATGTTTATCAAAATGTGTTGCTCTAATTTTGATATATGTTTTTGAATTTGGTTCATATCTAAGACTTAGACCAAATTGTGTTTGAGCCGCATCCCCCACATGAACCCCATCAGCATCAAAAGCGGTATCAATTGGATTATTATTTTGATCTAAAATAGGACTATTATTTTCATCTAAAAGCCTTATCGTGTCTGATGATGTCCAAATCCAATCGCCTAAAGAAACAAGACCTTCAATACTAATTTGATTATTTAATTTATAAATCATATCAAACTCTAGCCCTTTATGAAGAGCATTCATGCCATTAATATTACCTTTTATAAGTATATCATCTTGATTTACATATGAAATTCCTTTAGTTGGTTTGTTTTCCCATATGGTATAATATGCATTTAGATTAGCGGAAAAAACTGGCGACCTATAAGAATAGCCACCTTCAACAGCCTTTACAATTTCATTTTTAATATTGCTATATAAATTATTATCATAATCGTACACATTATTAAATCTTGGTGCTTTCGATATTATGCCAGTATTAAAGAAAATATTATTTGTAGAATTAATATTTATGTTGGCACCAGCTTTTATAGTATAGCCCACTATCCATTTCCAGTCAGATGATGATGTTTTTGCTTCCTTAGAGTTGATAGTATATTCAACTCCATTATAGTTGATTGTATCCGAAACTAATTCACCAAAGTATGGGTGTGTACCTAAAACTTGAGTTAATGTAGTATCTTCTAAGACTAGATCCCTCTTTTTAAAATAATCAATTCGCTTATAACCTGAATTAGAAGCTGATAGATTAATAAAGGTACTTATCACAGGATTTTTGTACTCTAACTGACTAAAAATTCCGCCCCATTTAACTAAACCATCATTGTGATATCCAATTTTATCCCCAACTCTTTTAACAGGCGATAATTGTGTAGCATCATCGTTTACAATAGCATAATCTCCACCTAGCAAATCATAAATTTCTCTATAATGTTCTCCTTTATAATATCTAAAATCAAGACCTCCTGATAGATCAATGTTCTCTGTATATTGATAATTTAATGTTGATAATGCTCCATACCAATAATGATTATTAATAGATGATTTTAAATAACTTCCGGATTTATGTTCAGAATCAGAATATGTTGGGTCTATACTAAATGGACCTAAATTACCATTATAAACTGACTGAAGATTATATTGACCTAAATTATCATATGCACTACCGCTTATGCTTGTTCCACCTCCATTTCCGATTGATGCATATAATATATTAGATATATATAACCTTTTGTTTATTGTCCAAAAATCTCTTAAAGAAAATTGTGGTTTGTGATAATAGTTCTGTTTGGTATTTAAAATTTCTTTATTGTGAATTGTATCTCCATTGTAATCTAAAATCCAACGATCTAAATAACCCCAATGTAAATTATATTGAATTCCTTTATTTATAAAGTCTTTTTGAGAAAAATCTGATGTATCTCCAAGTTCTCTTGCATATGACGTATCGTAGGTTGCTATATCTCTCTTATATGATCTTTGTCCATGTTGTTGTGGTGCTCCCATTGCAGATAAACTTAGAATATGCTTACCTACCTCTTTTTGAATTTTTAGATAATAAAAATACCCTTCCGACCATGTTTGATCTACGAAGCCATCACTTTGTTTATATGATCCGGCAATAGTATAACCCCATCCATTTATCATTCTTCCAGAATTGTATCCAAGTGTTGTTCTAAGCTTCCCATAGGATCCTATTTCTTGTTTAATTGACCCGCCCTTTTTATTACCTGTTCCTTTAGTAAGAATATTCATTGTACCACCAACAGACGGTATCGCAATTTTTGATGCGCCTAATCCTCTTTGAACTTGTATATTTGATGTTACTGCATCTAAACCAAACCAGTTACTCCAATAAACCCAACCATTTTCCATGTCATTAACTGGTATACCATCGATCATAACCGCAACATTTCTTTGGTTAAAACCTCTAATAGTAATTCTTGCATCACCATCACCACCCCCACCTTGAGTAGCGTAAACTCCAGGTGTAGAATTTAATAGCATAGGAATATCTTGGGAAGCTAATTCCTCATTAATTTTCTTAATCGGAATAGTTGTAAATGCAACGGGAGTTTCTCTATCGATTGCGATATCAGATACAACCTGTATTTCATTTAACAAGATAGTTTCTAACTTAAAATCAAGAGTTTGTAGTTTTGATGTAATTTCAACATCTACTTCTACAGCTTTGTAACCGACATAAGAAGCCTTTATAGTTTGTTTTCCTGCTACTAAAGATAAGTAATAGTTCCCATCAAAATCAGTCACTGTACCAAGCCCTTCCCCATACATAACCGTAGCTCCAATCAACACTTCACCTGTATTTTTATCTAATATTTTGCCTTTTAAATTGACCTGGGAAAAACTAGATTTGGAACAAATAAACAAACTAAATATGAACGCAAATAGAAAAATTCTTTTCATCTTAAGTAAAAATAGTTTGCATCCTAATGCTAATATTACTTAATTATAAGTTTACTAGTTCCAGAACTTCCGTCCTGAAATAAAACATTCACTATATATGTGCCTTTGGTTAACTTTTGCGCAGAAAAATTATTTTTATTAGTACATATTACTCTCTCTGATAAAATATTATAAACATTGACTTCATCAATAGCTAAATACGAGTTTATTCTGAAATTATCTGATTCAACAACTGGATTTGGATATATAGAAAAATTAATATTTTTAATTTCTTCGCTAATGTTTGAGCTTGTGTTACATTCACATTCATGATAGCCTAAATTTGCCCAGTCAGTTGGAGGTAATGTATCCCATTCAAGGCTTGGATTAAATAAATCGACAGCTACGTTATCCCCAAGTTTGACAGTTGATTTTCTAATCAATGTTTGTCCTGTTGTATACCATGTTCCAGGATTAAAATTTGGCGATGTTCCAGAAACAAAGCCCGAAGCGGCATTATCAGTCCAGCACACACCTGGATCTTCTCCAACACGACCTATCACATCAATTACTTGGCTTCCCTTCATCAGTACAATAGCGTCATTTCCGTTCATATGTAAAGGTGTAGGATATGAGCCATTTGGCTCAGAAAAATCAGCCTTAGCAAATAAAAGCGCGTCAATAAACCCGTACTGACCTGAGGTATCTGTATCTCCATTAGTAATCACAAAGACCTCTCCTGGTGCAATAGTTCCTGATAATACAGTGATACCACCAGCTGCACTGCTTGTACTCCCATTTCCGTATCTCTCAATTTGATATTGACTTAAATCAATATTACTACTAGTAGGGTTATATATTTCAAGTGCTTTATTCTGTCCGTAACCTTCTAAATACTCAGAAAAAAATAATTCAGAACAATCTTGAGCGGAGGTTTTTAGTAAAAGGAGGGCAAATATACTTAGTAATAAATGTTTCATAATTAATTGTTTTGGTGTCGCTAATTTACAAAAATCATAAATATAATTTTAGTTATTATATTAAATTAAGTTTAATTTTGAATTTAACAATAACTTAAAAATGAAAACCATTAATAATTTTAAAGAATATCTTCAAGAATATCAGAAAAGTCTTGATTCACCCGAGTCTTTCTGGGAAGAAAAAGCGAAACATTTTGTTTGGAAAAAGAAATGGGAAAAAGTGCTAGATTGGAATTTTGAAACAGCAAAAATCAAATGGTTTGACGGTGCATGTCTTAATATCACTGAAAATTGTTTGGATCGTCATCTTAGTGAAAACGGAAATAATATTGCAATAAAATGGATCTCTAATAACATAAATGAACCAAGTAAAAATATTACGTACAATAAACTTCATAAAGAGGTGTGTAAATTTGCAAATGTTTTAAAAAAATATGGCGTAAAAAAAGGTGATAGAATTTGTCTTTACATGCCAATGATACCTGAGCTTACAATATCTATGCTTGCTTGCGCTAGAATTGGAGCTATTCATTCTGTTGTTTTTGCTGGATTTTCAGCTAAATCTTTATCTGATAGAATTAATGATGCAAAATGTAGTATCATTGTAACTGCTGATGGAAGTTTTAGAGGCAAAAAAATTATACCACTAAAAGAAATTGCAGACCAAGCAACGAAAATAACACCTTCAATAAAAAAATGTGTTGTTGTAAAAAGAGTTCAAAATAAAATAAATTTTAATAATGAAAAAGATGTTTGGTGGCACAAGGAAATGAAAGATATATCTAGCGATTGTAATGCCAGATCGATGGCGGCAGAGGATACATTATTTATACTCTATACATCAGGGTCAACCGGAAAACCAAAAGGGATACAACACTCAATAGCCGGCTACATGGTTTATGCAGAATATTCATTTAGAAATGTATTCCAATATAAACAAAATGATATTTATTGGTGTACGGCAGATATAGGTTGGATTACTGGACACTCATATATTGTGTATGGCCCTTTGTTGTCTGGTGCAACTACGATCATGTTTGAAGGTGTACCGTCACACCCTAATTATAGTAGATTTTGGGAAATTATTGAAACATATAAAGTTACTATTTTTTATACGGCACCAACAGCTATTAGAACATTAGAGGCTCAAGGTGATGAATATGTTAATCCTTACAACTTATCTTCTTTGAGAGTTTTAGGAACAGTCGGAGAGCCAATAAATTATGATGCATGGGTCTGGTACAATGAAAAAATTGGTGGAGAGAAAGCTAACATTGTAGATACTTGGTGGCAAACCGAAACTGGAGGTATAATGATTTCAAACTTGGCAGGAGTAACACCAAGTAAACCAACTTATGCAACTTTTCCATTACCTGGAATTCAACCTTGTATAATGGATGAAAAAGGATATGAAATAAAATCCAATGATACAGAAGGAAGTTTATGTATAAAATATCCATGGCCATCAATAGCACGAAGTATTTATAATGATCATGATAGGTTTAAGTCTGTATATTTTTCGACATTTAAAAATAAATACTTCACTGGAGATGGTTGTATTAGAGACGAAGAGGGTAGATATAAAATTACAGGACGAGTTGACGATATTTTAATTGTTTCAGGTCATAATTTAGGAACTGCTGAAATTGAAAGTGCTATTGATCAACACAAAAATGTTTGTGAAACTGCAATTGTTGGATTTTCCCATGAAGTTAAAGGAAATGGGATATATGCCTATGTTATTTGTCATGAAAAACCAAAAGATGAGACAAAATTAAAAACCGAGATTAATAAAATTATCACTAAATACCTTGGTCCAATTGCGAAAGCAGATAAAATACAATTTGTAGAAAATCTACCTAAAACAAGATCTGGCAAAATCATGAGAAGAATACTTAGGAAAATTGCCAATAATGATGATAACAATTTAGGTGATATAAGTACATTAGTAGATCCAAGTGTAGTTAAAGAGATTAAAAAAAATGTACAATAATCATTTTGTTAACTAGTTTATATATTTTTGCTAAATGTCAGATAGTTTAGTTATAGTACCAACGTTCAACGAAAAAGAAAATATTGAAAATATAATTCGTAAAGTTTTTAGCTTAGAAAAGAACTTTCACATATTAATAATTGACGACGGGTCACCTGATGGTACCGCGGATATTGTTAAAAAACTGATTACAGAATATAAAGAACGTTTATTTATTGAAGAACGTACAGGAAAGTTAGGACTAGGGACAGCATATATTCATGGATTTAAATGGGCTCTAAACAAAAAATACGAATTTATTTTTGAAATGGATGCCGATTTTTCTCATAACCCTGATGATTTAATCAGATTATATTCTGCAAACAAAAATGAAGGTGGTTATGTTGCTATAGGATCTAGATATGTCAAAGGAGTAAACATTGTAAACTGGCCGATGTCTAGGCTTTTAATGTCGTTTTTTGCATCAAAATATGTCAAGTTTGTAACAGGTATGCCTGTTCATGACTCAACTGCAGGCTTTAAGTGCTACAGAAGATCTGTCTTAGAAACAATCAATTTAGATGATATCTCTTTTGTTGGTTATGCATTTCAAATAGAAATGAAATTTAAAGCATGGAAATATGATTATAAAATAATAGAGGTACCAGTAATTTTTACTGACAGAACACTGGGGTCTTCAAAAATGAGTGGTGGAATATTTTTTGAAGCATTTTTTGG
>CEWG01081158.1_pt1 | contig 10809 bp, 15 predicted proteins | sample 361411 | NCBI WGS metagenome assembly CEWG01 (sample SAMEA2622173, study PRJEB7988) | marine metagenome | biome: marine biome (ENVO:00000447); feature: surface water layer (ENVO:00002042); material: "saline water (ENVO:00002010), including plankton (ENVO:xxxxxxxx)" | depth 5 m | reverse complement strand
AGGTTCTCGCCTAGACTCCACATCAGCTTATTCGGAAATGCCTGGGGCACTTAACGAAAATCTCAAAAAAATTCCCAAAGGTGTAAAATCTGAAGAAGATTACGAAAAGATAAGGAAATTATTATGAAACAGTGGCTAAAGAAGTTAACTGGTATTGAAGCAGAAGAAAAACGTATTGCAGAAGAAAAAGCTGCATTAGAAGCAAAAGATCTTGAGCAAGTAAAAACACGTGATCCTAAAGAGTATGCTACTAGAAAAAAACAACCTTGGGTAAATGTTCTTGATGTAAAAATAAATGAGAATAATGTTCGCAATGGTTTTTTTGAATTGGATTGGAACAAATACTTTATTGAACAATTACTAAAAGAAGGATATGGAGTAGAAGGCGATCCAGAGGAAGAAGTGGTTGACAGATGGTTCCGAGATATAGTATATAATATGTTAGCCGAAGAAGGCATGGATACAAACAGGAACGCAGGTTATATAAATGTTGTTCCAATTAGTAAAGGTAAAAGCGAGGTATCATGAGAGATGACCTAATGGTCCAACAGCAGGTTGACACTGTTTGGCAACATATGGTAGGAGTTATATGCTTAAATTGCACAGGTAGAAAACAAGTTAAAAAAGTGTTACCAGCACTTTTTACTGCATCACCTACACCAGTGCATTTTCTAAATACTCCAGAAAAAACAATCAAAACTATAATTGAAAGTCTTGGAATGGTTAATATAAGATATAACCGTTTGAAAAGAATGACAGAAGATTTCTTGACATGGGACGGAGAGGATGCTACAATGTTACATGGAATAGGGAAATACGGTAGTGATAGCTATCGACTATTCTATAAACAAGAGGTTCCCGACAATGTTGGTGACCATGAACTGAAACGCTATGTAGAAGAAGAGTTTTATGACTTACATACTGATTGATACTGCTAATACTTTTTTCCGTGCTCGTCATGTTGTGCGTGGTGACATTGATACAAAGGTTGGCATGGCTATGCACATTACACTTAACAGCATTAAGAAGGCGTGGCAGGACTTTAACGGTTCGCACGTTGTTTTCTGTTTAGAAGGACGCAGTTGGCGCAAGGACTATTATGAGCCTTACAAACGCAACCGCAAAGAAGCACGTGATGCACTTACTCCACGTGAAGCAGAAGAAGATAAAGTATTTTGGGAAATCTTTGATGAGTTCAAAGACTTTGTTGGGAGTAAAACAAATTGCACAGTATTACATAATTCTGTGTTAGAAGCAGATGATCTTATAGCAGGTTGGGTGCAAGCACATCCAAATGATGAACACGTGATTGTTAGCACAGATGGTGACTTTGCACAACTTATTGCACCCAATGTGCGTCAATACAATGGTGTAAGTAATACAATTATTACACATGAAGGTTACTTTGATGACAAGAAACGTCAGCCTGTAATAGACAAAAAGACAGGTGAAGCAAAGGCTGCGCCTGATCCTGCTTTTATGCTATTTGAAAAGTGTATGCGTGGTGATACAAGTGATAACGTATTTTCTGCATACCCAGGTGTTCGCAAGAAAGGCACAAAAAACAAAGTTGGTCTTATTGAAGCGTTTGAAGATAAGGCAACTAAAGGCTACAACTGGAATAACATGATGTTACAACGTTGGGTAGATCATAATGGTGAAGAGCATCGTGTGTTAGATGACTATAATCGTAATGTTACGTTATGTGATTTGACTGCACAGCCCGAGCACATTAGAGAAGAAATAAATAACACTATCCAATCAGTAGAAAGCAAAAACATTTCACAAGTTGGCATGAGACTTATGAAATTTTGTGCAAAGTGGGATCTGCAACGTATTGCAGACAATGCGGCACAATATGCAGAGCCATTACAAGCGAGGTATAATATATGACAGTAACAGCAAAACCTGTCCTAAAAAATAAATTTTGGATTGTAGAACACGAAGGTGTTCGTGTAGGCACATTAAGCAAGAATGATGAAGGCTTTATTATGTCTAGCAAAAGTAGTGTTGAAATATTTAGATCCGAATCTGCTCTTAAAAAGAAATTTGGCAAGGATTTTTTAGTTGCTAAGATAAAAGATACAAATGTAAAGTCTAATACAAAAGAAGTTCACGGTTATCCGACAAGAACTAATCCATACAATAGTATGTTTGATATACAACGTAAATTACCTTTATTCACCAAAAGTGTTAAATCTAAAAGTGTATATTGTGCAGGATATTATTTGGTGAAGTTTAACATAAATTGGTTAAAGAGTTTTTGTCCAAAGCTAATTACTATTGAGCGTAATGATTATATGGGTCCATATAAAACAGAGTTAGAAATGAAAGCCGCACTAAGTAATGTCAATCGAACCACTTAATACATCTTCTATACAGCAATTTTTGCAACAAGTGCAAAGTGCTGAAGCTAGTAGATCTAGAGAAGTTAGAATGGACATAAATTCTGCAAAAGCATTAGCAAGCACATTAGGACTTGTAATGAGTAGAATGCATGGTGATTTAGAAAAATATGTTGCTGAGCAACTAAAACAATTACAAAACGATCAAGTTATTGAAATCTCCATGGATAGTGGGGAATGGAAATAAACTACCAGTTAACTCAAAAGAGATAAATATATACGCATATAATAGGAGTTAATATGAGTAGGCCTAAACCAAATATTTTATTAGAATATACAAATGGCACCACCTACAAGTGTGAACAAGTTTTAGACGCAGAAGCTATCTGGGCTGTATTTTTTAAAAATAAACCATTTAACTTAAAAAGTTCAAATGCGCTCACTAGTTATCCTGGTCCAAAGTATAAAAAAACAAGTTTTAGCAATCCAGGACATGCATTTAATCTAGCAAAAAAGCTCAATCAAATGTTTAAAACAGAAGATTTCACAGTAGTCAAGCTCACTGAAGGTGAAACGTTGACAAACAACAATGGTTAACAAAGTCACATACACCAAATTATTTCTAAAAGAACAAGGAAAAAGTTTCAACGATATAAGCGTTAAGGAATTTCTTCCTATTTGGTGGTATAATACTAGAGATAAAGAAGAAGGTGGTTTACGTCTTACTGAAGATGGATTTGATATCATTAATCAAATAGGTTTGCAAACATATGATATACCTTATCCAAGAGACATGCCTATTACAACTCAAATACTTATATTTTTAGACAAATTTATAGATTGTCCTTACTATCTTACTAACAGAAGTATTACGGTTACAAATGAGAAAAAGGCTGTAGAGTTAGGCTTGTTTAGTGGAGACCTTAGAAAGTATGGATTAACAAAAGCATTAAATCGTGCAAAAAAAGGTTGACCTTTGTGTTTTATGTGTTATATTAAAGTATAGGCACTGATAAACATAGAAGGAATATAACATGGAAGTAGTTACAAGAACTGTAACGCCGAACAAGGCAAAAAATGCTATACAAGTAGCAATGAAAAAGAAACGTCCAATTTTCTTGTGGGGGCCACCAGGCATTGGTAAATCGGAAGTTGTTGAGCAAATTACAAATAGTTTGCCTAACAGTCATCTAATCGATATTAGATTGAGTCTTTGGGAACCAACAGACATCAAAGGTATTCCATACTTTGACTCTAACATAGGCAAAATGGTATGGGGTGCACCTAGTGAACTACCAGATGAAGAGTTTGCTAAAGCATATGATAATATTGTTGTTTTCTTTGACGAGATGAACTCATCTGCTCCGGCTGTGCAAGCGGCTGCATATCAGTTGATTCTAAATCGTAGAGTAGGACAATATAAATTGCCGGACAATGTAATAATTGTTGCGGCTGGTAACCGTGAAGCTGACAAAGGTGTTACTTACCGTATGCCAGCACCACTTGCTAATCGTTTTATCCATTTGGAAATGGCTGTCAATTTTGACGATTGGTTTCAGTGGGCGGTTGACAACAGAGTTCATAAAGACGTAGTAGGCTACATTAGCTTTGCTAAAAAAGATCTTTATGACTTTGATCCAAGATCTCCAAGTCGTTCGTTTGCAACTCCACGTTCATGGACTTTTGTAAGTGAATTGCTTGAAGAAGACACTGACGAAAACACTACAACTGATTTAGTTGCAGGTGCAGTTGGTGAAGGACTTGCTGTAAAATTTATGGCGCATCGTAAGATAGCTTCAGACATGCCAAACCCAACAGATATTTTGGCGGGTAAGGTAAAAGAGATGAATACCAAAGAAATCAGTGCCATGTATTCCTTAACGGTATCTCTCTGTTATGAGCTTAAAGAAGCAAGTGATGCAAATGATAAAAAGTTTGACTCTAAAGTAAATAACTTTTTACGTTTTGCAATGGATAACTTTGATACTGAATTAGTTGTAATGGGTATCAAACTTGCTCTTACACAATACTCTCTTCCAATAGATCCGGATGCAGTAGAGTGTTTCGATGAATTCCATGATCGTTATGGCAAATACATCAAAGCCGCACAATCGGCTTAAGATGGTTACTTATGGGCGGCATATTTGTCGCCCATTTTTTCTTTTTATGGTTGACAATGTATGTAAATAATGCTATAAAAGTATTAGGCACTGATAAAAGAGGAATAATATGTTAGATTTTTTACCACAGTATGTAGCAATGCAGATGTCGGCAAAACAACAACAGACAAAACTTAAAAATTGGCAACCAAATCCTGACATTACGCCAGAAGAATTAGATGAAATGCGTGAAGATGTATTGGATCGTATTATTGTTGCAAGAGTAGGCTTGTTACTAAGACATCCATTTTTTGGTAATATGGCTACACGATTAAAAATACAATCAGCAGATGAATGGTGTATGACAGCCGCTACAGATGGTAGAAATTTGTGGTTCAATACACAGTTTTTCAATGCAATGAGTAACAAAGAAATAGAATTTGTTATTGCACACGAAATACTACACTGTGTATTTGATCATTTGGGTCGTAGAGAAGATAGGCATCCTATGCTTTACAATATATCTGCAGACTATATTGTTAATAATTTACTTGTTGATCAACGAATTGGTGAAAAGCCAAGTATTGTTGATTGTTTTCAGGACTTCAAATACAGAGGCTGGACATCAGAAGAAGTATATGATACACTATACAAAGATGCAAAACAAAGAGGGCAAGAGTTACAAGAATTACTAGATGAATTAGATAAAGATGGCGAAATGCTCGACGAACATCTTGATATGGACGGTGATGGTGAAGACGGTGACGAAAAAGAAGGCAAAGGTCGTCCGAAATACACCAAAGCAGAACTAGATCAAATACGTGACGAGATTAAAGAAGCAATGATTCAGTCTGCTAATAGTGCTGGAGCAGGAAACGTGCCAGGCGAAATACAGCGCATGATCAAAGAAATGACTGAGCCTAAAATGAACTGGCGTGAAATATTAAGACAGCAAATCCAAAGCACAATTAAAGCTGATTATAGTTTTACACGACCTTCACGAAAAGGCTGGCAAACAGGTGCAATTCTTCCAGGAACACTTTTTGCTGATACTATAGATATTTGTGTAAGTGTAGACATGAGTGGTTCTATTACTGATAAACAAGCTGGTATATTTTTGAGTGAAGTAAAAGGTATTATGGATGAGTTCAAAGATTACAAAGTAAAAATATGGTGCTTTGACACTAAAGTTTACAATGAACAAGACTATAGTGCAGATGATGGAGAAGACATTGCAGAATACGAAGTCATAGGTGGCGGTGGAACAGACTTTATGGCTAATTGGTCATATATGAAAGACCACAATATACAACCTAAGAAGTTTCTTATGTTTACAGATGGGTATGCTTGGGATAGCTGGGGTGATCCAGATTACTGTGATACAATTTTTGTAATACATGGCAATAAAGAAAAAAATATAAACGGTCCATTTGGTCTAACTTGCCATTTTGAGGAGGCAGCTTGAGGCTAAAAGAACCTAATCCATTAGATGTTTTAATGAAGCGTAGGGTAAGTTTTTGTCCTACGCACTTTACATCTACAAGCCTTAAAAAAAGATATAACATGGAGACAGCTATATGCGATTGGATTCATGATAATCTAAAAGGCAGATATTTTTTTGGACAAAATGTTCATTTAAATAAAATCGACAACTCAATTGGTGCAGTGTATACTGTAGGATTTGAGAGTGGTAAAGAGTTAAGTTATTTTATGCTTGCTTGTCCACATTTGAAATATAACTAACAAATATACCATATATATAATAGTCAAGGAGTAAAATAATATGGCTGAAGAACAAAAACAAGCTGAAGAGCTTACAATTACTGATCTTGCACTTGCCCGTGCTGTAATCGAAACAGCAACTGATAGAGGCACATTTAAAGCAAATGAGCTTGCACAGGTTGGTGCTTTGTATAATAAATTAGACTCGTTTTTGAAACAAGTCGAAGAACAGGCAAAAGCGGCAAAAGAAGGTCAAGAGGCAGCACAAGCGGCTGCAACAACACCTCCACCGACGGCGCCAGCAACTGAAAAGGAGGCGGACAATGCCTAGTTATAAACATGTTGGTCGTGTAAAAAATAACAGACGTAAAGTTGTAGTAGCATATAGAGTTATACCTGGTGAACCAGATAACTGTCTTGTTGTGCAGACTGAAAACCTTAGTGCTGATGAACACGATACATTAATTAAATTAGTTGAATCCGATGCAGGACAAACTGCTGACGAGTTTGCAGAAGCAATGGCAAGATCATACTTGCCTGATGGTAGAATTATGCTGGCTGCATTTCATGCAACTGGTAAACTTAATAAACTACAAACTAATCAAGTTGAAATGACACCAAATGGTGCAACTGTTATAGGTCTTGATGAGCTTAACAAAATGATTGCTGAACAAAAAGGAATCACTGTTGCAGATCTTGCTGTAAAAGGTCCAGATGGAACTGTTCAACCAACTGATGGATCTGCTGATCAACCTGTTGATCCTGTGGCTACGTATACACAGACAGAAGCAGCACCTTCAGCTGAAGGCATTATCACTGATGAGCAACTAGCCGCACAGTATAGATCACAAGCAGATGCTTTATTCAAAGAAGCAAAAGCTCTAAGAGAACAAGCCGAAGAACTTGTTCCTACAAAGAAAAAGACAAGTAAAAAGATAACAGAAAGTGCAACAGGATAACATTCATTCCGACAAGTATTGGGAGGATATTTTTGATACCATTGATATGGACTTCCTCCCACTAGATTATATACATTTAATAATAGTAAAATTTACAGATGGTAAAATATGGGAGATAGATGTTAATCAATCTGCTAAAGAAACAAGAGATGTTGATGACGTTTTAGATGAATTTTTTCAAGAATATGAAGATAAAATTGAATCAGTTGACTTCCGTATACACACTGAAAAACTTAAAAGAGACGTAACTAAAAGAACTAAAAAGTTCATGAAATTAAATAGATGATACAAGACCTTGATATTTTTCTCGACTATGAAAAACTTGTAGAATCTTTTTATGACCTTGGCATTGACGAATTACTGCAACAAGAACCATTTCAAATAGCAGTGCAATGTCGCAAACAAACTGATAAGGCTTCCCAATTACATGAAAGTTGTGGAAGCCTTATTTTTGACTGGAAAGAATATGAAAAAAATCCAGTAGGTCGTATACCATTGCGTAAAGATAAATTAAAAGAACAAGACTTTTCACAAATTTGTGATATATTTAAAAACACTTATATAGAAACACTTATAAACAGCATAAATGAAATTCATCCAATAGTAAGAGGACGTTTTATGCTTATGAAACATAAAACTTGCCTTACAATGCATGTAGATAAAACAAAACGTATACATATACCAATATACACCAACAAAGACTGTATGATGATTATAAATGAACAAATATGCAAACTGCCATTTGGCAAAACATATCTAGTTGATACTACAATACCACATACTGCCCTAAATGCTAGTAAAGACCCAAGAGTTCACCTAGTATTTTGTCTCACCTAAATAATTGTTTCTCCACAAAAGTGATAAATATATACAACACTACCGTAGGAGAAATATATAATGGCATTGCGATTAAGACGTGGAACACAAGCCGAGAGAGATGATGTAGGCTTCATTCCTGAATCAGGTGAACCAGTTTGGACAATTGACACAAAAAAACTTTATATAGGAGATGGCACTACACCAGGTGGTAACTTAATCCAATCAAGCGGTGGCGGAGGTTCAATAACAGGAATCACTGATAATACCACAGGATCTGTAATTACACTTGATGATACAACAGCAACTTTTGGTATAGATATTGATATGGACGCAGCAGCCGATATAACGCTATCATCAACATCTCAATTAAATGGTAGTGGACAAATAAGTCTTACAGGAAATATTACAGGAAATGATTTTAGTGGTAATGCTGCTACATTTGCATCCGTAACAGTCACAGGTAGTATAGATGGTGATATGAATGGTAGTATCTTTGGAGATGATAGCACCTTAATCGTTGATGCAGTGAATAATGTAGTGTCTACTGCAAATATAAATGGTGTAGGTAATTTGCTTACTGTAAATACACAACAAGCGTATTTAGAAAATCCTGGTGATTATACTAATTTACGTTTTATGAGAAGGCAAAGCGGAGATATTGCTCCACCATCACCAGTAGTTGCATACGGAACAATTAGATTTGAAAGAGATGACGATGCAGGAGAAGCAACAGCAGTATATAATCAAGGTGGTAGTGATGGTTATAAAACATATGTTATTCCGGCAGGAGCAGGTTTTCTAGCAGCTAATGCACTTCATTGGAGTATGGATGGTAAACTAGGTGTTGGTAAACTAAATGCTACAGAAAAATTAGATGTAGATGGTAACGCTGTAATATCAGGTAGTTTAACAGCAGGCGCAATGTTGTTAAGTGGTAGCAATATAGATACAAGCGATAGCAGTGGAATCACAGTAACACCGGGTGTTACAATGAGCAGTGATTTAACAGTAGAAAATAATTTAGTTGTAAGCAATACACTTGTTTGTGATACGTTAGAAGTTACAAACTTTACAACAGCAGGTGCAGGAACTCCTGAACTTACAAGTGATACAGCAATCTTACTAACAGCAGGAACAAGAGTAGAAGTTACTCAATCACCTTTCAAATTAGCAAGTTTTACAAACACAACTAGAGATGCGTTAAGTGCAGAAAATGGCGATATGATTTATAATACAACAAACAATCGTCCAGAAATGTATGTTAACGGGGCTTGGAAAATTGTAGACACAAGTCCGATTGTATAAGGATTTATTATGTCTGAGAAGTATTACCAATTAGGCACTCACAGTGCAGCAGATTTTAGCACAATACATAATGATTTATGTGAATCTTCAAATAGCATAGCAAATATACCAGATAGAAAATGCGTATGTGCTGACCATAAAGAACATTCACCAACACGAGGAACATTTTTACTAACAGACGAAGAAGCAGCAGCTTTACAAAATGATAGTAGAATTAAATTTTTAAATATAGATTACACATCATATCCAGAAACATATAAACCACCCCCAGAAGAATTATATGCTACACCATTGCCACAATCTTTTGATCGTTGGAATGGTAACACTGTAAAAGTATATAGAGAATTTGAAAATAGCAATTTATTACCAGGCGTTCCGGGTTCAGAAGATTATAATAGAACCAGTTGGAGTTTGCTGCGACATGCAACAAAACTTGACAAATGGGTAGATGAAAGCAGAGCAGATAATTATGTGTATCAATCACAAGTTAGCCAATACGGAGACGGTGTTGACGTCGATGTAATTGTAGCAGATGACGGTGGCGGATGGATAGGACACCCTGAATTCCAAAATAATTGTTCAGGCGGTGCTGCACCAGCAAGATATGTTGGCGGCAATAAATTACCAGGCAACGGAACATGCGATGTTTTAGATTTAGTATTAGATGCACCTTATTATTTAGATCCGTGGTATTTTGATGCTGATCCGGGTAACAGATTAGAATCACGTTGGGACGGAACAACTGTTCCAGTTGAAAGTTTTGCACGTAATTGGTGGACTGATTTAGATTATAGAAGTGCTACGTTCAAAGGCAAATTTCCTAATGCAGGAGTAATATCATCTATTACTAGTTCTTATACTCGTAGCTACTGCAACGGTAGTAATACTGCACAAAGCAGCGTAGGCACACACTGCACACCCTGTATGGCTCTAACATACGGTAGAACACAAGGATGGGCATACAATGCCAATAAATGGGTGCTAAATTTATATGGTTTTAACGGTTCAGATATTGAGCCAGGTTTTGATATACAAAAAATATTCCATAATACAAAACCAATTAATCCAAAATATGATACAAAAGATCCAACAGTAAGTTCTAACAGTTGGGGATATAGAGCAAATAAAGGTAATGCAGGAGATTATTATCACTTCCGAGATGATTCTCCTGTTCAATACAACGGTAGTAGCGATGAGCCTGAATTTATTGAAAATATGGGAACACAAGGTGATGCAGGACGTTGGAAAAGCGAAATGAAACTAAATTCACTTACCACTGCACTTGATGAATTAATAGATTCAGGTGTGATATGTGTAATGGCAGCAGGCAATAGTAATCAAAAACAAGTTAACTGGGATCACGCTGACTTTAATAACTACATTAGTGATGTTGCAGTAAGAACATTAGAAGATTCGAGCTATAGCGAATTTAGCATACCAGTTACAGGCACAACCAACAGACGTGGATTTCCACAACAAGGTGGTAAGACAGAAAAGAATCAAACTACTATTGCTATAACAGCAACGGCTCCGGGCGGAAGTTCCTATTATAAAGTCGTA
>CEWG01006083.1_pt1 | contig 10821 bp, 8 predicted proteins | sample 361411 | NCBI WGS metagenome assembly CEWG01 (sample SAMEA2622173, study PRJEB7988) | marine metagenome | biome: marine biome (ENVO:00000447); feature: surface water layer (ENVO:00002042); material: "saline water (ENVO:00002010), including plankton (ENVO:xxxxxxxx)" | depth 5 m | reverse complement strand
GCCGGACGCGAGGGTTGTTGAAGACCACTCTTAAGAAAATAAGAATCTCAATTGCAAAATCGATTTCTCAATTGGATTATTTAGGGTAACAAGAAAGGTAGACTCTTCAGCACAAGCGGGCTCGCCTTGACGTGGCGTCTGCGTTTGAGGTCCCGGCCTGTTCTGTGTGCCGTGCGCCCGCTGTGGTGACGCAGGCATACTCCGGACAAAGCCTGTGCGAGCGTCACCTTGACCGCTCCGTGCGCAAGAAAGTGGGCAGGGAACTCCGAAAACAACTCAACATCGATGGCCCGACCACAGTGCTGGTGGCCATCTCTGGAGGGAAAGATTCGGCCGTTCTGCTCTCCATGCTGGTGGATTTGATCGGCAGCCGACCGGACGTGCGAATCGTGGCAGGCTGCGTTGACGAAGGCATCGAAGGATATCGCCCACCGTCCATTGAAGCGGCGGCGCAATTGTGCGAAATGCTGGACGTCGAGTTCATCACGACGTCCTTCGGAGATCAGGAATTTCTGGCGATGGACGAGGTCACGTCCTCGCTGAACTCGATCCTTGATCGCCACCCTGAAGCTCCGCGGCTTCCTTGCTCGTATTGCGGCGTCTTCCGTCGACAAGGAATCAACGCTCTCGTGGAGATGGTGGATGCGGACGTGGTTGCCTTGGGCCACAACCTCGATGATATGGCACAAACGGTCCTCATGAACCTCACCGCAGGAGAAGTGGAGCGGAGCCGGCGCTTGGCGCCCCACACCGACCGGCCTGCAGAAGGGTTGGCTCCTCGGATCGTCCCGTTGCGTTGGATTCCAGAACAGGAGGTCCACCTGGTGGCGCTTCACCGAGGCCTCCCCATTCACAACGAGGTGTGTCCTAACGCAGAAGGCGCCCTCCGCTGGCGCATGCGCGACGTGGTCGCCACGCTCGAGGAAGACCGCCCCGGGACGCGGCACGGCCTTGTGCGGAGCCTCGATGCCATCCGTGCCATGACGCCCCCTGAAGAGGCGGATGCTCAGCCAATCCGAGCTTGCGAGCGCTGTGGAAGCGTGTCCTCAAGGTCCGTTTGCAAAGCCTGCGAAATGCGTGATTTGGTCGGCGTCAAATGACGTTCTGGACCAACTCATCGAGGTCTTGAGGTCGCCCGCAGTAGTGACAGCGGATTTGAAGCGGATCTTTCGAAAGCACGCGGAGTCGGTGAGGGAGAGGCTCCCGTGAATTCTGCGTGATGCAATTCGAAAAGGTGCAGCGGACCACGTCGGTGATCTCGTCGCCAAGGTTGATCTCAAGCTTCTCAGCGACCGCGTATGCGCGGATGATGGCCACGCTGGCCCCTTCGGCCACCAAGGCCAGACGGTCGAGTTCGGCTTGCGTCAGTTCCCTGTCTTCCACCTTGACGATGTCCTTGGCCCCTTTCTTCTTCGATGGGACGTTCATCACCAACGACACGGGGACCGAGGTCCCTTGGCCGATGTTGAGCAGTTCAAGCACGCGAAGGGCGCTGCCGGCAGGAATGTGATCGATGACCGTACCGTTGCGGATCGCGGTGACGCGTCGCATGTTGGATTCATTGGACATCAGGCCTCACCTCCGGGCACGTCAACACCAAGCAAACGGCAGAGCAACGCCATCCTCGTCACCACGCCGTTGAAGGCTTGCTCGAAGTACCGGGCATGCCGTGTTTCGTCAACGCTCGGGTGGATTTCGTCCACCCTTGGGAGCGGATGCATGATGATCATGTCTTGGCGAACTTCGCCGAGTTGTTTGGCGTGCAACTTGTACGCGCCTGCAACCTTGACGTACTCGTCTTCGTCAGCGAAGCGCTCCTTCTGAATGCGGGTCATGTAGACCACATCTGCTCCGTCCAATGAGCCGTACAAATCCGTGGTCTCAACCACGGAAGCCCCTGAAGCACGGAGGTCTTCGACGATCTCAGGCGGCATGCGCAACAGTTCGGGACTGGCCAGAACCAGCCGGCAGTCAAACCGCGCCAAGGCGTGAGATAAGGAGTGGACGGTGCGGCCGTATCGGAGGTCTCCGGCAAGCACGACGTCGAGGCCATCGAGTCGGCCGTGGGCTTGTCGAATCGTGAAGAGGTCGAGCATGGTCTGAGTGGGATGGTGACCCGCCCCGTCCCCACCGTTCAGAATCGGGACACGCGCGGCGTCTTGGGCGTAGCGTGCCGCGCCTTGGCGTGGATGGCGCATGGCGATGATATCGGTGTATCCATCGACCATCTGAATGGTGTCGAAGAGCGTCTCGCCTTTGACCACGGAAGACGTGCTGACGTCGCCGAGGTTGACGACGTCGCCGCCGAGCCGCTTCATCGCCGTCTCAAAGGACATCCTGGTCCGGGTGCTCGGCTCGAAGAACAGGTTTCCAAGGATACGCCCCGAGAGCAGTGGCATCTGCGCATCGCCCCGAGCAACAGGCAACAGCCGCTCGGCCGCATCCAGCACTTCGACGATGTCTTCGTTGGTTAGGTCAGCCATCGTGATGAGCCCGGTCATTCAACGTCCTCGGAACCCTCCGTTGAGGTCCACCCATGAACATTACGAGAGCGGTGCGCCATGCGCGAGCATGACCAAGGTTCATCCCCTCTCCCCACGACCGAGGGACGTGGAGGCATGGATGGACTTCGAAGCCGCCATTGAGGCGGAGCGCGAGCAGCGCGCCCGGAGGGCCGGCCAAGTGGCCACCTTGACCACCGGCGTCGTGCTGGTCGGAGCCCTCTGGTTGGCATGGCCTGGCCTCGAAGCCGTCATGGCAGGAGAGGGCGCTCCTTTCGCTGTTCTTGGATTGCCGGCCTTGGTGCTGCTGTGCGGCACGCTGGTGCACGACCATGCCAGCGGGCAGCCTCAAGCCACAGGCCGAGCCGCGGCCGCGGCCGCCATCGCTTGGCCAAGCGTGCTGTTCCTTGCCTTCCGAAGCACCGATGCCGAACTCGAAGCACGGATTGCAGCAGGGCTGACCTTGGCGCTCATCGCAGGTGTGCTCTACAGCATGGCAAAAACTGCGTTTTCAGGAGGATTCCGACAGGCCCGCTACCGAGCGTTGCTGACGGGCGCAGGTGCTGTGACCGTGGCGTCTGTGTGGTTTGGTCTCCGCACCGATGTGGGGGCCGAAAACGACCTTGCAGGAGCCATCATCACCCTGTTGGCCATCGGTACAGCGCTCCGCTCATGGCTCATTGAAGACGAACAACGAGGCCTTCGGAAACGGTTCAGGATCCGTCTTGATGATCTTGAGAACCGTCTTTTGGAACTGAAAGCGCAGGGCCGAAGGGTGGACCAAGCCACAAGCCTGGTGCGAACCGCAGCCATGGAAGGATTCAGCGATCCCGAGCATGGCATGAGGCTGCTTGACGACGCCGAAGAGGACGTGGACCGGACCATTTCCCTCGAAAAGGATGTCGTGGCCATCGAAGCAGACGCGTTGAGCGCGGTGGAGAAAGCCGAAGCCGTCGCGCCGACGGTCCGTCGGCCTCGGAGTGCCTTTGACGCTGCCCGACGTGAGGTCGAACTCGGCTCCCTGCGCGAAGGTGAATCCCTGTTCAGGCAGGCCAAGCGACGGGCGGAAACCGTGGTCGCTTGGTGGGCCAGAGCGCAAGAGGCCATCGAAGCCGCCTCCCTTGCGCTTGCGGACAGGGAGGAGGAACACCTCGCGCAACTGCACGAAGCGCTAGCTGAAGCCAAGAAGCGCATGGCCAAAGAGGACCCCCTGAAGGCCTTCGAATTGGTCATGGCCATCCCGGATCAGGTGGCTCAAGAACAGGAAGCCAACGAGGACGCAGAAGGCCTTGTTGCAGACGCACGGCGAGCAGTTGAAGCAGCCGATGGCCTTGACCTGGAGCCTCATCACGCCCGGCTTGAAGAAGCAGAAGACGCCCTGAAGGCTGGAGACGGGCGGCAAGCGGCCGGCATCGCGGAAAGCATCCGTCGAAGCCTCACGGTGGAGCGCGAAGCGATGGACGTGGTTCGTCGTGCCCTGCGACAGCGCTCGACCATCGAACAACGGTTCGAAGGACACGAAGACACAGAAGGATGGCTCGGAAAATTGGCCTCGATCGAAGCTGATGCGGAAGCCCGCCGATGGACGCAGGCTCGACGCGCCTTGGACGAACTGTCCCACGACCTCGACGCGCAGGAGCGCGACCGCGGGGAAGCCGAGCAACTCCTGGACTTCCTGCGTGAAGAATGGAAACAACTCAGGGCGCAGGTTGACGCTGCCGACATCGGCGTTGGCGATGAAGACCGCCTCGACGTCGAACGGTTGCTCGGTACCGCAGCATCGTCCATCAAACGCGGCATGACCACCGAAGCCCTCGAGGCCTTGACCGGGACGGACGCCGCGATGGAGCGGCTGCGCCGAAGGTGCTGATTATCCAAGAAGGCCTGCTAATCGAGCGGCGTCGATGTCCAGGGAACCAGGAAGCCCCACGTCCACGGGATACCCGCCCACATCGACCAACAATCCGGACAAATGCAGGTGAAGCCCCTTTGGAGGGTTTCTCCCAACCAACAGGGGCTCTGCCTTTTTCGCCGTCCGGCCGAGGGCGCCGACCATCGTCGACGAGGCTCCCGCTGCATCGTGCAGCGACCACGCGTTGGCAGACCACGCGTGCAAGCGAAGCGCCCGATTCGTCCAGAGCGGAGGCGAAACGGCCTCATGCATCAACGGCCACTTGCTGACCCAATCCCCGGGGCCTTCGTCAAGCCATGTCATGCCCGTCTGCTCGGTCGCAGGCGACTCGGCTTGGCCAAGCGTGCCGAGATGAGCAAGCACCGCACGCATGTGGGGGTGGCGAGCTGCGCTTTTCGGAAGCGCATGGGCAAGGGACCCAGCCGTGGCCAGTCGCCCTGCGTCAAGGTGGAGAAGGATGCGCACGGCTTCCCCATGAAGCCAATCCACAGGAGCAATCTCGTGCGCATCGAAGTGGCGATCCAGCAACGTCAGCGCGCGGTCGGGATCGCCTTGGAGCCTCAACCGTGCCAAGTCTCCCAAGAGGGCGCGGCGGAACATTGGGCCGTCACGTGTCGGCGCTGGACCGAGGGCCGTTCCGCTTTGTGTGCGTTCGATCAGGTCGATGTTTCGTCGCGTCACGGGATCGACCAGAAGGCTGGCCATGACGGATTCGGAGAGGATGCGCGAACGCGGTTGCAGCAGGGACAACAACCAGCGGAACCGGTTTGTTTCCAAGTCGTCAGAGGCCATCATACCGAGGCGAGTTTTGGCCTCAGACACGTCCCTTTGAGCGATGGATGCGGCCACCAACAGTGCGCGGGCATGACCTCCACCGGATTGAGCGGAGAGGGCCAACAAGGACACGGCTTGTTGTTCAGATTCCGCCCATCGACCCAAGGCTGCAAAGAGTTCCATACGTGCCAATGTGCGACGGCTGAGCTCAATGCCGTGAAGGGAGGGTTCTGCGAGGGATGACCCGGCTTCATCAAAGCGTTCCAACGCCTTTGCCCACGCGTCGTTGGCCAGCAAGGGCAACCAACTCCCCTTCCTGAGGAAGATGACATCCTCCATTGATTCAAGGCGCCGTCGGTTCTCACCGGCTCCGGCATCGAACGAAACCTCGTTGATGCGATGCCCGATGCTCAAGGATCGAAGCCAAATTACGAGAAAGGCGACTTGTCCACCCGAAGCCAACATCCACGTCAAGGCCTCCAGGGCGTCCTTTTCCACCACGGTGCACACGGTGTCTTCCCAGCGTCCGCATCCCGACCCACCAGGGAGGTTTACAGAATCCCAGAAGGTGAGGATGGCTAGGGCGACCAGCAACATGGATTGGCCTGCGAAGCCTGTAAAACAGAAATTCAGCACCTTCGCCTGTTGGCTCCGCTCTGCCCGCAAGAGGCGGCTGTCGGTGATGTGGATACCACCGCGACCGGATACTTCAGCCACGTCAAGGAACATGATCCTGGCCACTTCGTAGACGAAAAGCACTCCAACGACCGCGACGTTCAGCAGAAGAAAGAGGAGGACCATCGCAACAAGCGGCGCCCGGAGCGCGGGCTCCTCGACGTAGGACAGCGCCTCAATGGCGTAGAAGCCGAGCGCTCCGCCTTCCTCCATCACGGTGGCCTGCTCCCTGTATTCAGGAAGGGCTGCCACGCGGTCTGAGTGCACGAAGACTCCCGGTGCGGCCAGCATCACAACGAGGCTGACGAGGGTATTGATCGCGACGAGTGGCATGGCCATCAGGTTGACGTTAACCAGCAAGCCGATGGCCTGCTGACGCGGTGAAGGATTATGCCCTTGGAACGGAGAGGCACGCCCCGCAGCCACGTTCTTGTTGGCGTACCGCATAGCATGCCAGGACGAACCGAGCACGCGCCCGTAGGCCATTACGGGAGGGAAAAAGGCGACGAGGAGGGTCACGCTCAACCGCCACTGTGGCTCAACGCCACTGGTCAGCATCCACACCACCACGACAAAGGCGAGCCAAACACCCAACAACAGGACGCTGGCGCGCACCCGCCTTGGGTCTCGGTGATGCATGATAGCACGCTGCATGCCCTGTGAAGGCAGGATTTGCGCCGAGAGCGCCACGCCGATGGACGTCACACCCGTGATGGAAATGAGGACCAAAGCCAACCCGAAATTGATCGCGGAGAATCCTTCTTGCAACCCGAATTCGATCAGGCCAATTTCAACCAGCAACAACACTGCGCCAACGAAGGCCAGCAGGTAAGCCACCACGCCAAACCGCATGCCGGACGTTCGCAAGAGGCGACGGGCTTCACGTGTTGAACCGGTCACCCTGTGAACTTCGTACCGTTTCTCAGCCGTCGGAAAAGCCACGCGCAATCCTTGCAATTGACGAGGCACGATCACCTGCCAGAAGAGCCACGCCAAAATGACGGAGATCAAGAGGCCCACCAACACCGTAGGCCTGAAGCCGAACACGATGTGGGGTGCACCCATGGCCAAGGCCAAGGCCACAACCACATAGCCCCATCGCACTACAGCGCAATGAAAGGTCGGGTCAAGCCTCGGATGCTTCGACTTCGAGGAGCAGTTCTCCCTGCTGGACACGGTCGCCTTGAGTGACGTGAACGGCCACGACACGGCCGTGGTATGGAGCAGTGATACGGTGTTCCATCTTCATGGCCTCGAGGACCAGAAGGGCCTGGCCCGCCGTGACCTCATCGCCAGTGGCGACGAGCACATCGAGCACGCCACCGGGCATAGGTGCAGAGAAACTTCCCTCTTCTTGCGCCGCTCCGGCCCCAGCTTCGATGACCTCAATCCGGTGCACGCGGCCGTTGATGTGCATCCACACCACGTCCCCGATGCGGGTTCCATAGGCGAGTGAAACGGCCTCGCCTTGACGCACTTGCCAGCGACCGTCGGCCAACGGCGTGACCTCGATGCCGTCCACGATCCATCCGTCTCCACGGGGAAGCGGGTGCACCTCATGCACGTCGTCTCCCGTGCGAAGATCAACCATCACGGATACCTCCTGTTCAGGGAAAGGAAGGGGCTGGCTGGGCCAGAAGGCCCGTCGTTGTCGCCACGGGTTATGCCGCGACTTGAGGCCAGCACGGCCGCGAGCGCCATCACCGCTTCGGAGGCAGGCTGGACCTGCCAACCGTTGGGGTAGGCGTCGTCCAAAGTGGTGGTCGAGGTGGTGGCCGACACCACGGCGTCAAGGTCGCACAAATCACGAAGGAAGGCGACGTTTGTGGTGGTGCCGAGAATCACAAACTCGTCGAGCGCACGCCGCATGCGCTGAAGGGCCTCGTCACGGCTTGGAGCGTGAACGATCAGTTTGGCCAACATAGGATCGTACGAAGGCGAAACGTCGTCCCCTTCGCGCACCCCTGTGTCCAAACGAAGGCCGGGTCCGGTGGGAGGACGGAACACCGCGAGTGGCCCGATGCTTGGAAGGAAGCCATTAGCGGCGTCTTCCGCGTAAATCCGGACTTCGATGGCGTGGCCTCGCATAGCGAGTTCTGGGACCGACATGGGCTCGCCAGCAGCAATGCGCAGCTGTTCCCTCACCAGGTCGACTCCAGTCACCAGTTCCGTGATTGGATGCTCCACTTGGATCCGGGTGTTCATCTCGAGGAAATGGAAGGTCCCGTCGTCTTCCATCAGAAATTCGACTGTTCCTGCACCGACGTAGTCCACGGCTTCTGCGGCGGCAATGGCCGCTTCACCCATCCGCTGACGCTGGTCTTCACTGACCACAGCGCAAGGGGCCTCTTCGAACACCTTCTGGTGCCGACGCTGAACGCTGCATTCTCGCTCGCCCAAGTGAACGGTACGGCCATGGGCGTCAGCGAGCACCTGCACTTCCACGTGACGGGCGCCACGAAGCAGGCGTTCGAGGTAGACACGACCGTCGCCGAACGCCGCGATGGCCTCGCGCCGTGCGCCACGAACCGCCTCGTCCAAACCATCGGCAGATTCCACAGCGCGCATGCCCTTGCCCCCGCCGCCAGCACTGGCTTTCAGCAGCAGCGGGAAACCGACGCGCTCCGACGCCGAACGTACGGCGACAAGGGTGGCCTCAAGGTCGGCCTTCTCGTCCCCAGAGGGCTCGATTTCAATTTCCTCGCCAGGGATGACGGGGACACCAGCCTCGCGCATGGTGATGCGAGCAGTCATTTTGTCGCCCATGCGTTCGATGGCGTTGGGTGAGGGGCCGATCCAGATCAGCCCTGCGTCAAGCACCGCTTGGGCGAATCCGGCACGTTCGGAAAGAAAACCAAAACCGGGATGGATGCCGTCCACGTCGTTGGCCAAAGCCGCTGCAATGATGGCGTCACCGTTGAGGTACGCAGGAGCCCCAGAACCCTCCAAAGACAGGCTTAGGTCCGACATCTCAGTGTGCATGGCTCCGACTTCGTCCTCAGCGTGCACCGACACCGCTCGAAGACCTGCTTCCTTGCATGCACGAAGCACACGGCAGGCGATTTCACCGCGGTTGGCGACGAGGACGGAGCGCATCACTTGGAGCCCCCGTCGTCTGGACGCCATGCCGGTGGGCGCTTTTCCAAGAAGGCGGACAGCCCCTCCTGGCCTTCGTCCGAACCGCGCATACGGCTGGTGAAATCAAGGGTCCAAGTCCGCAGCGCGAGGTCATCTCCGGTCCAGCGGTCGAAGCCCAGCGCGAGTTCTTTGGCCGCGGAGACCGCTGAGGGTCCTGTGGTCATGACTTCGGCGACGAGGCCTTCCACGGTGGCCCAAGCAGCGTCATGGTCTGGCGTGACGTCTTCGATGAGGCCAATGCGTTGCGCCTCGGCCGTCTCGATACGACCTGCGTGCATGGCCAAACGACGGAAGGCGGCGCTGCCCACGCGTCGGTAGACGTAGGGGCCTATGACCGCGGGGAGGATGCCCAATTTCCCTTCTGAAAGAGCGATGCGGGCGCCTTCGACGGCCACCACGTGATCGCAAGCAGAAATCAACCCGGCTCCACCGCCAAGCGCCACGCCATGAAGCACAGCGATGGTGTAGCAAGGGTGGGCCCAAAGGCCGTTGAACAAGCGGTCCAGCCTGGCGCTGTCCTCACGGTTCTCTTCAGGAGTCTTTGCACCAGCGTCGCGCATCATGTTGATGTCCGCGCCAGCGCAGAAGTGCTTTCCAATGCCGTGGAGCACGAGCAGGCGAAACAGAGGCCCTTGGTCGTCCGAAAGGAGGCCTGCTGGGCCAGCGCTGCGCGAGGCGCTCCAATCGAGCACGTCGCAAAGTTCGGAGATCATGGCGGTGTTCAGGGCATTGTACACCGATTCGCGGGCCAAGCCAACCCGAAGCACGGCACCCTCAACCTCGAGATGAAGATGTTCACAGACTGGAATCGACATAGAAAAACCTCAATTGGAAAATCAAATCTTCAATTGGACTTCACATCCGGAAAATTCCGTACCCTTTCTCGGGCGCGGGACCGTTCCTAGCCGCTGCCAAACAAAGGCCGAGCACATCCCGAGTGTCACGTGGGTCGATGACGCCGTCATCCCAAAGCCGTGCAGTCGAGTAGTATGGCGAACCCTCCTCCTCGTACTTTGCAAGGATGGGCGCGCGATACGCCTCCACCTCTTCCTCGTTCATCGGTTCACTGCCTTCGCGCGCACGCTGATCCTGTTTGATGGTGGCCAGAACGTCCGCGGCTTGTGGGCCGCCCATCACGGAAATCCGGGCGTTGGGCCACATGAAAAGGAAGCGAGGATCATAGGCACGGCCGCACATGCCGTAATTCCCGGCGCCGTGGCTACCGCCAACGATGACCGTGAATTTGGGCACGTCCACGCAGGACACCGCCGTCACGAGCTTGGCGCCGTCCTTGGCGATGCCACCTGCTTCGTATTCCCGCCCGACCATGAAGCCGGTGATGTTCTGGAGGAAGATGAGCGGAACCTTTCGCTGACCGCACAATTGAACGAAGTGCGCGCCTTTCAGGCTGGACTCCGAGAACAGAATGCCGTTGTTGGCGACGATGCCAACCAAGTGGCCATGGACGCGTGCAAAACCGCATACGAGGGTGGCCCCATAGCGCGGCTTGAACTCGTGGAAACGAGAACCGTCCACGATTCGTGCGATGAGTTCACGAACGTCGACGGGTGTTCTGTTGTCCTCGGGCACGATGGAAAGCAATTCTTCTGGGTCGTAATGGGGGTCCTCAGGCTCAGCACCCGCTGCAGGAGCCAAAGTGCGTGGACCGAGGTTCTCGATCACGTTCCTGACCTTGCGCAGCGCTTCCGCCTCGTCCTCTGCAAAGTGGTCCGCCACACCAGATGTGGCGGTGTGCACGTCGGCCCCGCCAAGGTCTTCTGCCGTGACTTCCTCACCGGTAGCGGCTTTGACCAACGGTGG
>CEWG01117188.1_pt1 | contig 10858 bp, 12 predicted proteins | sample 361411 | NCBI WGS metagenome assembly CEWG01 (sample SAMEA2622173, study PRJEB7988) | marine metagenome | biome: marine biome (ENVO:00000447); feature: surface water layer (ENVO:00002042); material: "saline water (ENVO:00002010), including plankton (ENVO:xxxxxxxx)" | depth 5 m | reverse complement strand
GCTAGAATTACAGTAGAAGATTGTCTTGAAAAGGTCGAAAGTAGATTTGATCTTGTCTTAAAGGCATCAGAAAGAGCAAGAGATTTAATCTCAACTAGTGCTGAGCCCTTAGTTGAACCTGAAAATGATAAGCCTACTATTATTGCATTACGCGAAATAGCTGAAGGTGCATTAGATGAAGACTATACTTCGCCTAGTGACACTGAAGAAGTTTTTCTCGATAATGTTGATGAGGAGTAGATAAAATCATTGTTCGAATCATTAAGTCTCTTTAAAAAACCAAAAACTTCGCGTCTTAGCGGAGAGCTAGACCAATTATCTAAAATTTACCTCAATCCTTTGTCGAGCCAGAAAATAAAGAAAGCTGTAGATTTCGCTGATAAAGCTCATGAAGGGCAATATCGAAAAAGCGGAGAGCCATTTCTTGTGCATCCTATTAATGTTGGATTGATTCTTGCTTCATTAAAAATGGATGCTGATACCATCATTGCAGGACTTTTGCATGATGTTGTCGAGGACTGTGAAATATCTTTAAAAACAGTGAAAAAAGAGTTTGGCAAAAACGTTGCCAAACTAGTTGATGGTATGACAAAGCTTCTACAGCTTGATGATAAATTAAAAGATCAAAGCCAGGCAGAGTATTTTCAAAAAATGGCATTAGCCACAGCAGCAGATGTTAGGGTCGTAATTATCAAGCTAGCTGACAGACTTCATAATTTAAGAACAATTGAACACCTGCCCAGAGAAAAACAAATCAAAAAAGCAAAAGAAACCCTAGAGCTATATGCTCCGCTAGCCCATCAAATAGGTATGCATAAAATGGCAACAGATCTTGAAGATCACTCATTCAAAACTATCCACCCAATACGGCACAGACTCATAACCGAAGCTTTAAAAAATAATGATCTAAGTAGAAAAACTCTAGTTTCAAAAGTTAAAAAAGCATTAAATGCAAAGTTTAAGAAAAATAAAATAGACGTGAAGATTACTGGAAGAGAAAAGAGAATTTTTAGTATCTATCAAAAGATGAAAACTAAACATAGATCTTTCTCAGATATATATGATGTCTTTGCTTTCAGGGTAATAGTTGATAAAGCAGAGGACTGTTATCGAGCCCTAGGGACAATTCACAACATATTCTCGCCTATCTCAGGCAAATTTAAAGACTATATAGCAGTGCCAAAGATGAATGGCTATCAAGCTCTTCATACTGTCGTCATGACTTTTGATGGAGTACCAATGGAAGTTCAAATACAGACATCTGCTATGGAAACATTTGCCAATTATGGGATTGCATCACATGGTTTGTACAAAACAAAAGTGAATGACGATCAAGTCCAAGCAAAATCTAGACAGCTTGTTCAGCGTCTTACTGATATGAGCAATAGAAGTTCATCATCTTCAGAGTTTCTTGAAAGTATTAAAACTGACATGAAGGGAAAAGAAGTATATGTATTTTCTCCAGGAGGAAGAATATTCTCTTTAAAACAAGGTTCAACGAGTATCGATTACGCATATGCAATACATAGTTCCTTAGGAAATTACTGCTTGTCATGTGAAATAGATAAAAAAATATCTCCACTTTCGACAGTACTTAAAAGTGGGCAAACAATAGAAATTATCAAGAGTAAGAAAAAGACTGTTAACCCTAGCTGGTTAAATTTTGTTGTTTCTTCTAAGGCAATTACCGAGATCAAAAAACAGCTTAAGAAAATAAAAATTAGTGATGCAAGAGTACTTGGAAAAGATTTACTAGAAGACAGCCTACATGATGCTGGCATGGAATTAAGTGAATATCCAAATGAGCAGCTAAAAGGAGTTTTTAAGTTATTAGGAGTTAGATCCCTTAATCAATTGCTTGTTGATATTGGTTCTGGAAGAAAAAGGAGTAATTTGGTTTCGCAAAGTTTTGCAGAAGGTCTTAGAGGCTTCAAAAGAACAAAAGAAGTTGTATCTGAGCTAAAAATTGGTTCATCAAAAAAATATGGGGCCATTAAATTTCCTGAATGTTGTTATCCAATTCATGGTGATCCATGTTTAGCTGTGCATAATGAGCTTGGCATCACTATCCATAGGGATGGATGCGCTAATCTTAAGAATTTCTTAAACAAACCTGGAAGATGTTCAAATATAATCTGGGAAAAAGATGAAAAATCTGAGTTTATGACATCCTTAGTTATGGTTCTTGTGAATGAACCAGGAGCGTTAGCTGATGTGTCAAAGATTATTTCAAATAATGATTCAAACATCCAAAGTGTTCTCACAAAAACACTTGATGAAAATTTTATTGAGCTCTCTGCAAAGATTTTGGTAAAAGATACAAACCACCTTGATATAATCAATTCGAAATTAATGAAGAGTAAGACAGTGACTAGTGTAAACAGGGAAAACTTTTGAACAAGATAACTTCTATATCTGAACTTAATCTTAATTTTATTGAACAAATCTTTAATAAGACAGAAGAAGTCAGCCAAAATTGGCCAAATCTAAAAAAAATTGGTGAAGGCAAGACTATATGTTTGCTGTTTTGGGAACCAAGCACCAGAACAAAGCTTTCGTTTGAGCATGCAGCAAAAATGTTGGGCTTTCATGTATTAGATTTTTCTCCTGAACATTCATCAATTAAGAAAGGCGAGTCATTCGAAGATACAATTAAAACCCTTTTAGCCTTGCAGGTAGATGGTTTCATAATTAGACACCCTGAGGACAAAATATCCGAAAAAATTTCTTTAATGCTTCCTGATGATATCTTCTATATTAATGCCGGGGATGGAAATCATGCACATCCCACTCAAGCAATGCTTGACGTCTTTACAATGTCACAAAAATTTAATGAGATTAAGAACTTAAAAGTAACTATTCTGGGTGATGTTAATCATTCAAGAGTAATACCATCTCAAATTGAGTTATTAAAAATGTTTTCATGTGAGGATGTAAGTTTCCTTGGGCCAAAGACTTTAATTTCTGATAAATTTACACCTTCATATTCATCGACATCCACAAACTGCTTGGCTGAAAAAGATATTTTATTCGTTTTAAGGATTCAAAAAGAAAGATTCAAAGGAAATGACAGTATAGATGAAAAAGAGTTTATAGAGAATTTTCAGGTTAATGATGAATTTATTCGAAGGACTGGATTTAATGGTTATCTAATGCATCCGGGACCAATGAACATAGATGCTGAAATTACAAAAAAAGTAGCTGAGGCTGACAATTCATTAATTTTGAATCAAGTCGAGAATGGTTTGTACCTAAGGGCAGCTCTGTTATCCCTTATTGCTTAAGATTCTTGTAGTGGTATCTACTATTGCGATCGTGCTCTGATCAATCTCAAGATTTACATCGTCATTAAATATCAAATCATCAAGATTAGTAGATTTAAGTGTTTCTGGAATAAGGTGTACTTTAAATCTTGTCTCATTAACTTTTCCAATAGTAATACTACAGCCATTAATACCTATATAGCCCTTTTCATGTACATACTTTGACCACTCGTCATCGGTTTCAATTACTAGGTCTTTACCATCACCAACAATTAGCACTTCCTTAATATTTCCTTTCAAGTGAATATGACCGGACATTAAATGACCTCCAACAGATCCACCAAACTTCAATGAAGATTCTAAATTAACCACAGAGCCTACTTTATAGTTTCCAATTATTGTCCTATCCAAAGTTTCCTGCACCGCATCAAAACTAAGACAATCATCTGTTAATTCTGTGATAGTCAGGCAAACTCCATCTACACTGATACTATCTCCAACTTGTTTATCCTTTGATAGGTTTTTGCTACAACCAATCTCTAACTTAACTATCTCGTTGCCTTGGTGAATTGCTTTTATAGAGCCTTTTTCTTCGACTATTCCACTAAACATTTTCTCCTCGATATATTTCGCGATATTCTTTTATTGCATTTATAGATGCTTCATCAATTATTTCATTGGCCTCAAGTAAATCATCTAAACAGATAACGGAAAAAACATTCAAACCATCATTAATAAGTTCAGCTGAAGCCATCATTTTTGATTTTTGACCAATTTCTTGTCTATCTAATGTAACTAACGCGCCAACTAATTCAATATCATAGCCATCTAAGAATTTTAGACTCTCACTGATTGCTAACCCTGACGAGATCACATCATCAACAATTAAGACTTTTCCATTTGGTACAGCACCAATTAAGCTGCCACCTTCGCCGTGGTCTTTAACCTCTTTTCTATTAAAGCAAACAGGGATTTTCATGGTTTTACTGAGCTTGGTAGCCAATATTGTCCCAAGAAAAATACCCTTATAAGCTGGACCAAAAATCATATCAAAATGTAAATTAGAATCTTTTATTTTTTCAACCAAGATATCTGCTAGTTCATCAAGAGCACCATGTTCCAAGAGTGCAGAGGCATTGAAAAAGTAAGGGCTTCTTCTACCTGACTTTAAGGTGAAGTTGCCAACTTTGAATGCACCAGAATCAAGTGCTAATTTTAGGAATTTCTTTTGATAATCTTTCACTTATGGTCAATGATTTGTTTTTGTAATTTAAATAAATCAGCTATCCCACTTTCAGCTAAATCCATTAAACCATTGAACTGATCTTTGCTAAAAGCTTTCTCTTCACCAGTGCCTTGAACTTCTATAAAATCCATATTGTCATTCATAACAATATTCACATCGCATTGAGCATTACTATCTTCTTTGTAGTCTAGATCAAGAATTAATTGGTCTTCATAGATTCCAACGCTTATTGCTGCAACAAGATTATTTATAGCATCTTCTTTTCCAATACTTTTAAGAGCTTTACATAAAGCGATAGTGCCACCAGTAATTGATGCCGTCCTTGTGCCGCCATCTGCTTGGATTACATCGCAATCAATAGTTATTGTGTATCCAGTTAACTGTTTAAGGTCTACCACTTGTCTTAGAGATCTTCCAATTAATCTTTGAATCTCCATAGTTCTCCCTGATTGCTTGCCTCTCTGGGCTTCACGATTCATTCTTTCGTTTGTTGACCTCGGGAGCATGCCATACTCAGCTGTTATCCACCCTGTTTTTTTATCTTGCATCCATCTTGGTATGGCTTTCTCGATACTTGCGTTACATATAACATGAGTATTGCCAAATTTTATGAGAGCTGACCCTTCAGCATGAAGATTAAAGTCAGGAGTGATGCTTACTTCTCTAAGCTGATCATTTTTGCGATTATCTGTTCTTTGCATAGCTAAATTTGTTGTTTACTATTATACAGTCAAGGATTAAATAGATGATAAAGAAATTAATGGTCATATTTATGGCCCTCGTACTTTTTGGTTGCACCGAAGAAACGGCCTCAATTTTTACAGGAGAAGCAGAAGGTTCGGTAACTAACTACGAAAACGATACTCATGGCACTTATGCCTCTACCTACGTTCCTTTACCTTCAGAGAATACTGTTATAAGAAATGCAACAGTTTTTGATGGCGATGGAAATAAATTTTTAAATTACGATATTTATTTTTCAGATGGAAAAATTTCTGAGATGGGCAGAAATCTAGTTGTTGAAAATGCAATAGAAATAGATGGTACTGGAAAATATGTAACACCTGGAATAATAGACAATCATTCTCACATGGGTGTGTACCCTGCACCAGGTGTTAGAACAAGTAGTGACGGTAATGAAGCTACAAGTCCAAATACAGCTGAGGTTTGGGCTGAACATAGTGTTTGGTCTCAAGACCCGCAATATAAACTTGCTCTAGCAGGAGGGATAACTACTTTTCATGTTTTGCCAGGATCAGCAAATCTTTTTGGAGGTAGAGGAGTAACTTTAAAAAATGTCTCTGGAAATACAGTTCCAGATATGAAATTTCCTGATGCTCCACATTCATTAAAAATGGCATGTGGGGAAAATCCAAAAAGAGTTTATAGCTCAAGAGGACCTTCAACAAGAATGGGAAATGTTGCTGGCTATAGAAATGCATGGATAGGAGCAGAAAATCATAGAGAACGTCTTGAAAATGACCCCGACCACAGAGATATTAAAAATGAGACATTGGTAGGCGTACTAGATGGAGAGATCTTAGTGCATAACCATTGCTACAGAGCAGATGAAATGGCTACGATGATAAATATCAGCGAAGAGTTTGGTTATAAAGTCTCTACTTTCCATCATGGTGTTGAGGCTTATAAGATTGCGAACCTTCTTGCGGATGAAGGTATTTGTGCTGCTTTATGGGCAGACTGGTGGGGTTTTAAACATGAAGCATATGATATGACCATTGCTAATATAGCTATCGTAGATCAAGCTCGAGGAGGAACAGGTTGCGCAATAGTCCATTCTGACAGTGCAAGTGGTATTCAAAGATTAAATCAAGAAGCTGCAAAAGCTCTTGCCGCAGGTAGAGAAGCAGGTTTTGATATTTCAGAAGAGAGAGCAATGACATGGATTACAAAGAATCCTGCGAAATCTCTAGGAATTCTTGAACAAACTGGAACATTAGAGCAGGGCAAAGATGCTGACATTGTAGTTTGGAGTGGAAATCCATTTAGTGTTTACACAAAAGCTGAAAAAGTTTATATCGATGGAGCATTAGCATTTGATAAGGCTACAAATTTTATGCCTCATACTGATTTTGATCTTGGTATAAAGGAATGGGAGGATAAATAATGAAAATTTTACGATTATTATTGCTCCTGCCTTTTTTGTCTCTAACTCATGGAGATGACCTCTATCTACTTAAAGGGGCAAAAGTATTTATTGCTGATCAAGGATTTGTTGCTAAGGATATTTTGGTTGACGACGGAAGAATTGTTTTAGTTGAAGACTTTATTGACAATATTGAAACTGGAGATGTTATTGATCTGCAAGGTAAATTTATTACCCCAGGTCTCTTAGTATTTTCAAGCTTAGGGCTTCTCGAGATTGGAGCATTACCAGAGACCAATGATGCTGGATCAGATATTTATAATGCTGGATTTGATCCAAGCAGAGCGTATAACCCTTTTTCTCAGGCAGTAAGGTTGAATAGGTCCAAGGGAGTAACTTCTACAGTTAATATTCCAGGAGCTTCAGGCTATTTCTCTGGCATGCTTACATACACAAAAATTAATGGTGGAATGAAACAGAAAAAGCAAGGACCTCTAGGCTTAGTTACAAGATATGGCCAATCTTATAATGATTCGAGGGCAGCCAACTTGATGTTCATGGAAGATCTGTTCAGTTATGTGCGAACAAATCATGATGATAATTATGCAGATATGACACAATTCATGCTTGGAACTAGTAACGAATATAAATTCACCAGCAGAGACTTTAAGGCAATAAAAAAAGTTTTAGATAATGAAATTCCGTTGGTAGTTCAAGTAAATAAAGCTACTGATATTTTAAATGTACTAAAGTTTGCTGAATCTCAAGAGATTGACCTTGTACTATGGGGAGCAAATGAAGGGCATATGGTAGCAAGTGAAATTGCTAAAGCTGACGTCCCTGTAGTTATGGACCCACTTAATAATATTCCAAATTCATTTGATTCTCTTAATGCTACTTATGAAAATGTGACAAGGCTAAACGAGGCAGGAGTAGAAATGGCTTTCTATTATGAGCAAGGGGCTGGTGCTCATAATGCTTATTTGGCAACCCAGTCAGCAGGCAACTCTGTAGCTATGGGGCTTGATTACAGTGAAGCATTAAAATCAATAACATCTAATCCAGCTGATATTTTTGGCTTAGTTAATGTGGGCTATATTTCACAAGGTTATGATGCTGATTTAGTGGTTTGGGATAATGATCCGCTAGAGCTAATGTCGTCAGTGGAAATGGTAATGATCGATGGTATAAAACAAGATTTATCTAATAGGTATAAAGAATTAACTGATAGATACACCAAAGAATTAGAAAAGCCTAATTCTTACAGATCAAGAAAGTAAGTTTTTGACTATTGAGCTAGCTTCAGACATTTCAGCATTGGGATGTCTGGATCTTAGTTCCTTCATAACATTTCCCATGTCTTGCATTCCACTAAAATTGTGCTCAGAAATAATGGCCTGAAGAGCATCTTTAAGAGCATCTCCATTTAATGCCTGAGGTAGATATTTATCTAATAAATCTAGCTCATTCTGTTCAATTTCTTCTAAGTCAGGTCTGCCACCATCTTTATATTGTTGAATTGAATCCTTTCTTTGCTTGGCCATTCTCTTAAGAATAGCAATGATGTCATCGTCAGTAGGCTCTTGTCTTTTATCTACTTCAAACCTTTTGATTTCTGAAGTCACCAAACGCAATGTATCTCTTACAAAAACATCTTTATCAAGCATGGCCTGCTTTAGTTCAGAATTTATTTGATCTCTTAATGAAGACAACTTATTTAAGTTTTGAGAAAGAGTCTTTCATAACCCTTTTGTAGTTTCTTTTTACTGCAGCTGCAGCTTTTCTTTTTCTCTCTTCAGTTGGTTTTTCGAAGAACTCTCTTTTACGAACTTCAGTGACGATGCCTGCTCTTTCACACGCTCGTCTGAATTTTCTTAAACCTACATCAAAGGATTCAGTTTCTTTAATTTTTATACTTGGCATAATGTAGTGTGTATTTTAAGGATAAATATAAAAGAATCAACAATGTTAGTTTTAGGAATTGAAAGTTCATGCGATGAAACTGGCTTAGCCCTTTATTCAGAGGAGCATGGGCTAATAGCGCACCTAGTGAATTCCCAGATAGAATTGTTCACAGAATACGGTGGCGTTATTCCAGAGATAGCAGCAAGAGATCATAGTGCTAAAATTATTGGAATCTTAAGCCAGTTATTAGAGCAAACAAAATACAAGTTAGAGGATATTAATCTTATAGCATATACAGCTGGACCAGGGCTTATTGGATCATTAATGGTAGGAGAAACTGTTGCTAAAACAATATCAAATGTTTTAGATATTGAATTGCTCCCGATTAATCATTTAGAGGGTCATATCCTTGCACCGGGGCTAGAAGAAGATGGTTTAGAGCCGCCTTATCTTTGTTTGTTGGTTTCAGGCGGACATACTCAAATTATTAGGTGTGACGATTACGGTAAATATGAAATTATCGGTGAAACAATAGATGATGCATGTGGTGAAGCATTTGATAAGGTAGGAAAGCTTCTTAATTTAGAGTATCCAGGCGGACCAAAGGTATCAAAGCTTGCAGAAAAAGGAAATAGCAATCGCTTTCAGTTTCCTCGGGCATTAATGAAAGATAAAAACTTAAACTTTAGTTTTAGTGGACTTAAAACCTCAGTTCTTTATGCATTAGAAGATCTATCCGAAGATGATTATTCAGATGTAGCAGCCTCATTTCAGGAAGCAGTTATTGATGTGTTAACAAAAAAACTTACTTGGGCAGTTGAAGTTACAAATTTTAAAAAACTTGTTTGCTCAGGGGGTGTAGCTTCTAATAAACTGTTAAGAGAAAGATTAAAGCAAATGGCGCAAGATAATAATTTGGAAATAAGCTATCCAAGAATGGAGTTTTGTACCGATAATGCAGCTATGATTGCTTACGCCGGATATATGAGGAAGAAACTAGCATTACAAGCTTATTCAACAAACTTTGCTAGACCACGCTGGCCTTTAGGAGAGCTATATGATTAAAAGAGACAAAATATATGTTGAAGACCTTAGGGTTAAAGGCACAATTGGAATCTTTGATTGGGAAAAAAAGATAAAACAGGAGATAAGTCTGTCTTATGAAATTGACCACGATAACTTATCTGCTTCCAAGGAAGATAAGATTGAAGCAACAACTGATTACAAAACCATTACAAAAAAAATTATTGCATTTATTGAAGAAAACAAATTTGAGCTTGTTGAAACATTTGCTGAAAAGATTGCTGAAATGGTAATCAAAGATTTTGACGTAAATTGGATAAAGCTTAGGGTTTCAAAACCAGGAGCTTTAAGATTCTCTAAAGATGTTGGAGTTGTTATAGAGCGCTCTTCAGAAGATTATGAATAGATTCTATGTTCTTATTGGTTCAAATATAGATCCCAATGATAATGTAAAAAAAGGACTCAATTACCTCAACCAATCAGATTCAATTGACGTAGAGGCAGTGAGCAGTGAGTTTATTTCAAAACCAGTGGGCATGGAGGGCTCTGATTTTATTAATATAGCTTTGCGTTGCAGCACAAATCTTGAATTCGTAGAAACAAATATCCTTCTCAAAGAAATTGAAGCAATGTGTGGAAGAGAAAGAGATCCTAAAAATAAATTTACGCCACGTACCTTAGATTTGGATATTATTTGCTGGAATAATTTTGAGGGAATAATTGAAGGATATAAGTTGCCTGATCCAGATATTGAAAAATACGACTACATCAAAGTCCCACTTGCCGAAGTAAAACTTTAATCTAAAGTTGCTCTTATTCTTTGTTGTTCAGTGAAAATAAATCTTTGGCTTAGAGGATCCCAGAATACAAAAGCTTCTTGTTGAGCAATTTTACTTGCTTCTAGTGCTACATCTTTATTCATAACCCTAAGAGGCTGTTTTCTTTCTTTGAGATATTTTAGATATTCTATAAAAGAAACTTTTTCATAATCACTCATAGTGTAGTAATAATCTGACTCTAGAGTGATATATGGATCAACATCATTAATGATAGTTTGGTATTCAGCTACAGCTAAATCTCCATAGATTTCAAAAAATTGCAAAGCTTCTTGTTCATCTACTGAGTCAATATTTGCTCCATTTGACAATACTAGTGAAGCATAAATATCGAAGGAATAGCCCTTTTCTGTTAAGCATTTAATAACTGAAGATTTAAGAACAAAAGCTTTGATACTACTGTCAGCTGAAACATTATCACTAATGGAAGCTCTTTCACTTTCAGCTGCTATTGCACTAAGCAAAACTATGGGCCCTA
>CEWG01033804.1_pt1 | contig 10868 bp, 11 predicted proteins | sample 361411 | NCBI WGS metagenome assembly CEWG01 (sample SAMEA2622173, study PRJEB7988) | marine metagenome | biome: marine biome (ENVO:00000447); feature: surface water layer (ENVO:00002042); material: "saline water (ENVO:00002010), including plankton (ENVO:xxxxxxxx)" | depth 5 m | reverse complement strand
TCTGATTTTTCTTAAAACCATTATAATTCTGTAAATTTGCTAAAAATTAAAAAGCCCATAATTCATTACTTATGACAAAAAAGGTAATAGAGGCTCACAACAGTGTATTGGACTTGGTTGGCAACACGCCACTTATAAAACTCAATAAGACTGTTGATGGCTTTTTGGGAAGTTACTATGCAAAAGCTGAATTTGTTAACCCAGGTCACTCGAACAAAGATCGAATTGCACTACACATAATTGAAGAAGCAGAACGAAAAAACATCCTTAAGCCTGGCGATACCATCATTGAAACAACTTCAGGAAATACTGGTTTTAGCATTGCGATGGCAAGTATCATCAAAGGTTATAAATGTATTTTAGCTGTTTCCTCCAAATCATCCCCAGATAAGATTGATATGCTTAGAGCCATGGGTGCCACTGTATATGTGTGCCCGGGTCATATGAAGGCCGACGACCCTCGCTCATATTATCAAGTCGCAAAACGACTGCACAACGAAATCAAGGGGTCTGTGTACATCAATCAGTACTTTAACGAATTGAATACTGATGCACATTTCCAAACCACTGGTCCTGAAATATGGGAACAAACTGCAGGTCTGATCACCCATCTGGTGGCAGCAAGTGGAACAGGAGGTACAATTTCTGGCATTGGAAGGTATTTGAAATCAAAAAACCCAAACATCAAAATCATCGGAGTTGATGCCTATGGATCAGTATTGAAAAAGTTTCATGAAACATCTGAGTTTGATGAAAATGAAATATACCCTTACAGAATAGAAGGTTTAGGTAAAAACCTGATTCCTTCCACCACCCATTTTGAATACATCGATCACTTTGAAAAAGTAACTGATGAAGAGAGTGCGCATGCTGCTAGGGAAATTACCAAGAAAGAAGGAATTTTTGTTGGATATACTTCTGGCGCAGCGCTGCAAGCAACGCGACAACTTAATCAACAACAGTTGTTTTTTGATAAAAACAGTGTTGTGGTCATTATTTTTTGTGATCATGGATCGAGGTATATGAGCAAAATTTACAGTGATCAATGGATGAAAGAACAAGGGTTTTTTGATGCAAACCATTTGCAAGATGAAACTGCAATTGAATATGTCAAATAAGAACACTAAATTTAATAGCTTAACAACAAAACAATGAACAACGATATTTTTGATCGGATGCGGACAAACAAAGGTCCACTGGGTAAGTGGTCTGAGGTTGCAGAGGGCTATTTTGCTTTCCCAAAACTTGAAGGTCCGATTGGCAATCGCATGTTATTTCAGGGTAAAGAGGTGATTACGTGGAGTGTAAACGATTACCTAGGTCTTGCGAATCATCCCGACGTACGAAAAGTCGATGCTGAGGCAGCTGAAGAATATGGCTCTGCGTATCCTATGGGTGCTCGCTTGATGTCTGGTCACACAAGCGCACACGAACAGTTGCAAAACGAATTGGCTGCTTTTGTCAACAAAGAAGCTGCATATCTTTTAAACTTTGGGTATCAAGGAATCCTCTCAACGATTGATTCACTTGTCTCAAAAAATGACGTTATCGTCTATGATGTCGATGCGCATGCTTGTATCGTCGATGGTGTTCGGCTTCATTTGGGAAAGCGTTTTACGTTCAAGCACAATGACATTGAAAGTCTTGAGAAAAACTTGGTTCGTGCAACCAGAGTTGTTCAGGAAACAGGTGGAGGTATACTTGTGATATCTGAGGGTGTCTTTGGTATGCGAGGTGAGCAAGGTCGATTGCGAGAAATCGTTGCTTTAAAAGAAAAATATAACTTCCGACTGCTCGTTGATGATGCCCATGGTTTTGGGACACTAGGGCACACAGGTGCTGGGGCAGGCGAGGAGCAAGGTGTTCAAGATGATATCGATGTATATTTTGCCACCTTTGCCAAGTCGATGGCAAGTACAGGTGCATTCATTGCAGCAGATAAAGACATCATTGATTATCTTAAATACAATATGCGATCGCAGATGTTTGCAAAATCACTTCAAATGGTACTTGTTAAAGGTGCCTTAAAGCGTTTGGAGATGCTGCGTTCGATGCCAGAACTCAAAGCAAACCTCTGGAAAAATGTACATGCGTTGCAAACTGGTCTGAGAGAAAAAGGCTTTGATTTAGGATCAACACAAAGCTGTGTGACTCCTGTTTACCTAAAAGGTAGTGTTCCGGAAGCAATGGTTTTAGTCAAAGACCTTAGAGAAAACTTTGGTATTTTCTGTTCAATCGTTGTGTATCCAGTGATTCCCAAAGGATTGATTTTATTGCGATTGATTCCGACAGCTTCCCACACACTGGAGGATGTTGATGAAACACTCAATGCATTCTCAACAATTAGAGATCGATTGAACGATGGTTTGTACAAGCGTCTTTCCTCAAAGTTTACTGCTGAAGTAGGTGTATAGCACTATTCTTGATCAATAATCACGACAGTCTCTCCCTTGTCATTGATATACCCACGTGGCATGGCGACTGTGTTGAAGTGTATGACCACCTTTCCATCTTTGTCAAGGCCAATAACACCACCATCACCGCCTTGGTTTTTGAGTTTTTCCATCAAAGTATGATAGCCAGCTTCATCGAGAGTTGAAGAACCATATTTTACTTGTGCAGCAATATCATAGGTTGCTACATTTCGTATAAAATACTCTCCATGACCTGTTGCAGACAAGCCGCCAACACCATTTTCGGCATATGTCCCTGCACCGATTACAGGTACATCCCCAACACGTCCAAAGCGTTTGTTGTTCATGCCACCTGTTGAAGTGCCAGCTGCTATATTTCCATTTTTATCGATTGCAACGGCACCAACAGTCCCAAATTTTTTATTGTTTTCATGCAAGTCCTCAATATGTTCATTATATCGATCTTCATTGTAGAAATAACTCTGTGGAACTGTTTCCATACCATGTGTTACTGCAAACTCTTCAGCACCCTTCCCAATCAAAAACACGTGCGGAGAATGTTCCATCACAGCAATAGCGGCATCAATTGGGTTTTTGATATTCGTCAGTCCAGCGACTGCTCCAGCTTGAACATTTTCACCATTCATGATAGACGCATCCAACTCATGGGTTCCAGCAGAGTTGAAGACAGAGCCCTTACCAGCGTTGAAATGAGTAGAGTCTTCCAAGATGTTGATGGCAATTTGAACTGCCTCAACACTTGTGCCACCATTAGCCAGGTGTTCATTGCTTTTTTGAAGTGATTTTTCAATTGTTGCTCGAATTTCTTTCTCTTGTTGTTCAGTCATGTCATCAGTTGTAACATAGCCAGCACCCCCATGCACAATAACCGAAGCAGTGGGTTTGGGATTCGGATTATGACAAGCAATCGTAAAAACTAGGAGCAAAAGGAATAGCGTAGGTCTTTGCATAATTTTGGTTTTAGATGAACTAAATTAAAATTTATCTTAAGAAGTCAAAGGTTGAGGAGCATATTTTTTTAAAACTTGTGATGGAACTCAAATACTCGAAATAGTGATCCAATCTTTCCTTTCGTTATAATTCATTTTAATTTCCTAATTTTGTGCAAATAATATTGGATGAGTAATCGATTGTTCCTCGATACTAAAGAAATTCAAATCATCCTTAATCGCTTAGCTTGTCAGCTTCGCGAAAAACACCAAGATTTTTCAAATTCCATTCTCATAGGCATACAGCCAAGGGGTGCTGTTTTGGTCAAACGACTCCTATCCATTCTTAAACAAGAAGATCATCTGGAGGCAATTGAACATGGGTTTCTCGACATTACTTTTTTTAGAGATGACTTTAGACGATCTAAAAAAGTGCTATCTGCCAAAAAAAACCTGATGGATGTCTCGCTTGAAAACAAAAAAGTGGTGCTGATTGATGATGTGTTATACACTGGTCGAAGTGTTCGTGCTGCTTTGACAGCGATCGATTCTTATGGTCGCCCATCTGAGATCGAATTACTCACACTCATCGACAGGCGATTTTCAAGACATTTACCCATACAGCCCGACTATTTGGGTCGGCAGGTTGATGCTTTTGCAGATGAGAAAGTCCTTGTGCATTGGCAAGAGGAGCAAGGAGAAGATGCTGTATATATCATAAATAAGACAAATGAGTAAGTTAAGTGTCTCTCACTTATTGGGAATAAAATATCTTACGGATGATGATATTGAACTCATTTTTGAAATCTCTTCGCACTTCAAGGAGGTGATCAATCGGCCGATTAAAAAAGTACCTTCTCTTAGGGATGTAACGATTGCCAATTTATTTTTTGAAAATAGCACAAGAACAAAACTATCTTTTGAACTCGCGCAGAAGCGACTTTCAGCAGATGTAATTAATTTTTCTGCCTCAAATTCCTCTGTTAAAAAAGGAGAATCTTTGATTGATACTGTCAACAATATCCTTTCTATGAAAGTGGATATGGTTGTTATGCGTCATCCAAACCCAGGTGCTGCGATGTTCTTGTCCAAACATGTTAACGCCAGCATTATCAATGCTGGAGATGGTGCTCATGAACATCCAACTCAAGCACTTTTAGATTGTTTTTCGATTCGTGAAAAATTGGGAGAAATCAGAGGGAAAAAAGTGGTAATTATAGGCGATATACTTCATTCTAGGGTTGCTTTATCAAACATTTTTGCACTCAAAAAATTGGGTGCTGAAGTTATGGTTTGTGGGCCACTCACTTTGATTCCGAAGCATATTGATTCATTGGGCATCAGTGTTGAAACCAACTTGAAAAAAGCCCTTCAATGGGCAGATGTTGCTAATGTACTACGTGTCCAATTCGAGCGAATGAAAGCGAGTTTCTTTCCGTCCAATCGTGAGTATGCCATGCAATATGGCATAACAAAGGAAGTGTTAGGAAAGGTAGATAAAGAGCTTTTGATCATGCATCCAGGTCCCATCAATCGAGGGGTTGAAATTTCCTCAGACGTAGCTGATTCTGAAAACGCAATTATTCTTGATCAAGTTCAAAACGGGGTTGCTGTTCGAATGGCAATTTTGTATCTATTGGCGAGTAAAATTGAGCAATGATTATTGATATTCAAGACAAAATAGTAACGATTACCTATGAGCAGTCAGATACAATTGGACGCTCTTTTCGTGATGAAATCAAACGAAATTACAAGAATTTTTCTTCTAAGAATATAATCTTGGATTTAAGTCCAATGAAGAATATATTGTCAAAGCACATCAAGGATTTTGTTGATTTGGCGATTTATCACAAAGAATTCAACAATATGTCTTTTGTTGTTGTTACTGGTATTCTCGGGCTAAAGCTCCTGCCTAATGGAATAAATGTTGTTCCAACAATAAATGAAGCCTTTGATACAATTGAAATTGAAGACATTGAACGTGATTTAGGATACTGATGAAACTCACAATACTCGGTTGTCATTCTGCCACTCCTCATGCCAATAAAGCACCTACAGCACAACTGCTAGCAACAAAAAAGCACCTGTTTTTGATTGATTGTGGAGAGGGAACTCAAGTGCTCTTAAGAAAAGAAAAAGTCAAGTTTGCTCACATAAAACATATATTTATTTCGCATCTTCATGGGGATCATTTTTATGGACTTCCAGGTTTAATTTCAACTTTTCGTCTTTTGGGTCGCGATGTACCCCTGCATATTTATGGACCAAAAGGCATCAAAGAAGCAATTACTTTACTGCTTACACTGGCAAACTCATGGACAAATTACCCCCTTCACTTTCACGAGTTAACACAGAAATCATCTGTTTGTTTATTAGCAGAAGATGAAATAGAGGTGCATACCATTCCACTTAAGCATCGTGTATATACCAATGGTTTTTTATTTCGAGAAACCCCAAAAGATCGAAAAATCAACGCTGAGGCTGTCAAACAACATCAAATTGATAAGAGTCAAATGAGAAACCTGAAAGAAGGAAAAGATGTAATTGATGCGCAGGGTAATACCATTGCAAACCAAGAGCTTACGCACGATCCACGATCCCCAAAATCATACGCTTTTTGTAGTGATACTGCCTATCATCCAGAGATGATTGATCAAATCCAACAAGTTGATGTATTATACCATGAGGCAACTTTTTTGAACGATCATCAAGAGTTGGCGCAGAAAACTTTTCATTCAACAGCGCAGCAAGCTGCTCAAATTGCAAAAGATGCTCATGTCAAACAACTGATTCTAGGACACTACTCATCTAGATACAAAGATTTGACGCAATTCCAATCTGAAGCAGCTGAGATTTTCCCTCATGTCGATCTTTCATATGATGGATATTCTTTAGAGTTTTAATGATTTTGTACTTTCACAGTTAAATTTGCACTGATGGACCTATCCGATTTTAGAAAACAGTACACCAAAGGGCAGTTGCTTGAGTCTGAAGTCCCAACGAATCCGATCATCCTTTTCAGGGATTGGTTTGATGAGGTTCAAAGTAAAGGGAAAGAACAAGAGACTAATGCAATGACCCTCAGTACTCAGCAGCAAAGCGGTGGTGTAGCATCGCGTGTTGTGCTATTGAAGGTAGTGTCAGATGAGGGTTTTGTTTTTTATACCAACTACAACAGCTCTAAGGGGCAATCAATCGAACATCACAATCAGGTGTGTCTCTCTTTTTTTTGGCAGAGCATGGAGCGTCAGGTCATCATTCAGGGAACAGCGACAAAATTACCACCAGAGTTATCTGACCAATACTTTCAATCTCGTCCAAGGGGTAGCCAATTGGGAGCTCATGTATCGAATCAGAGTGAGGTGATTGAAAGCCGATTTACTTTAGAAAGGAGGTTGAAATCCTTGAAGTATCAGTATAAAAACCAACCCATTCCTAGGCCAACAAACTGGGGAGGATATGTCGTATCTCCTCATTCGATTGAATTTTGGCAAGGACGCACAAACCGACTTCATGATCGCTTGTTGTATAAACAAAAATCATCTGCTTGGGTCATAAAACGCCTGTCACCATGAAAACATGGGTTATGGTTCGACATGCAAAATCCTCATGGACCCTAGATTTGCCAGATCGTGAACGTCCAATATCTGATCGTGGGGTTCGAGATGCGATATTGGTGAGTAGAGAACTAAATAATTATAATCTAAATATCGAACAGGTTTTTAGCAGTCCAGCCAAACGCGCTTTCGACACCTCTTTGTTGATGGTTGCAGAAATGGGACTTTCCACTAAAGAAATTCAAATCGAAGAAGAACTCTATGATTTTCATGGTGCGCAAGTACTTGATTTTGTTCGTAAATTGACTGATGAGCTCAACACTGTGATGTCATTTGGACACAACTATGCTTGTGCATTTATCGTACAAAAGTTTGGCAATTTTTCAAAATCCAATATCCCCACTGCGACTGCTGTTATTTTTCATTTTGACGTATCTTCGTGGTCAAATGTAGGACAGTGTGACTGCACTATTATTCGTCCAAAATCATTGCTTTAGATGTCAAAAAATCATTTTGTTAATAGAGAAATCAGTTGGTTGGACTTCAATGCACGTGTGTTGCAAGAAGCTCAGGATGAGAACGTTCCACTGATTGAGCGACTTCGATTTATTGGTATTTTTTCGAACAACTTGGATGAATTTTACAAAGTTCGCTATGCCACAGTGAAAAGGATTGCTAGGTTAGAAGAAACTAAAAATAAGGTGTTTGGCGATCTACCTGCTGAGGTGTTATTGAAAGAAATTACTAGCAAAACCATCGCGCTTCAAAAACAAAGTTTGGTGACGCTCAACTCCTTGCACGCTGCCCTTGAACAAGAAAACATCTTCATCCTCAAAGAGGATCAAATCAATGAAGAACAACAGCGTTTTATCAACACCTATTTTTCACAAGAGGTGGGACCATCACTGGTTACATTGATGCTGAACAACATCCAATCGATCTCTAGAATTAAAGACAGTAATGCCTTTTTAGCCATTCGCATGGCGCTAGATGCTAAAAAGCACCCATTTCTTGACCCTATACAATTTGCATTGATTGAAATCCCTTCATCGCTCAAGCGTTTTGTTGTTTTACCCTCTATAAATGGCAAAACCCAGCTGATGTTGCTCGATGACCTTATTCGCACACAGTTGTCTACAATTTTTGATGTTTTTCAGCACAATAGTATCGAGGCACATATGGTTAAATTTAGTCGTGATTCAGAACTTGATTTTGATGATGATTTGTCGAAAAGTTATATTGAGAAAGTAGCCGAAAGTGTTAAAGATCGTTCACATGGAGAAGCAGTTCGTTTTGTCTATGACCAAGAAATAGCAGATGACACTCTCTCTCTTTTGACCGATCGTCTCGATATCGATAATCGTGACAGTGTCATACCAGGTGGGCGATATCAAAATCGAAGAGACTATATCAAGTTTCCTGATTTGGGTAGACCTGACTTAAAATATCAAACACAAGAACCACTGCTTATTGTAGATTTTGATTTGCACAAGAGTTTGTTTTCACAAATTGCACTCAAAGACCGATTGATGTTCACCCCTTATCATTCGTTTTCTTATCTCGTCAAATTTCTTCGTGAGGCAGCCATTGATCCAAATGTTAAGAGTATATCAATAACAATTTACCGCCTTTCAAAACAATCCAATGTTGCAAGTGCACTAATTCAAGCAGCTCGAAATGGCAAACGTGTAACTGTTCAAATTGAGTTACAAGCTCGTTTTGATGAAGAGGCCAATATCAGTTATGCAGAGGAAATGAAGAAGGAGGGCATAAAACTTATTTTTGGCGTTCCTGGGCTAAAGGTCCACTCCAAAATCTGTGTTGTTCATCGCATTGAAGGTGACAATCTCAAGCGCTATGGTTTTATCAGTACTGGGAATTTTAATGAGGATACTGCCAAAATTTATACAGATTATACACTGTTTACTTCTCACCAGCCAATTTTAAAGGAAGTGGATAAAGTCTTTCGATTTTTGGAAGCCAGTTATCGAATCAACAAATACAAGCATCTTGTGGTATCACCACACTCAACTTCTTCTTTTTTTACATCGATGATTGAACAAGAAATGGCTCATGTGAAACAGGGTAAAAAAGGACTCATTAAACTGAAAATGAACAGCTTGACAAACTATAATATCATTGAAAAGTTGTATGATGCAAGTCGGGCAGGGGTACAGATTCAACTCATTGTTAGGGGTGTTTGCTGTCTAATACCAGGTGTTAAGGGTATGAGTGAAAACATAGAAACCATCAGTATTGTCGATAAGTTTTTGGAGCACACACGCTTGATGGTTTTCGAAAACGATGGCGACCCTTTTGTATATATTTCCTCTGCTGATTGGATGACACGCAACCTAGACAATCGTGTTGAGGTGTCTTGTCCAATTTATGATGCTGATATCAAGCAAGACCTGTTGGACTCCTTCTCGATCACTTGGAATGATAATGTAAAAGCACGCTTGTTGAATAGTAGGGTACCAAATATGTATAAAAAATCAAGTGCCCAGCAATCACGAACGCAAATCGATTTGTATAACCATTACAAAAACAAGCTCTCTTGAAGGTTAAAAAGTACGCTGCGATAGATGTTGGGTCCAATGCCATTCGGTTGTTAATCATGAACATTATTCAACGTAAAAATGAAGAACCTTTATTTACAAAAAGCGCAATTGTTCGTGCGCCCATCCGCTTGGGTTCAGATTCGTTTGTGCTAGGTGAGATTTCAACTAAAAAGAAAAAACGAATGATAGATTCCATCAAGGCATTTAAGCTATTGATGAAAGTTCATAAGGTTGATCGTTATTTGGCCTATGCAACTTCGGCCTTACGAGAGGCCAACAATGGGATGAATATCACAGCTGAAATCCAAAAAATGACTGGGGTTAAGATTGAAATTATTGATGGGCATCGAGAGGCAGAAGTCATTGCCTCAACTGACTTGTATAAGGTTGTTAGACCAGATCAAAACTACTTGTTTATTGATGTTGGTGGTGGGAGTACTGAGTTAACAGTTTACAGTCATGGAAAGATTATTGTTTCAAAATCCTTTAAAATCGGGACAGTGAGATTGTTAAAGAAAATGATGGACAAAAAAGTTTGGAAATCTTATAAAAGTTGGATCATCAAAAATACTTCTGATTATGATGAGATGTCAGTTCTTGGCTCTGGGGGTACGATCAATTCCTTGTTCAAGCTGTCGGGCAATAGTTTTGGTGAGCCATTATCATTTGATTTTATCAAGGAGAAGCACAAGACCTTTCAATCGATGAGGCCCAAACAGATGATGGTTGACTTTAGGTTTAACGCTGATCGTGCAGACGTAATCGAACAAGCAACAAAGATATACCTCGAGGGGATGAAGTATTCCAACTCTTCTGTGATTCACGTGCCCAAAGTCGGACTTGCCGATGGGATGGTAAAGTTGTTGTATAAAGAGAAAGGATAGTTTTTTTGTTATAAGATTATTCAACAAAATTTTTTATCTCAGCTTTATCCCAAAAATCACTTACGAAAATCAAAGATCTATTTCGCTTTTGCAAATTGATATAAAAAAGTTTTGACAAAGGAATCAAATGAATGTTTACATTTGAATTTTAAATACCATAACTCTTTAGGGCTACAAAATCTCTTAGTGAGATTATGTGTTACCCATGTATCGTTTCTTTTTTGCCAAAGCTTTTAATCAGTATCCCTTCAAAGGTTACTAGGGCTTTCCATTTTTTATCGGTTTTTTCTCTTCCGCCGTAGGTTCGAGCAAACTGTAAAAACATGGTGTAGTGATTCGCCTCGCTAATCATCAGCTTTTTGTAAAAACGAGCCAACTGTTTGTCTTCCAACTTCTCTGAAAGTAATCGAAAACGCTCACAGCTACGCGCCTCAATTAATGCCGCATAAAGCAACTTATGCACCAAATGATCCACTCTACTACCACCCTTTGGAAAAAACTG
>CEWG01021326.1_pt1 | contig 10877 bp, 12 predicted proteins | sample 361411 | NCBI WGS metagenome assembly CEWG01 (sample SAMEA2622173, study PRJEB7988) | marine metagenome | biome: marine biome (ENVO:00000447); feature: surface water layer (ENVO:00002042); material: "saline water (ENVO:00002010), including plankton (ENVO:xxxxxxxx)" | depth 5 m | reverse complement strand
AATTTTATATTAAAAATTTTATATTAAAAATTTTATATTAAAATTCTCTAAAACATTACAGCAGTTCTTTTAAAAAATATTTTCCCTTTTTCTAAATTTTCTCTTAATTTTAATATCATATTAGAAATTAGTAATGTAGCATTAATTATTTTTTTGTATTGTTCTTTATCATTAGTTTTCACAAAAATACGGAAATATTTTTGTTGAGTATCAAAAAATAAATTTTCACATTTGCTAATAATTTTTATTTTATCAATTTTTTCTTCATTCTTTATAATTAGTGCTATTAAAGCACTTTTAAAATTAGTACTTTTTTCATATTCTGTTTCATATTCAATACTAATTATTTGTTCCCTTAAATGAAACATAAACTCTTTATTTTCCTTATTTGATGAATTTTCTTTATTTTCTTCAATTACATCCATTTCTCCAATACCAGTTTCGTGCATTTTCTTCTCAATATCTTTCATTTTTTCTATATTCTTATTTTTATTTTTAATTTCTTCTTCTTTTTGTATTTCTTCTAATATTTTATCAATATCTTCATCATCTTGTTTGTTTTCATTTTTATTTTTAGATCCTTTTTTATTTTTCTTTTTTAAAGTATTATTTTTTATATTATTATCTTTGATACTTTTCTCTTTTTTTCTAATTATCTTTTTAATTTCTTTTATTTTAGAATTTATCATATTATATTCTTGAGTATAATAGGCATTTTGTAGTCTAATAATATCTTGATTAATCTTTTGATCTAATTCTATATCACGAAAACCCTTGCTTTTAAAATGATTTTCAATATCATAAATTTGACACCAAGGAACTCCAATATGTCTAGATGGCAAACCCAATCTTTTAGCATTATTCAATACATCTTGTATTGTTGAGTTAGTCATCTAAACACAATTATAACAATAAAAATATTAATAAAAAATTTTCAAATTTTATTTATTATGAAGTTTATTTTAATAAAAAATTTTTTTTGTTGTTTTTTGTTTTTTTGTTGTTTTTGTTGTTTTTTTTGTTTTTGTTGTTTTTTATTTTTTAGTATTTATGAATGTGATTGTATTTTTCAATGTTGATGTTAATGTTTGTAGTAATGAACGATTTCATGATTTCAAATTTGTTTGTTTTCTTTTTGTCTTTTTTATGGAAGGCAATGACTATTTCATTTGTCTTCTTGTAATACATAATGCTACCAACGTCCCAGTAGTTAGTCCATTCTTTGAAGAAACAACCTTGCTTGCCGATAACCAGACTCATAATCTCTTTTCTTTTATGAGTATTAAAGTTGGTGTCGAAGTTTTCGCGGAGAGAAAAACGAAGATTCTCAAAGTCATCCTTGTTTCTCAAATACTTCTGCCAGTTTTTGAGCGGTTTAACTTTTTGAACCTTCACAACCTTCTTATCATCAGCCTCTTTCTCGATAGCCGATGTATCAACTGAATTCTCTTTAACTGATTTTTGAAGTTCATTCTTCTCAGTGTAGTAGAGATTTTGTGCTTTCACAATGGCAGCCGTTAGCTTTTCATTGATTACTTCCTCAGATACTCCAGCATTAGAGTATGCTTCACAAAATTCAATGATGTCTGCCCAAGATACACCAATGTGCTTCTTAGGGATCTTCAACCGAGTCGCATTATCAAGAGCAAGAGTAATATTACTCATGCTGATAAGCGATTTTCAGTTTTACTTTCAATTGATATAAGTTAGTTGCTTGTTTTTAACAATTACAATTATAACTTTCACATTTTATTTTGAGATTAATAAAAAAATTTGAAATAATTAATTAAAAATTGTTGAATTTATAATGAATAATTTTAAGTATGGATTTTTTAAATTCTGTTGATAAGTATTATCATATAAAATTTGTAAAAGAAACTTATTGTTTAAAATGTAATAATATTGAAAAAAATTTTAATTGTACTCAATGTAATAAATGTCTAGAATTGGACAATAAAATTTATAATAATTATAATTATACTAGATATCTAAATAATGATTTTGATAGCTTACTTAATAAGTTTTTAGATATAAGTAAAAGTTTAGATGAACTATTATTTCATATAACTGAGTTTAGAAATTTCCTACGCGATTTTAAAATGTGAAAATCTTTAAATCATAATATTCAACATAATTTAATTGTACATTAGATTCCACAATTGTATCATAATTCATAATTGTATCACAATTGTATCATAATTGTATAATATAATCTAATTTGTTGTATTGTAATTTATTGTATTGTATTCTAAATTGTATTTTATACTAAAAATAAAATCATGAATTCAATTCAAGAACAACAACAAAATACTAAACTTATTGAATGTATTATTGAAAGTGAGTTAAGTTATATAGATTATTTCAAAAAAAACAAAAACAAAAATATAAAACAAGAGCAAGACTATAGATTACATTATAAATATTTAGAAGATAATGGTAATATATACAAAAAAATGTGTAATTATTACAAAGAAAAAAATAATATAGGATTATCAGAACGTCTATCTCATTTATCAGATAGTTTTTATAAAGAATCTAGTAAGTTAGAAATAGAATATAAGATAATTTATTCTGTTAAAACTAAAATAAATATAAAGGGTGATACAATTATTGAAAATAGTTGTAATAATGAAGATAATATAGATATAGATTGTATGTTACAATCAAAATTAAATGGTTAAAATTATTTGAGAAAATATAAAATGATAATAAATAAATGAGAAAATGTTATTTTTTATTAATTTCATTTGTAATTTGGTTAATATTTTTAACAATTTCTTTTAACTATATTTATAGAACAAACTGTGATACATACGAAAAATATTACGAACATAATATTACATTTGTATCACCAAATGAAGCATATATGAATATTATTAATAATGGTTATATAAATAAATTTAATAAAAATGATATGAAAGTTCGTAATTGTAATAATATAGAAGATTGTAAAAATTTATATAAAAAAAATATTATATCTTTCACAGAAAAAGAGAAAAATATATTAAAAAAATTAGTAGAAGAAGCAAATATAAAACTACAAAAGTTTAATAGTTTTTATAATATTCCTTGGAAATTTGCTAAAGTTACTAATAAGATAGATAATGGATTACCTCATACACATAATGATACTATATATTTAGCCGATCTTTATTTCGAAAAATCTAGCTTAGATACAATAATACATGAGAAGATTCATATATATCAAAAAATGTATCCAGAAAAAACAGATATTTTATATAAAAAATATAATTATGAAAAGATAGAAAGAGAAAATAATAAGAATAGAAGAGCAAATCCAGATTTGAATGATTTTGATTATAAACATAATGGTAAATTAATTCATTCAGAATATACAGAAAATCCTTCACATTTAGGAGATATAAAATTAGTAAATTCAAATAAGAATTCAAGTATTAATGAACATCCAGATGAATATTTTGCTTATACAATCACACACAAGATACTAAATGGATTTAATAGAGAAGATGATAGACTTATTGATTACTTAACTATATAATTTATTTATTAAGCATGTATGATGAATATATAAATTATTTATATTAAATACTATATCGTGATTTTCAAATTTATTTTTACAAAAAATACATTTAGTATTTTTTTTAGTTTTAACATTATTTTTTAACTTAATTACTGAAAATTTATTTACATAATTACTCCAATAATTTAATGTCCAAGATTTTTCTTTTAAAAAATATTCATCCATTATCCAACCATTGAGAACTAATTTATGCGCATAATTAATTTTATTTATATAATAATTTTTAAGAGTAGTAGCTATTTTAATATTTTTTTTTAATAAAAAATCAATATTATGAAAGTTATTTACTAAATAACAGAATTTTTTATTTAGTCTTCTATAATATATATCATCATATGAAAATGAATAGTGATTAAATATAAAATAATTATTATTGTAAGAAGTATACATTAAATTACAATCAAATAAACAATCATTGGCATTATAATGATATCTTGATAATGAATAATTATAACAATATACATAAAATTCATCATCATTATTAAAATTTAATGTAATAATATTAGTAGATTTATCAATATTAGTTACTTTAATTTCATTACAATTATCTAAAAAATTATCAAATGTTTTTATTACTGTATCAATATCATAAGTAATTAGTGTTTTAATTATATGTACATCTTCAAAAACATCTTTAATTATAATACTATTTAGTGATAATAGTAAATTAGATACAGAACTATAATAATCATAATAACTACTCATTTTAGAATTAAATAAAATTTGATTTTATTACTTAAATAGTTTACAATATTAACTGAACAATATTAAGTATTTATATTCCAATCGAAAATTATTATAATGAGATTAATTTCTAATTTAAAAAAAGAAGATTATCTTATAAAGGACAATATGGGTAAAAAGGATATAGATTTACTAAAAAAAGATCCTAAAAAATATTTACAAGAATTAAGCAAAGATGATTTAGTAAATCTAATACAAAAACTGAACTATTCATATTATATTGAGGGTAAAAGTTTAGTATCTGATGAGTTATATGATTATGTCAAAGAAGTACTAAGAAAAATAGACTCTAAACATCCTATATTAGATGATGTAGGAGTATCAAAAGTCTATAAGACAAAACTACCTTACTATATGGGTTCAATGGATAAAATTAAGACTGATGAAAAAACACTCAATAACTGGTTAAAAAAATATAATGGAGAAGGTTATGTATTATCAGATAAACTTGATGGTATATCGGCATTGTATGTAATTGATGAAGATAATAAAAGAAAATTATATACAAGAGGTGATGGTAATACTGGAAAAGACATAAGTTACTTAATAAATTTTATAAAAGGACTTAATACTTTAGATACTCCATTGGCAATTAGAGGAGAGTTAATAATAAGTAAATCAAAATTTAACAAAATAAAAGTTGAAGGAAAAGTAATGAATGTTAGAAATATTGTAAGTGGTATAATAAATTCAAAAAAACCAAATTTGGATGTTGCTAAATTTATTGAATTTATAAGTTATGAAGTAATAGTACCAACAAATTTTAATTCAAAACAACAGTTTAAATATCTTGAAGATAATAAATTTAAAAATGCTTATTACGAATACAAGAAGAAAATAGATGTTAAAGTATTATCAGAATTTTTAGAAAGTAGAAGAGAAAATTCAAAATATGATGTTGATGGTATTATAGTAACTGATAATAATGTACATAAAAGAAATACAGATGGTAATCCAAAATATTCATTTGCTTTTAAGAATATTTTAACATTAAATAAAGCTGAAGTTATGGTACTAAAGGTTGAATGGAATATAACAAAAGATAAATATATTCAACCAGTTGTTACATTTGATGGTGTTGAAATAGATGGAGTTATTGTAAAAAGAGCAACTGGTAAGAATGCGAAATTTATAAAGGATAATAATATAGGACCAGGTAGTAAAATAGTAGTAGTTAGAAGAGGCGATGTAATTCCTCATATAGAGGAAGTATTGACACCAAGTGAAACTGGTAAGCCACAAATGCCGGAGTATGAATATATATGGAATGAAACTGATGTAGAAATTATTGCTAAAACTGATAATCAAGAATTATTAAAAGAAAGTAATATTAAAAATATTGAGAATTTTGTAAGTAAAATGGAATTCAAAGGTATTTCAGTAGGTATAGTGAAACAAATGTATGAAGCAGATATAAATACAATAAAAAAATTTGTCAATATAACAAAAGAGGAGTTACTAAAAGTAGATGGAATAAAAGAAAAGAAGGCAAATAATATAGTAGAATCAATAGAGAATACATTGAAAGATTTGGATTGTTTAAAACTAATGATGGCATCAAATACATTTGGTAGAGGATTTGCTATAAAAAAAATAAAACTTATTATGGATAATATAGAAGATAAAGAATTTAAAAATAAACCTACAATTGAAGATTTAATAAAAATAAAAGGAATTGAAAAGAAAACTGCTGAGAAATTTATAAATAATATTGATAATTATATAAAATTTCTAAAAGAAACAAAAATTAAATGTAATTTTGAAGATAAATCACAAGATAAATCACAAGAGAAATCACGAGAAAACTCACAAGAGAAATCAAAAAATAAGTTTGAAAATATGAACGTTGTATTTACTGGAGTAAGAGATAAAGAACTTGAAAAGAAAATAGAAAATGGGGGAGGTAATGTTAAGTCTGGTGTAACTAAATCAGTTAATTATTTAATAGTGAAAGATAAAGATTCAAAATCTTCCAAAGTAGAAAAAGCAAAAGAATTAAAAATAAAAATAATTACTTTAGAAGAATTTAATAAAAAATTCTTGTAGAAAATTTTAATTAAAAATTTTTTATTAAAATATTTAATATAAATTTTTTATTAAAATATTTAATATAAATTTTTTAACATAAATCTTTATATAATTGTGAATTTTGTAAAACTTTATGTTTTTTAGCAAAACTACAATAATTCTTTTTTAGTTCTTTAGATTTTTTTTGTTTAGGATTATAGCAGTTATTAACAAGTGCTTCTACTCCATCTTTAATTTGATTATCTAATTCTAGTCCATTCCATTTATTCCATCCTTGACTAAATTTATTAACATATCTATCAGATAAAGCAACTTTTGGAATAGCATCACATTTAAGAACATCTTTATCAAAATTTTTATTTTTAGCATTATATAAGGACCACGCACCTAAACATACACAGTGATTATCATTACCTCTCTTATCTGACCAATTAGATTGACCAGTTTTTTTTGAGAATTTTGGTGTTTTCTTGGATATATTTTGAATACATATTTGATGAACACCTCCTCCTAATTCGCTACATTTACCTTCACTGTCCCACGAACCATTAGACATCCCTTTTAATCCACATTTTTTTAATGGTTCATTATATATATTTAGCATTTGATTATATTTTTCAATTTTTTTACCTCCTTTCTGCTTTTTATTTTTAATTAAAAATATAATTAGTAATAATATTATCAAAATTATACTAAGTACTAACATTTATAATAAAAAATAAATTTAATAAAAATAAATTTTAATTAAAAATTTTTATATTAAATTTTATATTAAATTTTATATTAAAATACAGAAATTAAAATATAGAACATAAATTACAAAGATATTTACCTTCTACATTACAAAATTTACCAATAGGTTTATTTCTTTCAGTATAAAAAGAACAACAAACTCCTTGACATTTATTAGAAAATTTACTATCATTTAGAGTATATTTTATCCAAGATGAAAAAATTTCTAATTCACTTTCAGTTTTAAGAAATAATATGTTAAGTGAATTATTATTTATTTCTTGATTATTGTTAATATTTTGAGTATCATTTATAATTTTAGTATTATTAATAACTTTAGTATTATTAATAATTTGAGTATTATTAATAACTTGAGTATTATTAATAACTTGATTTTTATTCATTAATTGATTATATAATGTATTTTTGTATAAACGATTACTATTATTATATTCTATAATAGATTGATAATTCATCAGATAATTTGATAATGTATTTTTAGATTTTATATCTTCATATTGATTACTTAAAATATTAATATGTCTATCACATAACTTATTGTTAGAATTTATTCTTTTTTTACAATTTATAAAATTACATATATCATTTCTTTGATGTTTAATACATTTACCACTTTTCCCTTTTGATAATGATTTACAATCTTTATAAGAACATATTTTCTTCCACTCTTTAGAACCAAGTCTTCTTCTATGAATTACTTTTTTTTTCTTTAAGAACTCAAAATTAGAATAATCCATTTTTATATAAAAATTTTCAATATTAATTTCAAATTTTATTTTAATATAAAATTTTAATATAAAATTTTAATTAAAAAAATTTAGTATAAATAAAAATATTTAATTAAAATAAATGGATGAAAATATGAAAAGATGTTTATTAAATTTAATTTTAATAGCAGTAACTGTAATAATGGGTGCTGAAATGGTAAAATCTCTAAATAGATTTGGATTAGTTGAAACCTATTTCCAAGAGATTGCTGATAATTCTGTGCCAACTACTGGAGAAAAAGTAGGTAAAGATACATTAGGTTCTAAAGACCCTCAAGTAATGTTTGGTACTCCAACTGGATTAGTACCAGGTAAATCTTCGTCAATGTCTAATGCGGATGAAGATGCACCAAGTGATGGTATGGGTAATAAAACAAAAGTTTTATTTAAACATACTAAATGTGCTCCAGAATATTGTGAAATGGGTAATAATGGTACTAATTATTCGTGTGACAGAGGATGTGTAAAGATGGAAAAACCACAGAATGAATTAGTTGCCAGTAGAGGAGATGGTGTATATCCAAATGCTCCAGACACTGGATTAAACTACAGAAATAAATGTATTATTGATGATAAATGGTGTACCCGTAAATAAGAATAAGAAATGGTCTAGTTTTTTATTAACCATTTCTTATCTATTAGATGCTCATACCTTTATAGCCATCTTCCATAACTCGGGTTTGCTTTTGTTCGTCAGTTTCCTCGAATCACCGTTCTGATTGAGGAACTGAATGAGTTCTTTTTTTGTTATCTTATGATTATGATAAGATTGATAAGGACGTGTGTTAAGCAATAGCTTAACAGTAATAGGGTCAGAGACATGAGAATTAGGATGAATTTTAAATACATTACTAACTCTTCCCTTACTTAAGATGATACGGTGTATTATTCCAGCACTTCGGATTAACTCTGGCATCTTTCTCATTGGGAGAGAAAGGAACTTTATGGCCTCTTTACGACATTCCGCATCTGGATTATGTAGAGAAGTGTATTCACAACACTTCTGTCTACAAAACTTCAAGAATGATGAAAAACGAGGTATTGAACCAATTGAGAAGACACTCTTGTTTGACCATACGTATCTCATGTAGTCTTCATCGGACATCAACTTCTTTGCCACATTCTTGTTGTATTTGTGGTATTTTTTTATGAAGTCCATGATAACAGAGAGCGTATATTTGTTCTGTGGATTGAGTATTTTCTTCTCAATATCAAGAATCTGTTTTGATGGAACCCTCACATTGTGAAACCTCCAGTAGTCAAAGTCTTCGTTCCAGTTCACGATCACAGAGATGTGATTGTTGATCACTTCTTGGTGTCCCTTGTGTACCTTTTGACAGATGAGTTCTGCAACATCATCGCATACGTTGTATTGCTTGAAGACTGCGTTCATCACAGTGTTCATCTTGTCAGTCAGTAGTAGTTGCTTGCTTGATTGTTCAATCTACAAATTACAACTTTCACATTTTATTATGGACCATCAATTAATGAGGGTATAGTGCTACATTTCAATAAGAAATAGTCTAGTTTTTAATTAACTATTTCTTATCTATTAGATGCTCATACCTTTATAGCCATCTTCCATAACTCGGGTTTGCTTTTGTTCGTCAGTTTCCTCGAATCTCCATTCTGATTGAGGAACTGAATCAGAGTCTTCTTTGTAATCTTGTACTTATTATAAGGATTAATTCGATTAGGTGTCTTGATGTTAATCAAGAACTTCATCGTAAGAGGATCAATCACTTCAGATTCTGGAAGTGTCTTAAACACGTTGCACGCTCTTGCCAGATCTAACGTCAGTTCATGTTGCTTCCCAACAAACTGTATGATCCGAGGTATCATTCTCATAGGATAAATGAGAGTTGTGGCTGCCACTATACGTAATTCTACATCTGGATTACGTAGAGTAGTGTATTGACAACACTGCTTTATACAAAACACGATGAAATCTGGGAAACGAGTAATCGAATCAACTGAGAACACCTTCTTTCCAGACCATATGTACTTCATGTAGTCTTCATTAGACATCAATGAATTTGACGTCTCCTTGTTGTAGCTGCTGCGCTCCTTTATGAAGTCCATGACTTCCACCAAGATAGCGCGGTTGTTGTATTTCAAGTGTGTTGTGCTCTTAAGAAGCTCACTTGATGGAACTCTCACATTGTGAAACCTCCAGTAGTCAAAGTCTTCATTCCAGTTCACAATCACAGAGATATGATTGTTGATCACTTCTTGGTGACCCTTGTGTACTTCCTTACTGATGAGTTCGGCAATATCATCGCACACGTTGTAGTGCTTGAAGACAGCGTCCATCTTGTCAGTCAGTAGTAGTTGTTTGCTTGATTGCTCAATTTACCAATTACAACTTTCACATTTTATTATTGACCATCAATTAATGAGGGTATAGTCTAACATTCTTTAGTACATATGTAAAATGATTGAGATTTAATATAAAATTTTATTCACATAAAATAAAATTTTATTTAAAATTTTTTTATAATATTAATTTGTTAAAGAATATAAATATAAAATCGATGTTTTATACTATTATTCGTAGAATCTATAATAGAGCAACTAATAAGATACCTAAAAATCTTACATTCAAAGATTTAAGCCACTATTATCCAGAGATAAAGAAAGGAAGAGTAATAAAGGTATATGATGGAGATAGTATAACAATAGCAGCAAGAGTTCCTAAATTGAGAAATAGACAAATATATAAATTTAACATAAGATTAAATAGAATAGATTGTCCTGAGATAAGAACTAAGAATAATACTGAAAAAGAATTAGGATTAAGAATCAGAGATATACTTAGTGAAAAAATAATGAATAAAATGGTTAATTTAAATATTATAAAAACTGATAAATATGGTAGATATTTAGCAGAAGTATTCTATAAAAAAGAGAACATTAATAGTTGGTTGTTGAATAACAGATACGCAGTAGAATATGATGGAGGGAAAAAAGAAGAATTCTCAACAGTACCTTATAATAGTGGCTTACTAACTCCAATAAATCCT
>CEWG01030777.1_pt1 | contig 10888 bp, 7 predicted proteins | sample 361411 | NCBI WGS metagenome assembly CEWG01 (sample SAMEA2622173, study PRJEB7988) | marine metagenome | biome: marine biome (ENVO:00000447); feature: surface water layer (ENVO:00002042); material: "saline water (ENVO:00002010), including plankton (ENVO:xxxxxxxx)" | depth 5 m | reverse complement strand
AGGATTATCTTGCTGTGGATGTATGTGAAGGGCGAGGACATCCCTGATGGGTCCACCATCCAGTAGACTAGGGCTCCTGCCTCGTCGAGTACATTCGCATGCCCCCTCTGGGAGTTGCTGACTGATGAGGAGTCCAAGATCCCCTCCTCGAGTACTAATGTGACCTCAATGCCCCTGTCGAGGGCGTCTAGCAGGGCATGCGTCACATCGGGGCTGAGGAATTCGTAGATGTGGACCCTCAATGAATTCTGAGCCCCATCGATCCAGCCAAGAAGGTCCTCTAGCACTCCGTCAGGTCCGATAGAGGGCCAGATTCCATCTGACCCGGTCATGTAGATGGGAGTGGCGGGACAGAATGTAGAGGCGCCGATCCTGTAGCTCCTCACCTGCCATTCCGCCGACGTGTCGGAGTCAAGCAACTCCGAGCACCCATCCCCGCGGGATAGAATGAGCCCCGGGCTCCCCTCTCCCCTTGCGTTGATCGAGGGCCCAATCCATCCCTTAATGTCGGCATTGCCGCCATCATAGACCAAGGCATCGATGATGTCTCCCTTCTTGTCGAGCAGTTGGAGGGCAGTGCCGGAATCCACTAATCGAGGCATGGTATCCATCACGACCTCCCCGTCAAGGATCCGATTGGCCATGTAATCAGGCAAGCTAGTTGGATCAGAGGTTAGGATGACCCTCTCGTTCGGTGTGATGATTAGATCTCTGAATGTGGATATCCAAGGGGAGGTCCATGGGGCAGAGAAAGACCGGTTTCTGGAGATCTTCCACCCACTGAGATCTACGGTGGAGTCCCCTATGTTCTGTATCTCAATCCAATCCGAGGCGAATCCATTGACACCAACTGGCATGACCCGAGTGAACAATATGGTGCCCTCATCGCTAAATCCTGACTGGTTGCCATGGTTGGCATAACCAGGGGTGGGGCTCATAGAATTGGAAAACTGGTCATCCGTGAGGTTGTGCCGTGGACGAACTTTCGACACACCTGAATCAGAGCTGTCGATGGTGACGCTGTCAACCTCATTCCCCTGGGAGTCAATCAACAGCAGGCTCTCGCCACCGTTGTTCATTCTCAATGTTCCAACATTGTTCTCTGCGACGATCGCATAGCCCTCAACTTCTAAGGTCCATGGGACGGGTAATGATTCGTACCCCACCCATGTGGACTGGTTGATGTAGTGCTTCCATCCCCCGGCGTCCTCGATGTACCATCCTTGAAGTGAGACCGCTGTCTGTCCACGATTGATCAGCTCGAGCCATTCTCCATCTGGGTACAGCCCCTGTTCTGGGCCTGAGGGGTTCGCCATGATCTCGTTGAAGCATACGTTGCATGAGGCACTGCTTACGGCCTGAGGTTCGCTCCCGTGATCATCCAAGGCCTCGGGGCATGAGGCCAATGGGACACTTAGGACCAAGGCCGCGATCAATGTGGCCGAAAGCACCCTCATGGGCGTAGCGATGGGTGCCAAGATTCAATATTTACCGACGAAGGCTCAGGAAACTTCCTCGCCAGTCCACCTGCTCCCAACTGAGTGTTCGACGTCCAATTGGTCAAGTATTCGGGCGACTACGAAGTCTATGAGATCGTCAATCGTCTTTGGATTCTTGTAGAAACCCGGGGATGCGGGGAGTACGACGACCCCCCATGATGATAGTTTGGCCAAGGCTTCCAAGTGAGGTGTGGCCATCGGGGTTTCTCTGGGGACTATAATCAGTTTTCGCCTCTCTTTCATTGCGACTATTGCAGAGCGCGTTGCCAAGTTGTCTGATATCCCTGCAGCGATTTTCCCGATCGTGGTGCCACTAGCAGGGCATATGACGTATGCATCGAACCTTGCGGAGCCTGAGGCTGATTTGGCGGCGAGGTTTTGGTTCTGTTCCAATCTTATCCCGTGCTTCTCGGCCAGCTCACGCGGTGTTATGCCGCATTCCAGTTTCAGGTTGATGGCCCCCTCCCGGGTGACCGTGAGGAATATGTCCCAATCGGCATCGACCAAGGCCTCTATGAGGCGCACTGAGTACTGGGACCCAGATGCCCCAGTTATCGCTATGACTGCGGATGGCATGCTTTTCGGGATTCACTTGTTGACTTCAAAGGTTGCTCTTCACCCTAGCTCGTGGATCAGGGCTTCAGACAGCCTCCTGTATTGGCCGAGATCATTGTAGAGATGGGAGCTTATCCTCAGGTACCTAGCGGCATGGTTGGTCCAACCTTGGACAGGCACTTGTATGCCGTGGGCACGATATAGGAGGTCATGCAGGGGATCAGGATCGGGGTGGTGGGGACTACCTGGAATGATGAATGCGGCCATCGATGTGATGAACTCCTCCGAGCACACTGGTTGGAGTCCAACCCTATCTATGATCAGCGACCTAGCGGCTAGCGCCATGTGATGGTTTCTGGATATGATTTCGTCCCATCCCCCCTCGAAAAGGCTCCCAAGGTGATCTATGGCAAATGGGATGCACATCCAAGCGGTCGGATCTACCGTCCCCGTCCAATCGAACTCCAATCGGAATCTGGGTCCTAATTTTTCCGGCAAAGTAGCGCCGTGGCTAATGACGAGTGGACGTATGTGAAGCTTGTCTGACCTTGCATGGAGGAATGCGGACCCCTTGGGCGTGCAGAGCCATTTGTGGCAGTTCCCGGTCACGAATGCGGCGTTAAGCCTGCTGATGTCCAGCGGAATCAAGCCGGGACCGTGGGCCGCATCGAGCAATGTATCCACGCCCCTGCCATTCAGGATCTCAACCAATTCTTCGAATGGCATCCTGATCCCCGTGGGGCTTGATACGGTGTCTATCATGGCGAGTTTGGTATTGCTCCCCACTTGACTCAGTACTGCATCAATGGCCTCATGCTTCGAGGTGAGTGGAATTGGGATATTGGCCACCTTGACGGAGAACCCCTTGATCGATGAGTGGTGGTCCACGGCATTCCTGCAAGCCTGGTAGGTCGTGTCGGTCACCACTACTTCGTCACCGATGCCAATGTCAAGGGATGATAGGACTGTATTCACCCCTGTCGTGGCATTCGCCACGAAGGCCATACCGTTGGGGTCAGCATTCAGGAATCCTGAGAGCCGTGTAATTGCCTCAGCCCAAAGCTCCCTCCCTTGGCCATCGATGAAGTTGACCGGGTCAGATTCCATGATGGCACGCAACTCGGTCTGGTGGTCAAGCACTGCCATGGGGGAGGCGCCGAAAGACCCATGATTCAAGAAGACGATGTCAGGATCCAACTGCCATAGCTTGCTGAGGCCCAATTCCAACCCACCACTGCTCATGCGAGGGCCTCCCAAGGTTCGGTGAGAGACAGCACCCTCGAGATTGAGCTTGGAGCAGTCTCGCACATAGCCTCGAGGATCCTTGACCTGTCTATTGTGCGCCCCTCCAAGTCATGGGTGTGACCTAGCCTGTGCAGGGAAGTAGTCGTGCCGGCAGCAAGGCCGCAACACTCCAGATTTTCTACTCTGCTCTCCGGCGTTTCGATGTTGATTGCCAATCCGTGTTTTGAAACCCAATTCCTGAAAGAGAGGCCAACTGAACATATCTTGTGGCCATCCACCCAGACCCCCATCATGGCTGGGTCCCGATATCCCTCTATGCCACAGTCATCAAGCGCGGAGATGACCCAATCCTCCATCTTGGAGACAATTTGAGGCACGCCCCGCTCATTCTCTGCCCATTTGATTATTGGGTAAATGACAAGTTGGCCGGGCCCATGCCAGGTAAGGCCACCCCCCCTATCAACATCGACTGTCGAGTACCCCTCTGCAGTGACTCCCTCTTTCCTAGCCCTTGGGCCAATGGTCACAATCTCAGGATGCTGGAGGAAGAGTATTGTGTCCTGTGCGACGTCGGAGATGCGATCATCTCTCAGTCGATCCATGACCTCTATGGCCTCTGGGTACTCAACGATCCCTGCCACGACGGCACGTGCCACCTGCATGGGCTGGGATGAGCGTCCCCCATTTCAAGAGGGGCCTTCAAGATGTGTGGATTGCGTGTCCGAGGGTTTTCAGTACGCTTTCATGGAAGGCCTCGGTCATGGTGGGATGGGCATGCACTGTGCTCGCGATGTCTTCCAGAACAGCGCCCATCTCTAGGGCCAGAACGAATTCGCCATGAAGCTCAGCAACATGGCTGCCAACTGCCTGTATGCCTAGAATTGCATGGTTTTCCTTCCTAGCCGTGACCCTGATGAAACCGGCGGTTTTCTCCGCCTCAAGCGTCAATGCCCTACCGTTGGCCGCGAGGGGGAACTTCCCGACGATAACGTCCTCACCACGCTCCTTCGCAGATTCTGGGTCCAAACCAACAGACACTATCTCGGGCTCGGTGAATATGATCGCGGGGATGGCGATCTTGTCGAACTCCCTGTCCAAGCCGGCGATGATCTCTGCTACCATCTCTCCTTCCGCACTCGCCTTGTGGGCCAGCATGGGGTCCCCTGCTACGTCACCAATTGCGAAAACCCCTGGTATGTTGGTTCTGCATCTCCTGTCTGTTCTGATGAATCTGGCATTGTTCCCTAATCGGACACCGGTCTTTTCCAACCCCCAACCTTCCAAGTTGGCCCTTCTGCCGACAGTCACGAGTACCTTGTCCACGTCGATTGCCTTCTCCTGGCCATCGATCTCGTAGGTGAGCCTTGCCTTCTTGCTCCCGCCGCCCTCCTCGATTATCTCAACCCCTCTGGCAAGGGCTCCGCGGTTTATCACGACGCCATGCTTCTTGAGCCATATCTCCAGGGGCCTCCTGATCTCCTTGTCCATCATGGCGAGGATGTCATCCATGCCTTCGATGACTGTGACTTTCGAGCCTAATTTAGAGAGGGCACACCCGAGCTCCAGCCCGATGTAGCCCCCTCCTATGATTGCAACCTCAGCGGGGAGCTCTTGGAGATCGAGTGCCCCTGTGCTGGACAGTATCATCTCCTCATCACATGGCATGAAAGGGAGGTCGATGTGTGTGGATCCCGTAGCGAGGATCACGTTCTCTGCCTCGATTTGCATGGATTGTCCGTTTGAGTCAATTAAGCAAGTCTTGGGACCGGTGAATGTGGCCCAGCCGTGGATGACCTCTGCCCCAGCTGATCTAAGAAGGGATTCCACCCCTTTGTTGAGTCGGTCGACTATGCCGTCCTTCCATGAGACCAGCCCCTTCATGTCGAGGGTAGGATCGCCATTGACGCTTATTCCCATGTGACCACCCGCCTTCGAGTGCTCCGAAAGGGATTCGAATCGCTCAGCGGCGTGAATCATGGCTTTGGAGGGAATGCATCCGCGAATCAGGCAGGTTCCACCATATCTCGAGCCTTCGACAATGACTGTGTCGAGCCCTAGTTGAGCGGACCTTATGCCAGCGACGTAGCCTCCTGGGCCACCTCCGACGACAAGTACCTTGCATTTTCGAACTTCTGTCATAGCGATACCTCACATGAAAATCAGAGCAGGGTTCTCTAGCATCTTCTTTAGGTCCTGAACTAACGCTGCACCATCTGCCCCATCGACGATGCGGTGATCCCACGAGCTTGATAGGTTCATGATCCTCCTGATAACGATGGATCCAGACCTCGCGACCGGCATGTCCCTGGCCTTGTGAACGCCGAGTATGCCTACTTCGGGATGGTTGATGATTGGGGTTGCCCCAAGCCCGCCGTCCCTGCCGAGGCTTGTAATGGTGAATGTAGAACCAGACAGGTCGTCCAACGTTGCGGTTCCATCCCTGGCAGAGCCCGTAACTCTCTGCATTTCCGTGGCTGCTTGCCAGACGTCCATGGCCTCGACGTGTTTAACGACAGGTACGTAGAGCCCCCTGTCTGTCTGGGTGGCGATTCCGAGGTTGACGGCATCATGCTCTGTGACGACCCCGGACTCATCATCAAAGACCGCGTTGCATTTCTTGTGGCGCTCGAACGCTTTGGAGAGTGCTAGCATTATGAATGGGAGATATGTGAGTTTAGGCTGTCCTTCGACCCTCTCCGAGTTAAGCAACTGTCGAAGCTCCTCCAATGCGGTGACATCCACCTCCTCGAAGTACGAGAAATGAGGTATGGATGACGTCGATATGACCATCTGCTCGGCTATCTTTCTTCGGAGGCCTACGACTTTCATTTCCCTTGTTCCAACCCTCTTGACTGATCTGGGTGCGGAGGGGCTGGAGCTACTTGTCGCGAGGGCTGCGTCGAGGTCGGATTGTTGGATTCTCCCTCCTCTCCCGCTACCTACGACCATTGAAAGGTCGATCCCGGTTTCCCTAGCGCGCCTCCTCACTGCGGGACTAGCCAGTACTGTGCTGTTTGCAGCCCTTGGCGCTGTGGCTGTAGGGGTCACAGCAGGCTTAGTAGGCTGGGGAGATCGACTCTCCTCCTCTTTCTCCTCGAGTTTTGGAGCCTCAGGCATGACCTCTTTGCTGGGCTCTGCCTCCACGGGTTCTGGGGAGGCCTCTGGCTCAGGCCCTGACTCACCAGTCGACTCGAACTCGACTAGCACGGCCCCCACAGCGACCATGTCGCCCACCTCGCCGTTAAGGGCAACTATCGTGCCGGAATAGGGGGATGGAATCGTGACTGTGGATTTGTCTGTCATGACATCCACTATGGCGTCATCTTCCGAAACGGGGGACCCGACCTCTACGTGCCACGTGACTATCTCCCCCTCAACGACCCCTTCTCCGATGTCTGGAAGCTTGAACGCCTTTCTTGCCATGATCAACCCTCTAGTGCTCCACGTATGGCTTCTGCGATTCTTTGTGGGCTCGGCATGTAGTCCCATTCAGTTGTATGTGGGAACGGAGTGTCCCAACCAGTCACCCTCGTCACGGGTGCCTCCAAGCTCCAGAAGCACCTTTCTTGGACACTGGCGGCCATCTCAGCACCATACCCGCTTGTCTTTGGCGCCTCGTGCACTATCACGCATCGACCTGTCTTCTTGACCGACCTCACGACAGCTTCCCTGTCCCAGGGAATCAGGCTTTGCAAGTCGATCAAGTCGCAAGATGCACCTGATTGCCTGATGCCCTCCTCGCACACATGCACCATGGTGCCCCATGCGATGACCGTGCAGTCATTGCCCTCGTTGACGAGTCGCGCCTCACCTATGGGCACGGTGTAATGGACGTCTGGCACCTCAGCCTCCGGGTGGCCCGACCAAGTTGGAACTTTATGTGGGTCGCCGTAGAAGGGGCCCCTGTAGCACCTTTTTGGCTCGAATACGATAACAGGGTCTTCGGACTCGATCGCGGATATCAAGAGTCCCTTGGCATTGTACGGGGTAGAGGAGTAGACGACCTTCAAACCCGGGGTATGGGTGAACTGCGATTCAGGTGATTGGGAGTGGTGATGGCCCCCCCTGATCCCCCCTCCGGCGGGTGTCCTAATCGTAATTGGCGTCCAAAACTCTCCCCCGGACCTGTGTCTGAGCTTGGCGATTTCGTTGACGATCTGATCATATGCGGGGAAGATGTAGTCCGCGAATTGGATCTCACAAACCGGCTTTAGGCCATTCAAGCCCATGCCGAATGCAATGGCAGCGATTCCCCCCTCAGACAGAGGGGTATCGAACACTCTGTGGGCGCCATGCTTCTCCTGCAGCCCGTCTGTGGTACGGAAAACGCCTCCGAAGTATCCCACATCTTCCCCAAAGACAAGGACATCCTCATCCTTTGATAGCATGTTGTCCAATGCGGAATTGACTGCTTGGACCATGTTCATCTCCGGCAGCTAATCACCCCCTAGTCGATTCATCTCGTCCCATTGTTCTTGCAAATGCCACGGGACGTCCGAATAGACCTCGGTGAAGATAGTGTCTGAGGACGGGTAAGGCCCTTGTGCTAGGTCACCGAACTTGACTGCCTCCTTGTAAGCAGCCATTACCTCTGAGTCGATCCGCCCCTCGAGGTCCCTGTGCTTCTCCTCTGTCCATGCGCCGACCGAAATCAAGTGATCCCTTAGCCTGTGTATAGGATCTCCCCCCGGCCAGACATCGGGTTCGTCCGAGGGCCTGTACCTTGTCGGGTCGTCGCTGCTGCTGTGAGCGCCTGCTCGATAGGTTAGGACTTCGATGTGGGTCGCTCCCAAACCGGCAGAGGCTCTATCGCGGGCCCACTTGGTTACTGAGTAGAGTGCCAAGAAGTCATTCCCATCCACCCTCAAGCATGGGACATCGTATGCAAGTCCCCTGTCAGCGAATGTGCTGCTCCCGCTCGCGAGGTTGGCGTGCGTTGATATTGCCCATTGGTTGTTAACCACGTTGAGGATGACAGGAGGGCGAAATACGCTTGCGAAGTTCAGTGCGTAGTGATAGTCGCCCTCGGCACTCGCTCCATCTCCAATCCACGTAATCGTGACCTCATCCAGTCCCTTGTAAGCCGATGCCATCGCAACACCGACGGCTTGGCTGAATTGGGTGCCGACTGGGCTGGAAACGGAAATGTACCTGCCTTCGCGATAGGTGTAATGAACTGGCATCTGCCGCCCTTTTACATTATCCTCTACGTTACCTATGCAGTGGCAAATCATACTAACCATGTCCCTGCCCCTCACGAATTGTGCACCAGGCTGGCGATATGTTGGGAAAATCCAGTCCTGTTTCTCCAGCGCCATCGTCTGGGCGATGGCTATTGCCTCCTCTCCGAGGGACCTCATGTAAAACGAGAGTTTCCCCGTACGTTGCATCTTCATCATTCTGTCATCAAAGATCCGTAATCTAACCATATGCTCCAGGCCAATAAGGAGGTCGGAGTCTGAGATAACAGGATCCCAATCTCCCGAGCGGGAGCCATCATCGCCGAGGACTCGTATGAGGCCTGTGGAATGCGGGATGGTGTCTTTAGGTTCGCAGGAAAGTGGATCTGGCATCATCAGGTCGGAGGGAGAATACGACCACTCCTCGAAGGAGGCCGATTCCCCTGGTCTGAAAGGGGCAGAAGGCACTCGTATTGGTGTTTCACAGCCATCATTGTTCATGTCGCTAGTCCCTCCTTACCCATGGTTGGCCTGTGACCCTGAAGCGAGCTGATCGCTGACCCCGTGGAGTCCCTAGTTACGACTGGTTCGGCACCCTCAGATTCGTCGAAAAGAAGCCCAGCCCTGTAGCTCGATCTTACCAGCGGGCCACAGGCCACGGCCTCGAAACCCATCTTCCTCGCTTGTTCGTCCCACATCATGAATGATGACGGTTCTGGGAATCTATCGACGGGGAGATGCCTATCTGATGGCCTGAGGTATTGTCCTATTGTTATCATCTGCACTCCTGCGTCTTTGAGAAGCCTCATCGCTTCGACAACCTCTGCATCGGTTTCCCCTAAGCCAACCATCAGGCTGGATTTTATCTTGAGATCCGGTCGAAGATTGGAGGCTTCAGAGAGTATCCCCAGCGACTGGGTGAAGGAGGCACGAGGGTCTCTGACGATCCGATCCAAACGTGGTACACACTCAACATTGTGGGCAAAAACACTTAGTGGGAGATCATACAAGAGTTCGGCCAGGGCCTCTAGGTTTCCATCCAAGTCAGAGCACAGTAGTTCAAGCCCAACCTCCGGAGATCTGTTGTGTACCTCCGTTATACAGTCCCTGTAATGTTGAGCACCTCCGTCTGAGAGGTCGTCTCTGTTCACCACGGTTATTACAGCATGACTTAACCCCATTCTCGCTACAGCCTCGGCGAGATTTGAAGGCTCATTAGGGTCCAGTGGTGCAGGTTTTTTCATAGTGTCAACTGCGCAGAACCTGCACCCACGCGTGCAGGCCTGACCAGCGATCATGAATGTCGCAGTCCCTCTGCTCCAGCAGTCGTGAATGTTCGGGCAACGGGCCTCTTCGCAAACTGTGTTAAGTTGGTTCGACTCAACCCTTGTACGCGTTTCTTCAAAAATTTTCATGGCTTCGCCAGTGGGCAATTGCGTCTTGAACCAAGCTGGCAAGCGCTTTCGTTTAGGACGCCCGGGCCTGTGAGAAATGTGTGACTTCACAACGGGCAGCCTGCGAGCCATGATTGCCCCCTGATGGGGAGGAAGATTAACCATTGCCTATGGGATGTTTCAATGTGATCTTGTCAAATGGATCATTTTTTTCATCTATCTTTCGATTGGTCACAATATGCTAGGTATGTTTTACTCTAGCAAATCTGATCCGTGGATTAACCACAATGCATGTAGTGTGATATTCAATTCCCCGAATTTGATACGCAATTCTCGGGTTTTTACGATGACATATTAGATCAATCTTGCTCAACTAAGGCTATGACGATCTTATAAATCATAAAACTGAACCACAAAAACATGGAAGAAGCCGTGATTGTCACAGGAGGGTCCCGCAGGATCGGTAAGAGAATATGCCAAACACTTGCATCAAATGGGTTTTTTGTCATCATCCATTACAATTCTTCGTCGAGTGAGGCTGATAGTTTGGCGTCGACAATACGAGATCAAGGCGGAAAAGCCGAAACTGTAGACTGTGACCTGTCGAACCTCCAAGATGTTGAGGCGTTGATTTATAGAACTAAGACTCTGTTTAAAGTCAAGGTTGCGGGATTGGTCAACAATGCATCCATGTATTCGTATGACGATGTTAACACCATTGAGGTTGAGAAATATTCTGGCCATATGATTGTTAATGCATATTCTCCGTTGATTCTCTCGAGGGAACTGCACAAAACGGGAGGTGGTTGGGTGGTCAACATACTTGACTTCAAGATTAAATCTCCCAACTCTGATTTCCTGTCATACACACTATCCAAGTTCTCACTTTCCTCGATAACCGACATACTTGCCAGGGAACTAGCACCTAGTTTGAGGGTGAATGCTGTGGCCCCTGGGCACACCTTGACCAGCGATTACCTCGATGAGGACAAATTAGAATCCGTCAACTCTACTG
>CEWG01110149.1_pt1 | contig 10892 bp, 7 predicted proteins | sample 361411 | NCBI WGS metagenome assembly CEWG01 (sample SAMEA2622173, study PRJEB7988) | marine metagenome | biome: marine biome (ENVO:00000447); feature: surface water layer (ENVO:00002042); material: "saline water (ENVO:00002010), including plankton (ENVO:xxxxxxxx)" | depth 5 m | reverse complement strand
CAGGCCTGTCTGTGTTACCGTTGCCTGTTGCACCGGTTGTATCATTGTTGGATCTACACCTGGTGTTGGTGGTAATGGTGCTTGTGAAACATTATCGTAAGATGGTAAATATTCTTCTATATCTATATTAAATTCATCATCAAAAGATAAATCTCTCAACTCGTCTTGTATGTCCAATAGTATATCTCTTGCTTCCTCAAATGGATTGTCAACTCCTATTCTCTCTTCTATTTGTCTGAACTCTCTTTGTATATTTTCTGATGGAAAATATGGTACAAAGATATCATTATCTAATCTGTTATATGCATTTAATAATTGTCTTTCTCTAAATTCATTTCTAATAGCATCCATGTCTGTGCCTAATATATCTGCAGCTTTTATGTTTCTTAACATTTCCTTATCTGTATTAAACTTAGCTTTGTTTGCTGCAATAAATCTTTCAACAACATCTCTTGCAGTTTTAGGTCCACCTTTCAATACAGACTCTGCACCACCTGTAAAGAGTGCTCTTGATTCCCTGTTACCTCTTTGATAATCTGCAATCTTAAAACCCATAGATCTCACAGGGTCTATCTTAACAGCTCTGTATCCTGCAAATCCTAATAATTCATCTGGCACTTCAAAAAATTCACCACGTTTAGACGGTTTATCCGTTGCTGCTTGATATAATCTATTTAACTGTTGATATGAGAATGGTAACATAGCTTGTGCTAGATGATTTGTAATGATTTTTATTTTTTCACCTTCAGGTGTTTTTTCTGTATATAACTGTCTACCCTCTTTGGTTCTACCACCTCTTGTAATAATATCTAATGCAGCCTCTGTGTAGATCGCTTCTGATATAAATGGTGATGCGAGTTCACCTGCGGCCTGTGCCATACCACGTAATAAACCAGGTAATAGTTGTTCTTCTTCTGTAATGCCTTTTTGCACCTCGTTGATTAGTGTCTGTATTGGTCTTGTTGCTACATCGTATGCATTACCGTGACTAAAATCTATGTATTTTAAATCACCATCATCAGATCTGATAGGTAAGATCGTAGAGTTTTTTGACCAATCAGGTAGATATTGTCTTAGTGCTTGTAACTCCTCGTTGGTAACATTATATAGACCTTGAAATCCTGATTGTATTATGTTTGGTGCTACAGTTAAAACCGTACCAAGGCCTATCAGTCTTTTAATACCGATATTTCTTAATGCAGGGTCTTTTATCTCTCGTAATGATCTTTGTGCGATATTAGTTGTTGTTCTTAATATCTCAGATGGAAACGACATGAAAGTTCCAAGTGGTAAACGTCTTAAGGCTCTTACTGTATCTGATACATACGCATAGTTTGGAACTGTATTTCTTACAATATCAGCTGCTTCTTCTTTTAATTGTCTCTCAGTAAATTCTCTACCAGCTGTAGTGTATGCATTTCTTAATCTTTGCATCTCAACGGCATAGTTTGCAATCTTAAATAAATCATCTTCTGCGGTATATAAATCTTCCGCACCTTTCATAAAAGCTTTTGCTTTTCTACCAGTGCCAGCAGTAAGTTTTTTCATCATAGACTCTAATGGTTTTGCAATATTTAGATTCTCACCCATACGAACATCGGTTAAAAGATTTTTTATATCTCCTAATTGCACCTGTGAGTTTACAACACCAAGTTCTAATAATTCTCTATATGCTTCATTTGCTTCTGCTGTTCCTGCTCTACCAGGTATTTGTAACTTACCAAATGCATCTCTAAACGCTCTACCAACCACAGCAGGGTTTTCAAATATAATACCATTTGCTGCAGAAAAACCTGTAGCAGAAAATAGATTTCTAAAGTGTGTAACTGGTGCAAGTATTGTTTTTGCCACCTGTGATAATGCTTTTGGAAATAATATTAGATTTCTGTATCCCCATGTCAAACCTTTCTCTACACCTGTTGCACCCTCTCTTGCCTCAAATAAAAATTTTAATGCTCTTGATGAATCACCTAATCCTTCAGCTATCGCTTTTGTAGTAAACTTACCTGCGAGTGGGTTGACTGTAAACTCATCTCTAAAATAAGGAGTTAAGTATTTATCTAATTCTACTATCTCTTGGTTAGGTAACGCCTCTGCTGCTTCTAATGCATCATCAAAAAAGAATCCTCTTGAACCTGCAGGTGTGGTTCCTGTGACTGTTCTTTTTATAGCCTCATCATTTTTTGCGATTCTATCAAATAGTTCGTTTTTTCTAGCTATCGAAGATAACTTTGTCATACTATTATATATAGAGAATCTTGGATCCTCTATCTTACCAAATAATTCTTGTATTGCTTTTCTATCTTTACCTCTTGTTTCTGCTAATAGACGTGCTGGTTTAATCTGATCTGTTACAACATTTTTAAAAAATTTATCTATCTCTGGTCCCTCATCTGCAGCTGTGTCTTTTGCATATTTAAATGGTAATCCTCCCGGAGATTTTTGTTTTTGTGCAGATTTAATAACTGTTTCTACCATTGTTTGCGCTTGAAAATCTGAAAGTTGTTTACCATTTTTTGCTGCATATCTTTTAAAAAATTCTTTTGTGCCTTCAATTGCTTCCTCTGTTGGTGTGTATCTTAAAAACGGTAACACAGAGTTATCCTCAAATATTCTATATGTGTTACCAAGATAATCTTTTACTCTATCACCCATTAATGATTGCAATGTTTTAATATCTTTTGGTGCGTTTGATGATGCTTGTATTAATTCTGAAAAAGTTCTTCTTGCACTATTTAAAGATCCAAACAAAGATTTTATACTTTCGTCAGATGCATTGTTATCTTTTAATAATTTGTATACAGTTGCTGATTTATCACTCGGTATCTTCTGACCTATGTTACCTGAAAACAACAAGTCATTTAATTCTTTGTATATGTCTGCTCTTCTTTTTGCTCCTGATTTATCAAACAAAGATTTAAAAGTAGGAAACATTGTATCAACCTGTCTATCTATATTCTTAACCAACTCCATGGCTCTGTTAGTATCTGCCATGGTTGCACCTTTTTCTGCCATCTTTGCTTCAAATATCTCTTGTGGTTTTGCACCTCTGGCCCTTAATGCAGAAAATGTTTTATTAAAAAATTGATCTAATTTAGAATTACTAAACTCTATTCTTTTACCACGTGTGGCTGCTGCTTTAATCGCTTTACCTGTGCCATATACAAAAGGTGTAATTAACAAAGACTCAGAACCAAATTTAGTTCTGTTCATTAATTTTTTAAATGCATCTTCTCTACCACCTTCATCAGTAGTCTCTTCTAGTTGTGTAGGTCCTGCCTCAAACAAATCACCAAACGAACCGATGTCTTCCACATCTGCAACAAATGCTTCACCTGCTGCACCTCCTGCAACTCCAGCTACAAACTTTTTCTTACCGATTGTTTTATTAAAATCAGATGCTTTCTTTGCAGCTTTTTGTGCGTTTGGACTTGCTGCATTCATGTAGTTGCCAGCTTTTTTTGCTTTGACAGCACCACTTGCTAATTTAAAACCTATTGTACCTGGTACACCAACTTGTATTAATGTTTCTGCTATCTTACCTATAGCTCTATCATCTGCTACGTCTTCAAAAATGTTAATTGTGTCAAATGCTTTTTCTACTTCTACAGCTGTGTCTGTATCAAAACCTAAATCAATTAATTCTGCGCCAAGAGATATAACACCTTCAGGTACTTTTATTATACCGGATGCAATACCAGCAAACATGGCTGTGATCGCACTTGTCTCTGAACTTTGTTCTTGTGGGGAAAGGTCAAAGTAGCCGAATGGATCTATTTCTTTAGCCATCTAACCTCCTAATATTGTTGTCTAAATAAATCGTCGAATTGATCTAGTGGTAATACTTCAAGTTCATTTGTAATTTCGATTACTTTACCATTTTCTATATCAACATAAACTCCTGGTGTTTTACGTTTTGTATCGTACTTACCATCTTTTATTGATATTCTATCTTTTGGAATTTTATTTTGTTTTCTTAATTGAGGTGATATTATTTCTTCAAAAACTGTTAAATTGTAAGCTCTAAAACCTTTACCTAAGTCTTTCTTATTATCCTCGTAAGCTCTTCTAAAATTAGCAGTGTCTCCATAAGTTACACCTGTATATTTTTTTTCTAATAACTCAGCAGTTTTTGCTCTTATTTCTTCTGGTGTTGCGTTTGCCGGCAACATAATTTTTGCTTCTCTTTGTGCAGCTATGAGTTTCTCTGGTGTTGCATCTTTCAAAGCTTGACCAAGACCTAGTTTTGCAGCGCCACCTCTGATTGCTGCCTCTCTTGCATCATCTGCTTTTACAAATTGTGCGTATGGACCTTGAGCTGAACCTGCAAGATTTCTTAATAAACCATCACCAGCGAATTTACCTGATATCAAATTCAAACCTAATTGACCTAATGGTAATTTTGTTTTTGGTGTGAACTCTCTTAATAAAGGTTCAAATTGTTCTATGTAATCTCTAGCACTTTGACCTACCATGGCTGGATTCATAGGTCCATCAGCTAGTTGTTTTCTATCTACAAGTCCTGTCATGATACCATCATTGACTGTGCCACCTCTTCTAAACATCGGTCTTTTTAAAGTTCTAGCCATTATCCTCTGTTCCCGAATAATCTTCCGTATATATCCGCTCCTGCCAATCCAACTCCTAATGCTGTTGCTAATGGACTTGATTGAGCTTGTGCTGGTGCTTCACCTATCTCTGTTCTACCTGCACCCTGACCACCCATAAGTCCCATGACGCCTGATCCCAGCATATTTAATCTTCTCTGTGGATCCTGAACAGCCATCTGTGCTGCCTGTCTCTGTGCATCAAGCACCGCTTGGTTTTGTGCCTGTTGCGCTGAACCTAGTGTGCCAAGACCTGATATCTGCGCTCTACTAAAATCTTGTGCTGCTGCACCTAGACCTTGTTGTAGGTTTGAGATACCCATCTGATTTGCTAGATCCTGTTGTCTTCTCTGTGCTGCCTGTTGGAAACCTGATTCTCTTAGACCAGCTAGGGTTCTCGCTCGGTTCATGTCGCTTAATGATTGATACTCTGCTCTCTGCACACCCTCACGGCCGCCACCGAATGCACCAGGTGTCCCTAATGCTGCCGCTGCCTGTTGATTTGCTCTGATCTTTGCCTGTCTATCGAAGTCTGCCATGGTCGTGTCGATGACCTGCTGTTGATATGGTGACATGTAAGATTGTATCGATCCTGCTCCTGTACCTGCTCCAGTTCCTGTAAGAGCTGTTGCCCCTGTTGCAGCTTGACCTGCTGCTGTTAAAAATGGTTGAAATGATCCTAGACCTCTTGTCGGATCAACTGCCTGTGCGTACGCTGCTGCCTGATATGGATCTTGCGCTGCTACTTGCGGTGCAAGTTCTGCCATACCGGCTTTTGTGATACCAAACTGTTGAGCCTGTGCCTGTCTCTGTGCGAATTGTTGTGCGGTCTCTCCCGGTTGTTGGGTTGTCGCTGTCGTGACTGTTGGCATTCCAGCCTGTCTTGTAAGATCAGCCGCATAGGTTTTACCTAATGCCTCAACATATTCTGGTGGCAATACCCTTGATTGTGTTATACCACCTGTCTGTTTCATAACTCTACCACCATCGGCCATAAATTTCTGCATAAGTCTTTCGGCTTCATCATTAAGTATATCCATTTCTTCAGGTGTTAATAATCTAAGAGGTTTACCAAAAAGTTTTATAGAGAGTTCATTTCTCTCATCTTGTATATCTGGCGCTGAAGCCATCTTCATATCGTCCATTATGTGACCCTTCTCTCTAAATTTTTCATCGTATCATACATCCTTTGTGCTCCCTTTTCAATACTACCGTTGCCTGCTCCTCTCACAGCATCTGCTGTAAATACGAATTCATTCTTAGATAGCATGGCTGGCACGTCATCTGCTTTTTCTTTTATACCTACCGGTACAAATCCACCTTTATCTCTGTAATCTCTCTCCATAATACCTGCTTTATTTTTTCTCATATCACCCATGGGCATGCTCATAATACCGCCACCGGCATTTTTCTTTCTACCAGTTTCTTCTGGATCTGGATTTTCGTCATTAAACTCTCTAGAAAGTCTACTGTATAGATTCATATCTAAATCTTTTACCTCTAGTCCATAGTTAGCTTTTAACCATTTCATAAAATTCGTACCACCCTCTTCAAACCCTACTCTACCACCATCAGCCATCATAGTATTGTATATTTTAAGTCCTAGCTGTTCTACTGCAGCCTCTTCTGAAGGATAAAATCTACCTCGTAGTATAGTTCCCATCATGCCTCCAGGTCCAAAATTACCAACCACACCTTCTGGTCCACTAGGTTTAAAACTTTTTGGTATACCATACTGATCAAAAGGACCTGTGATAGTTTCAAAGGCTCCACCTTTATTAGGATTAGGTACCATATAACTATCTGTATTAGGATCATAAGTAGTTGGATCAACGTTTGCTCCTGTTGTATTAAAATATTTAAAAAAACTAGGAAGTTGAGATGGTGGTAGTGGATTCATCATTTGTGGCATTCCTGTTATTCTTCCTCCGGTGCCTGGAGCTGATGCCATTTGTGAAGCTACTTGTTGTGTAAGTTGTGGAAGTAAACCACTCATACCTGTTGATTGAGAAGATGATGTAGGTTGCACTACTGCTATTTGTTTCGCTGTTGGCGCTGCTTGTGCAGGTGCCGATGTAGATTTTGTAATAGAAGGCGCTGGTGCTGCTTGTGTTTGTGTTGGTGCTGCAGTTGTTGTTTGTGTTGGAGCTTGAACTGTTGGCAGACCTGCCGAAGCTCTTGCTTGATTTAAAAGATTCTGAATCCCTGCCGCCTGTGCCCTGTTAGCAGCAATATTTTGTTGTAGGGTATTAGCCATAGTAATGCCACCGGTCTGATAACCTATACGACCACCATCTCGAACATTGTATCTGGCAACAAATGCATCTCTACCAGCATCATCTAATTGCATATACTCAGGATCGTTTGCAAAATAATTATCCATATACGTTCTCATCTTTCTACCGACATTTTCTTTTCTTCTTGCCATGTATTGTTCATATGTTTCACCTTCTTCTTGTGGTGGTTCCTCTTCTAAAAATTTTTCATATAAATATGTTGCACCACTCGTTATTCCACCAACTAATAATTTTTCTTGTACTATCTGATCTAGTTTTCCAAAACCTGGAACTTTATCACTTAAAAAATCTGTTGCTGTTTCTATTAAACCTTTTGTTGCTTTTGTTCCTTCATTTGAAAAAGGTCCAGTTCCACCTCTTCTTCTAATCTTATTAACATCGTCAACTGATTTTGAAATTCTTCTATCTTGTAAAAATTGACCTAAGCCTCTCTCTTGACCTATTGGACTAGAAAAGTCTGTTAGTCCACCTCCCATTACATTTTCAGCACCACCTAAATATCTTGCACCGGCTCCAAATGCAGTTGTAGCTAAACCTTGTTTGAGCGCATCACTGATGCTACCTCTCTGATCAAATCTACCAATACCTCTCATTAATCCTGCAACACCAGGATTAAATGGTGCAACAAACGGTGCAGCTTTTACCGCAACATCTGCTAATTCATTTGGTATAAGTTTTCTAATTCTTTTTTTTATGCCACCAAATAAAAAACCTGTTCTAGGTTCTACACTCATGATACCACCTTGTGCACGTAATTGTCTTCGCATTTGAGATCTTGTAATCATATATTAAATTTTGTTTATATTAAAAAGGCAGGATTTACACCTGAATTCTTCAATCTACTAGTTTTTTACTAATAAATCAAGATTATGTTGTAACAGTTCTAGGAGTTACCTCCATGGCAGATAGGATCACATGAAGCCTATTTCCTGCACCTGCTGCTACTTTTATTATCTCACCAGTCTCAGCCACCAAAGTATTGGTTAACACCTCAACCGGTTCTCCAGATTGACCCTCAGGTCCCTCCACAAGCTTTCCCTTGGCTATACTGAAAACAGCATCGCTTGCATTTGTCAATGTTATGTCTATTGTTGTTGGAGTGCCACTATCATTGCTGACCAATATTGACTTTATGATAGCTGTTGTTGCGGTTGGCACCGTATATAAGGTGACCGTCGCATCTGATGTAAGATCTAATTTTTTGTTTATAAAATTATTAGCCATTACTTACTCAAAAAGAAAACAATAGAATCATTGTCCTCCGTCTTCTCCTCTTGAAAAGTTGTGTTTAATTTCTCTATCAGACCATTTAGATCTCTTACCAATGATAGAAATGTCATCTGATCATATTCTCTTGGTGGCTGTGTTAATGATTGTACTATCTTTGCCATTATCTTCTCCCATCCGGTTGATAGTCTATTCTAAAAGTTCCCAACTTCCAGAACTGACCTGTGCTTGTATTTTCTACTTTTAGAGATATCTGTCTCGCTCTGGCACGGGTATCTATTTTCTGTGTGCTGCTAGATATCGTAAAAGGTCCTAACGTGGAACTAGCCTGCGTGTCATTAGGAAAATCTCTTAGGTTTAATGTCACCCTGGAATCTCCTGTCTGAGATAGGAAATCAGGTAACACCCTTCTGATCTTCATCATAAATTCACCATCACCGGCAAGTCCCTGTTGACCTATATCAAAATCTCCAGATTCGATTGACGAGGCGATTGATGAGGTTGCTCCCTCTCTTATCTGATCTAGTCCTTTTTCATGTTCGTAATAATAACTTACACCATCCGTGTTACCCTGAACAAATGTTGAGGAACCAGAGGTGCCGTTTGAACTTGTGTCATATTCTGTTGCGTGTGGTCTACCAAATATGGCAGAGTCCTGCCAAGCTGTTCTTGCTAGTGTGCCTGTGGTCCACACTGGTCGCTCGGCGCTTGAATCCAGATAATTATATGCAACCATCCTGTTTACTGTGGCTGCTCCAGAGTTTGGATAGAACCATATCACCTCACCAAACAGGTTATTCAATCCTGCATTGATGTGTTGTTTTGGTATAGTGTTTATATCATCAAACACATGATCCTCAACAAGACAAGGTAATGACTCTAATCTACCAGCATATCTAAAGAAACCATTCTCTGACATCCAGTATGCCGTACCATCAACTTCGACGGCCGCATTCTGTCCTATCAATCCACAGTTGGTACCTACCTGTTGAAATGAGAAGGTGAAAGGTGGACCTACAAATCTCATCGTGAATAGCGCAGTATCAGTCCAAACATAGATTGCATCTCTACCTCTGATCGCTCCAACAATCCTTGATCCATCTGCAAGTCTCTGTGTACCTGCGGTATTGGTGGATGTCGGTGCGTAGGTATTTATATCCTCCTGAGAAGAGAATCTCACAAACATGGGATCCTGTGTTGATTTGGTTCCAATGGTTGTCTCTGTTCCAAAAAATATAAGGTGCCTGTCAGGTGTTGATACCAGACTAAATGAAGATGCAGTTGGTGCTCCAGATATGATTGTCGCTCTTGTGGCATTGGCTGTTGTTGGATTTGAATTCCACTCAAAACTCTCACCACCATTAATAGTTGCAATAAGTTTATTACCAAAATTATCTAGCGACCATAGGCCTGGTGCTGTAATAACGTCTCCTGATGCTGCAGCGTTCCATGCAAAAAAGTTTGATGCATCTGTAACTGTTGCACCTGACGAATGTGTTGCGGCTGTGGTTCCTTTAGCACCTCTCGTTAATCCAGATAATGTGCCTCCACTATTTCCTGTGTATGTGATAAGTTCACTTCCGATCTGTACGGTACCAGATGAAGGAAATGAGGATGAACTTGCCATAGTCAATGATGTGACCGAAGCATTTATTCCTGATGATAGTGTCGATGTGAATTGTCCCTGTTGACTACCACCCCAAGATCCTAGACCCCAACCTGTTGACGCTGTCTCCACTGCTGGTCCTACAGGATAGTAGTGCCTCACACGTATACCACCAGATGTGGATGCGCCTGATCCAGATTCATTAGAGGACATGGTTACGGTCAATGTTGTATCACTCGGAACCGAGGTCACCATAAATTTCACATCATTAAAATCTGCAGATGTGAAATTAGAATTAGTTATAGATGAAAAATTATCACATAATATTATATCACCTTTGGTTATATTATGCGCGGAAGAAAATGTTATGGTTACCGCTGCAGATCCATTGGTTGTTGTAAAAGCTGATGTGAGGGTTGTTGTAGATTTTATAGGATGTATATCATAGAACACACCACCAGAATAAGCATATAATATACTGCTGGTTCCAAGGATTGCGTATTTGATACCTGATGTATTAACAAAATGATGAATGGCTGTGTTACGACCTGTTATCTCAACAGAACCTAATTGGGCCCAACCACCTATCTTCTCAGGTGAGCCATATCTAAATCTGACATTGTCTCCATTAACCCACTGGCCCTCGCCACCAGTTGCAGTCACTTGCTTATTAAATCCTGGAGCAAACTTTAATTTTTGCAACATAATATTTTACCTATGGTTTAGTTGGCCAGGTAGCGTTTTCACATTTCTCAACAGTGTCTTTCCCAGCTGGTAAGTCTCTTAAATTTTGTCTATATGTTTTCATGTCATCTGATAATGTATTATCAGATAAGGCAAGGTAATCAGTCTCGGCAAGAAGTCTATCTCTCTTGGATCTTAAATCAGCTAAAGCTCTTGCGGGTGCAGCATCACTCCATGCCTTCTCCTCTGCATCTCTAGCCGCTTCCTCCTCAGCTGTAAACTGTACTCTGTTACCGTTTATGTTATGATATCTTGGCATTATTTCTCCTTATTATTTATGTATCATTATTATAGTATCCCGTAAAGGCAAATATCTCCAGCATCCAGATTGCCAGAACTCATCTTAAATTGAACAGCATCTATGGCACTTGTTGTGTTTCCATATCCAGCAGTAAATATATTCATAGCATA
>CEWG01072475.1_pt1 | contig 10901 bp, 6 predicted proteins | sample 361411 | NCBI WGS metagenome assembly CEWG01 (sample SAMEA2622173, study PRJEB7988) | marine metagenome | biome: marine biome (ENVO:00000447); feature: surface water layer (ENVO:00002042); material: "saline water (ENVO:00002010), including plankton (ENVO:xxxxxxxx)" | depth 5 m | reverse complement strand
AAAATTCAAGAACCATCAGTATTATAACATCAGAAACAATAAACGAAAGTCCTGCTACAAATTTAGTAGAGCTGCTGCAGCAAGAAGCAGGTATCGATGTTCGCCGTCAAGGCATTTATGGCATGCAATCTGATCTGTACGTTCGAGGTGGTAGTTTTGATCAAACACTGCTACTAATAGATGGTATTAAAGTGGAGGATCCACAAACAGGCCACCACACTTTAAACATTGCATTGCCATTGGAGGTCATCAAGCGCATTGAAATTATCAAAGGCCCTGCCGCAAGAATTTTCGGACAAAATGCCTTTACCGGAGCCATTAATATTGTGACAAAATCAAATGATTCTATAAAAAATAACGCTGGATTTCAACTGGGCTCTTACAACCAGCAACATGCCGCCGCCACCTTGGGAACTAGGGTGGGAAATACCAACCTTATGGGGCATGCATCAGTCAACAGTTCAGAGGGATATCGCTATAATACCGATTTTAACAACCAAAACTTCTTTGTAAAAAGCAGTTTCAATACAGCGGTAAACCCCATTGAGGTCCTTGCCACCTTTTCAGAAAGAAAGTTCGGAGGGAATCAATTTTATGCCATTGATGCCAAAGAACAATACGAGGAAACCCAAAGTAGCTTGGTTGGGGTTTCAACAACATTACAAAAGGGCAATTTGAAACTCAGCCCACAGCTGTATTGGAAGCGGAATCAAGATATGTATCTCTACATTAGAAACAACCCTTCTGTCTATAGAAATTTACACATTTCTAACAAAATAGGCGGGCAAATCAATGCCGCTTATAGCTCAAATATTGGTGTAACAGGCTTCGGGATTGATCTTGCCAAAGTAGAAATGGAAAGCAACCGATTGGGGCATAGAAATCGCTGGATGGGCACGCTTTTTGTCGAACATCGCTTTTCCTTTTTAGACAATGCACTCGACGTGACGCCAGGGGTGTCCGTTGGCTATTTGTCAGACTTTGAGACCAATGCTTTCCCAGGGATTGATATTGGATATACAATCAACGAACACTTTAGGGTCTATACCAATGCAGGCTACACCTACCGCACCCCAACCTACAACGATCTTTACTATGTAGGCAGTAGAGATGAGGGCAATGAAAACTTAGTGCCAGAAGAGGCAATTTCCCAAGAGCTTGGTTTGAAATATTTTGGAGATAAAATGAGTACAACTATTGCATTTTTTAATAGGGATTCAGATAATTTAATAGATTATACCAAAGACAATGAGGAGGATAAATGGAAGTCCAATAACTTGACAAGTTTGAATACAAGAGGGGTTGAAGTTCAACTATCGGCTCCCTTTAAATTGGGGCAGTACAACCAAAGCTTTAACCTGGGATACACCCACTTAAATGAGGATTTAAAAGTGGTTCGTGCTAACTTTTCAAAATACATTATTAATTCCCTTAACCACCATCTTACGGCGCGCCTAAAATCACAGTTTACTAAAAACTTAACGCACAGTTTTGTCTATAAATATGCGGAGCGGGCTACAGGGGAGAGCTACAGTGTGGTAGATGCACAGCTTAAATTACTAATTCCTGGTCTAGAACTGACTGTTACGGCAAATAATATTTTTAATACCGATTATGTCGAAACGGGCATTGTACCAATGCCAAAAGGCAACGTGTTATTTGGCATTCGGGGCTTTTTCTAAACCAAAATTTTTGGATTAGCTCATTAAGAAGTGTATTTTTAAAAAAAATTATAATATGAAAAATAATTCTGAAATAATGTCTGAGGCTAGGGCTGCACTCAATGGGAAATGGCCTTTTGCTATTGGAACTTTTTTTGTGATGTCTTTAATTCTAATTGGCGCATCATTGATACCAATTGCAGGAACAATTTTATCTTTATTAATCACTGGGCCATTGGTAGTAGGCGCTGCTTTTGTAGGTTTAAAAATTTACAAAAATGAGGCTGCTGAAACAAATGATTTGTTCTTTGCCTTTAATCATTCTTTTACAAATTCCGTCTTGGCTTACTTGCTTGTAGCGGCATTCATTTTGTTGAGATTCCTATTGCTTATTGTACCTGGAATAATTGCTGCCTTGGCGTATTCACAAACGTATTTTATTTTAGCAGAAAACCCATCGATGGATGCTCACGATGCCATACTAAAAAGCAAGAAAATGATGATGGGATATAAATGGCAGTACTTTAATATTGTGGTGAGATTATTCGGGCTTGGAATTTTATGTTTGCTTACCCTTGGTATTGGTTTACTATGGTTGGTCCCGTATCAATATGTCGTTTATGCCAAATTTTATGAGGAACTTAAATCGGTAAATGCTTAATATTTTACTATTTAAAAACTTGATTTACTTTTTCGTATACCATAGAAGACTCCCAGCCACGGCGTAAAAGAAAATCGGCTAATTTTTTCTTTTTTTTGAGAGCTGATACCCCTGTAATTGAGGCGGCTCTTTTATGTGCTAAACTTTCGAAAGTATCCTTATAAGCTGCGTCCGAGATTTGTTTTAATGCTTTATCAATGAGATATTTTGAAATGTTTCGCTGCTTTAGTTCAGAGATGAGTCTGTGCCTTCCCCACTTTTTGATTTTAAATTTTCCCCGAACAAAAGCCAAGGCGAAACGTTCTTCATTTAAATAATCTCCGTCAATTAAGGCCATTATAATTTGATTAGAAGCTTCAGAAATCACCCGCATTTCTTTTAATTTTTGTTCTACTTCTTTGTGACAACGATCTTGATAGCTACAGTATTTTTGAATTTTCGAAAGAGCTTCGTCAACAGTATATGATTTCTTAGAATTGAACATTAATTCTTGTATGTAATCGCAAAAATTAAATGGGTTCCAGGGCCACTTATTCCGGAAGCAAATGGGCGATAACCTTCGTTAGAAATGTTCTCTAAAGCGCTCACAAAAGAAAGGGTCTCGGTAAATTGGTATTGTGCTCTTATATTAAAAGTCATCCATGCGGGGGCATATGGATTGCCATTGGCATCAATAGCAAACAAGTGGTTTGAAAGTTCATGAGAGATGTCTTTATAGGTCAAACCAGTGCTGTAATTAATAAAGCCATCTAAGGTAATATTTTTGTGTTTCCAAAGAAGATGCGCATTCCCAAAAGCAGGGGCTACATGTCGTACAGGAACTTCTGTATTATGAGTATTTTTTTGGCGGCCTTTTGTAAGACTAAATTGAGATGTAATTTCTATATCTTTAGTGAGCTGTGCTTGAAAGCCTGCTTCAAATCCATAGATATTGGCCTGCGAGTTATTTTGTACCGCCTGCACATTGCTGGATAAGCCGTCATAATTAATTTCTGTAACCCCATTAATGTTGAAATCATCTCTTGTCATGGCGTTGTCCAGATGCGTATAATAGACCGACAAATCCAACACTGCTAAATCGTTAAAATTAATTATAAGACCCAATTCACCTCCATAGGCATGCTCTGGCTTGAGTTGATTGTTAGGGACCACAACACTACCAGGTTCAGAGTCAAAAACCTTTGCAATATCATCAATATTTGGTGCTCTAAAAGCAGTGGTTAGATTGAACTTGCACAAAAAGGTTTGGCTTTGTTGCCAAGTAAAACCTGCGGTTCCTGTCAATGCATTATTCTTTAAATTAGCTGTTGTAAATGGGAGATCGTAAAATTCATTATTAGTTGTTAAATCTGTCGCGATAGAAACGTCATTGTAGCGAATCCCTGATTGAAATGTTAATTTTGACGAGGGCTTGTACTTGAAGCTCAGATAACTTGCGAAACTTGACCATTGAGCCCCGTCTGGATAACGAGACGCAATATGTTGGATGCTATTGGTTTCAATTTCTTTAGAAATCCCTACAGAGCCAATTTTATTATAAATAAATTCTGCCCCGTACGATAAGTTAGACACATCTGATAATGATTTTTCTAAATCTAAGTTCAAAGACAGGGCGTCAACCGTTTCTGTCCTAGTTTTCCGATCGTTGGCCTCAAATTTTCGGCTGATTCGACTTTCTTCAAAATTTTGATAAGCCATGCCGGCCTTTATTTTGTCATAAAATGGGGAACGGCTACTGAGTTTTGTCAATTGAAGGTTGGCTAAAAGCCATTGTTGAGGGCCATAATTCCATTCAGAAAATTGTAATGCATTAGGATTGTCTGATTGCATAAGTGTCAGGCGGTCGTAACGCGGTATGTTTGAGGTAGTTGCGAAATGAAGGCCCAAGTCAAATGTGAGGTTTTCATTGGCCTTGTAATGAATTTTTTGAGCGGCATTAAATTGACTAAAACTTGTTCCCTTTTGTAACAAAGGTTCGTGATTGGGTATTAGTATATCCTGACCATTGCGCTGACTCACATAAAAGGGTGTTAAATAGGCATCATTGCTGGTTTTACCCATTTTTAAATCTCCAAAATCAGAAAAGCTAAGACTTGAACAAAGCCCCCATTTTTTTAAGCCCAGATTCAATCCAAACTGCAGCGTCCTTTCATTGTTAGCAGAGGCATAACGCAAATTACTTTTGGCGGAAATTTCGGAGGTTCCTGATTCTGAAATCCTTGGAGTCGTCGTATAAAAATTCATGACTCCACCAATCGCATCACTCCCATAAATAACAGATCCTGCACCCAGAATAACTTCGGTTTTTTGAATGTTAAAAGGGTTTATGGATATTATATTTTGAACATTCCCACTCCTGAAAATTGCATTATTTAATCGGACACCATCCACCGTAATTAATACACGATTTGTAGAAAATCCACGAATCATGGGGCTGCCACCTCCCAATTGACTTTTTTGAATAAAAACCCGGCCAGTATTAGCCAGTAAATCTGCGGACGTTTGAGGGTTTACCAGTTCAATATCGTTTGCGTTGAGGGTTATAATCTTTTGTGGAACTTCTTTTTTACTTTGCTCGAACTTCGAGGCTGAAATCACAATTTCATTCAAATCTGTTGCTTTGGGTGCTAAGAAAATGGTGTCATTAAGCTTGGACTTGAGGCCAGATTTTGTTCGGTAAGATAGATGCTGAAAGTAGATGCGTTCAAAACTTTGAAAGCGTACAATAGAGGCTTTACCATCTAAGTTAGAAATGTTTGTTTTGGTCTTAACTAAATTATAAACAACGACTCCCGGGATAGGTTCTAAGCTTGTGGCATCAACTACCACAACCCTCTGTGCAGATACACTACAAATAAAAAAGCCTACAAAAAAAGTGTAAAAATACTTTATCATTAATTAAATACTTGGTTTAAAATGACAAGAGATTTTGGAGACTTGAAGCCTTGCAAATGTAATTTAAAATACAGTAAAATCATATTTAACAACTCTTGCTTTTGAGCAGAATTCATTGGTTCACTTTTGTAGTTATCAAATTCCATACCTAAAATTGAATTAAACAAGTATAATTTAGAACCAGAAATACAATAACGGCCTGAGCTTTTGGCTTGATAGAGCCCTGCTTCTAAGTTAAAGAAGGGAAGGGAAGGTTTGGAAAGTTCAGGATAAACTCCGACGTATTTTGTCAGCCCCATTAAAAATTGATGGTGGAAAATACTATTACAATCAACCGTGTCGAACCAAAGCAGTGCCGTTTCGATATAGTTGTACAAGCCTTCATTGGGGGCTTCTTCTTTGAGCACCATCGTTAATATTTCTGCTAAAAAAATGACAACCGTTGATTTTAAAATGTCTGTATGCAAAGCGCTGTATGCTTGCTGTAAACGGACATTTTTGATATAATGTAAATCCTTGTTATTTTTGTAATAAATTTCCAGCTGAAGCAAGGAAAGTGGTTGAAAATAAGCGGGCTTTATTTTTGTCTTTTTTGAAGAAAAGGCCCCTTTTACTAAAAAGGAAACCACGCCATTGGAAGCTGTATAGGCCCTAACAATAAGATCGTGGTCTTTGTATTTTAACTTAGACAGAATAACCGCTTTTGTAGAAATAATCATTGGCGAATCAGCATAATCTTTAAAACTTTGGTTTCCAGATTGTCCAAATCTGAAATAAGTACTACATAAACTCCAGAAGCGACGGTGTGATTGGCTAGGTTTTTGCCGTTCCAATAAGCCGTTCCTCCATCAATTTCTAAGTTATAACCTTTGAAGCGTAAATTGGTATTGGACTGGGCTTCGGCCACTAAGTTCCCCGTAACATCTGTTATTTTAATATTGACATTTTCGCTCAGGTTTTTAATCTTTACTTTATCAATATTCAAATTAAACCCTGGCCTAACGGGATTGGGGTAAGCATAGGCTTCATCAAGCGAATTTGATGGACCTGATCCTCCCGCATTGAAAGCCACCAAGCCCCTATTGGTGCCAAAATAAATTTTACCATTATTATCATTTTGAACCATTGTTGTGACAGTGTTTGATGGCAGCGGGGAATTGTCTTCTGTAAAATGATAAATGGTGTTTTGCCCATCTGAGCTTAAGTAAAAAACACCCGAGTCTGACGTCGATACCCATTTGTTGTTAGACCCATCAACAATAATTTTGGTTATGAACTGTAGTTCCAAGAGTTCTTTGGGGAGCCCATCTTCCAAAATAATAATTGGTGAGGTTGTCAAAACTTCATCTGAAAAAAAATTATTAGTATTATAAAAAACTCTCAACCCTTTTTGGGTGCCAATCCACAAAATATTGTTATTGTCTAAGGCCAGGGCACTGATTTCATTTGTAGGTAAATTTGCCACTTCCTCACCCTTTATTTGCTTTATGAGATTTCCGTTTTCATTAAATCCTATAACACCATTGCTAAAACTTCCAACCCACTTGATTCCGTCGGGGCCAATGACCAAGGCGCCAAAGCCGAGTTCATCATTAATTGGATCGTCTATTATACTATTAAATGAGTAGGTTTCCCACTGACCAGTATCGGGAATGAGTTTTTTTAATGGAGCTTCGACTAAAGACGTCAAGCTCCACAAACTTCCTTGACTGTCAAATTCAAGGCTGGAAACCCGAATACTTTTATAATTTGGGCTTCCATCTAAAACCAAAGACTGCAATGCACTGTTTGTCTCATCCAACAACTCTATGCTATTGTTCTTTTTGAAATTTAGTATCCCATTTTGAAACGAACTGATAAAGGCTTGATTTGAATTGGTGGGGTTAACAGCAATAGCATTAAGGTTAAACACAGGTTTGTTAATTACTTCTTGTATACTATCATATCTAATATTGGCCCAAGTATCATTCTCTAAATAGCTAAAGCCATAGCTTCTTAAAGGATTGGGATTAAAAAATTGATTATAGCCCCCAAAAGTAACCCATAAGTTTTCATAGGCATAGTGAAGCGAAAAGGGGCTGTTTCTTAAAGGCCCATCAGGATGTAATTTCGTGTAATTCCCTTGTGTGCTTTCAGATGTCCTTAGTAAGCCTGAAGCCTCTGTCCCAAAATACATACTATCATTAAAAAAATGAGCCGTGGTAAAATTTACATCATCCTCCATGGGTGGACTGTAAAAGTCAATAAGCGTTAAGTCAGATTGATAATAGCGTACTGCACTTGGAGTGATAATTAAAAAATTAGATGCATTGGATTTTAGGCCTAAAATTGTTTCCGAAAAATTCAATACCGGATTCAATACACTGCCATTCAACTGATACAATCGGTTATCTGTCTTTACTGAATAAAGAGTCCCTTGAATAACGCTTAGGGCTGTAAAATTGCCTGAAAATTCAGTAGACCAAAACTGAGAATCAATTAAATTCTGGTTGTCAAGAGACGCACTTTTTAAACCAAAATTAGTAGCGGCATAAATATTATTATTTGACAGTGCTATTTGTCGGACTTGAAGCTGGTTCCCATTGGGCCCAATGTAATAAGTGTCTCCAAATTCCAAGGCTTCCAAATCATAGATTGAAATACCATAATTTGTAGAGATATAAATTAAATTTTCACTCTGGTAAAAATCATTAATTCGCCTATTTTCTGGAGGTATTGTGACTTTATTGAGAATGTCAACAACTTTTAGAACCGATTTTGAACTGAAGTTATAAACCTCCATCAAGCCTGTTTCATAGCCAATAACTAAAACATCATAATCTTCGCTATATTTGATGGCTGTGATATAGTCACCAGAAAGACCATCGATGGTCGTGAGGGTAACTATTTCTTGAGTAAGGGGGTCGAATGAAAAAATAGCATTCTCACTGGCCGCATATATAGTCGTATTTCCGCTGTCAATAGATTTGATAGAATTATATGAAAAATGGCCTTCCCAAAGCCCGCTAACAGCGCTTTGTCCAAACGAAAATACCGTTGAAAAGAATACAAATAAAAAAGAGAAAAAATATCGATTCAATACCTTAAAGTTTATGTCAAATATATTTATAACAAACGACAAAATCTGTCATTATTATGTATAAACAAAGAAAGCTACTGTTAGGACAGCAGCTTTTTAAAATTTTTTACAATAAAACGATTAAACAACCCCTTGTGCTAGCATAGCATCCGCCACCTTTACAAAGCCGGCTATATTGGCACCTTTGACATAATCAATATAGCCTGTTTTCTCGTCTTTGCCGTAGGCAATACATTTATCGTGAATGTTCCCCATGATATCTTTGAGTCTCTCGTCAACCTCCTCACGAGTCCAGTTATATCGCAATGAATTCTGCGTCATTTCCAAACCAGAGGTTGCAACCCCGCCAGCATTGGATGCTTTCCCTGGAGCAAATAATATTCTTGCCTTTTGAAAAATAGCAACAGCTGCTTTGGTAGAAGGCATATTTGCCCCTTCACTTACGCAGGTACAGCCATTTTTAAGAAGTGTTTCTGCAGCTGAACCGCTCAATTCATTTTGAGTTGCACAAGGCATTGCAACGTCACAAGCTTGTTCCCAAGGCGTTTTGTGTGCAAAAAATTGGGCATTGGTATAAGTGTCAACATAAGCACTGATGCGGCCGCGTTTGTTGTTCTTTAGATCCATAACAAAAGCTAATTTTTCCTTGTTAATGCCATCTGAATCTAAAATATAACCCGAAGAATCTGAAAGTGTTATGACTTTTCCACCGAGATGAATGATTTTTTCTGCAGCATACTGAGCAACGTTTCCAGACCCTGAAATACAGACTGTTTTACCTTTGATACTATCCCCCTTAGTTTGCAGCATTTTTTCTGCGAAATAGACCGTGCCATAGCCTGTAGCCTCAGGTCGAATTAAAGAGCCTCCCCAGGTCATGCCTTTACCAGTCAAAACACCTGTGAATTCATTTTGTAATTTTTTATACATGCCAAACAAAAAGCCAATTTCTCGACCGCCAACACCAATATCTCCAGCTGGTACATCAGTGTTTGGCCCAATGTGACGAAATAGTTCACTCATAAACGCATGGCAAAAGCGCATAATTTCATTATCGCTTTTACCCTTAGGGTCGAAATCGCTTCCCCCTTTGCCACCCCCCATTGGTAGGGTTGTCAAGCTGTTTTTAAAGACTTGTTCAAAAGCCAAAAACTTTAAAATACTCATGTTTACTGAAGGGTGAAAGCGCAATCCACCTTTATAGGGGCCTATGGCCGAATTCATCTGAACACGATAGCCTCTATTAACTTGTATTTCTCCATCGTCATCTACCCAATTGACTCTAAACATGATAGCCCGCTCTGGCTCTACCATGCGGAGTAAAATATTTTTTCCGTGATAAATATCATTTTGGATAATGTAAGGAACAACGGTTTCTGCAACTTCTTCTACGGCTTGCAAAAATTCAGACTCATGGCCATTTCTTTGACGAACTAAATCTAAAAACCCATCAACTTTGGGTTTTATTTCGCTGGGTTTTAAAATCATAACAAACTTTATTTATAGTACAAATATATAATTTATTAAAAAACAATTAAAAAAAAATGTATTCCATAATTTTTAAACACTTTAAGACCTTTTTTTTGCGAATAATTTAAAAATTTTTGTTTTTTTAGTTTTTTAGTGCTTGTTTTAAATCGGCGATTAAATCATCGGCGTCTTCAATACCTACACTTAATCTAATCAAGGAGTCCACAACCCCTGTTTTTTCACGGACTTCTTTTGGAATGCTGGCATGCGTCATACTGGCTGGATGTCCTGCCAAAGATTCAACACCTCCTAAAGATTCAGCTAAAGTGAATACCTTTAAACGCTCTACAACTTTAATGGTTTTTTCATAGTTATTCCCTTTTGTGGTAAAGGACAACATCCCGCCAAAGTCATTCATTTGAACTACTGCGATTTCGTGGTTTGGATGCGTTACCAATCCAGGCCAATAGACTTTTTCAACTTTTGGGTGTTGTTGTAGAAATGTAGCGACAGCCCGTCCATTTTCACAATGGCGTTGCATTCGTACGTGTAAGGTTTTGATTCCTCTTAATACCAAAAAACTGTCCTGTGGCCCACAAACAGCCCCACTGGCATTTTGTACAAAGTACAATTGGTCGGCCAGCAACTTGTCCTTGACGACTAAAGCGCCCATTACAACATCACTATGCCCTCCCAAGTACTTAGTAGCAGAATGCATCACAATGTCCGCCCCCAAATCCAAGGGTTGTTGTAAATAGGGGGTCGCAAAAGTATTGTCAACCGCCAAAAGAATACCGTGCTTTTTAGCGATTGCAGATACCGCTTTGATGTCAATGATGTTTAACATGGGATTGGTGGGTGTTTCGACCCATATCAATTTGGTTTTAGGGGTGATGTACTGCTCAATTTGATCGGCATTTCCCATGCCAATGAAGTGAAATTTGATTTGGAATTTTTCAAAAACCTTAGTGAACAATCGGTAGGTCCCGCCATACAAATCATTGGTAGAGACCACCTCATCTCCAGGCTGTAGCAATTTAACCACCGCATCAATGGCTGCCAGCCCAGACCCAAAAGCCAACCCATAATAGCCATTTTCTATACTTGCAAATGATTTTTCAAGCGCATCTCTGGT
>CEWG01129564.1_pt1 | contig 10906 bp, 13 predicted proteins | sample 361411 | NCBI WGS metagenome assembly CEWG01 (sample SAMEA2622173, study PRJEB7988) | marine metagenome | biome: marine biome (ENVO:00000447); feature: surface water layer (ENVO:00002042); material: "saline water (ENVO:00002010), including plankton (ENVO:xxxxxxxx)" | depth 5 m | reverse complement strand
ATACATTTTCTGTAAATGAGGAATATAGAGGTATGGGTTTATGTCAAAAGATAGTAAATGAATTTATTAAAAAGTTTGGTAAAAAATATATATTATATTTAACTGTGAGAACTGAATCAGGTAATGAAAATATCAGTGCTATAAAATGTTATGAAAAAAATGGCTTCATAATGTTACCAAGTGTTTATAGAGATCATTATGATGGTAAAAATAATGCTATGATAAGAGTACCTAATATTAAAAAAAATACCCGTAAGAAAAATAGGAAAACTAGAATAAAAAGAAAATAATTTTCTAATAAATTGATATAAAATATGCCTAAAAAGACAAAAGATAAAATTACCTCAACTATAAGAAAAAAACCTCGTAGAAGAATTAATAGAGGGAAAGCGGTTGTTTCTATGGCAAATAGAATTGGTAATGTTGGTAAAACATTTGGTACAAAAGCATATAATACAAGTATTCCTATGATAAGAGATACGGCTAAATCCATTGGTCAATCTGTTTCTAATATGATAGACGAACAAAGAGTTCCTAGAGTACCTAATAATGGAGCATGGGAAGATTTAAGAAAAGGTTTTTCCGAAGGATTAGTTAATGTAGGTATTCTTGATTATGGAGAAACTATACCGACACCTGTTTATTTTCAAAGTGTCAAGCGTTTTTTGGAAATGAATAAAGATATAATGATTAATAAAAATCATATTCAAAGGGTAAAGGGTTCATTTAAAAGTATGCATCCAGATAATATAACAGACTCTACTCCAGAAACGATGAAAGATATTTTTACAAATGGTATAACTAGAGATAATTTAGTATCTGCTTTTGAACTTGGATTTCAAAAAGTTATATTACCTGATTCTGATATGGATATAGAATCAGAATCAGGTGAGGGATTTCAAATGGCACGCGATAAAACAATGGAAAAACTTAAAAAAGCACAAATAGTAAATTTAGCAAGTGGGATAAAAAGATTACTTGGAACGAATGATCCGCTTGGTTATTATAAAGAACAAATTAAACAAAAATTTGAAAAATTAAATAGTCTTATAACCAATGATGATGAATTAAAAGTATTACAAGTACTTGTTAAAGAACATCCTGAATTAAAAGATTTAATGTTACCTTATGGAAGGCAAAAGAAAAAAACAAAGCGTAGAAAAAAGAAAAAGAAAAAGTCAAAGAAACATACTAAGAGAAGAAAGAAAAAGTAATTTAAAATTAAAAATAGTTTATTATTTAACTTCTAATGAGTGTATTAAAAAATTTTATGAATTTAATATTTACATTGGGTTTATTAACAAGTATATCATTTGGATCTTATCAATTTTGTAATTGGTATGGTTGTAATGGATGGTTATCATTTATGAGAACAGATTTAATATGTAATGCTTGTACTGATGCGAGTTATCATTTAAAAAATTATCAAACTTCTATTTATGGTAGTATGTTTACTCTTATAACTTATCAATTCACAACTTTGATTAATAAAGCTTCTTCACAAACCGATACTTATCTTTTTGAGGATTATAGTTTGGGTAAAAAATCCCCGAGAACACTCAAAGAAAAACATATTAAAATCGACGCATAATTTTAAAATTGATAATTATCTAAGATAATTTTAATTTATTTATTTAAGTATGAGTTCATTAATAACACTCTTATGTATTTTTGGTTTATCTGTATTTATGTATGCTTACATAAGTATGTATAATTTAAATAAAGATTATCCTTCAAAATGTAATATATTATATATACCTAGAAGTGAAGGTTCTAGTGGAGATTTATCTTCTACTATGGAAGTATTTGAACATGAAACACATGATAATAAATTTAGACATAGTAGATATGATAAAGCACCAAGAGGAATATCAGAGTTAGATGGTTTATTATCAAGTAATTCTAATATGTTATAATATGATAAAAAAATATAAGATAATATTATTATGAGATTAAGTTTATTATTGTTTATTATAGGAGTATTATTTGTTACAGCTGGATATGCTCAAAGTATGTCACCTGAATGTAAGATAGGTAGTGAAGTGAGAATAGTTCCAAGAAATGTTTATGATCAAATTATTGCTGATTCGACTTTGTAATAGGTTTGCCATCAGAATATAAATATTTTAACAAATACATAGATTATTTATTCAATTATCATTTCACTTACAGGGTTGTTTCACTTACAGGGTTGTTTCACTTACAGACTCTATAATATTCTGTTTCACCTGCAGTATTACTAATTCTAGTGATTTTACAAATATCGCCGATTGCTATCCTTAATCTTTTAGCAATCGCATCATTTCTACTAATAACTGGCAATTGATCTTTGCGACAATTACATTTATTACAGATAGTTTCTATTTCACTAGATTTTCTTACTACTTCATGTTTAGGTACTTTACTATGTCTTAAAATATCTATACTTAATGTATCTAAATGATATATATGAATATTTCTGAAATGTTGATTATTATATTTATCATCTCCTAATTTTTCATTTTCATTATGAATAACTTCACTTAATCCCGACTTTATAATTTGTTCTTGTCCAACATCATGTAAACTATTAATAGATTTTTCTAAATTTTCTGAAATAGGGTTTAATGTAATAATAATTAAACTATCTTCAGGGGCTATAATTTCATCTTTATATAAGTTTTCGATTTTATTCGCGCATTGTTTATTAATTTTTATTGGTGGTCTTCCTATTTCAGGGAAATTATAATATATTATATGTAATCTATGACTAGGTATCATTTTATGATATAATGTAATATTGCATCCAGAAGCTGCTCCAAAATCTATACCACTTTTTATATTCTGAGAATTTTTATATAATTTCTCTATTTCTGAATCAGAATAATCATGAATTACATCTACATTCCATTCATCTTTAAGATATTTTTTTAAGTTATATCTACTTTGAGTAATTTTATGAATTGTAGAATTGCTATCCATATATATTATTTAGTTATAATATATATTTTTAAATCAAATTTATATATTTAAAGTTTTTAGAATAATTATTATTAATATGGATAATATTAAAAAATATACAATTTTATCATTAATTGCAGGATGTGGATATTATATTTATTACAAAAATATAGTAATGAAAGATAATAAAAAAAAAATGGTTTTATTTAATAATTGGCCATTTCACGACGAAGTCTTGCGATATATTTGTATTAAATATGGTGATGAGATTAATTCATTTAATTATAGTGTTGAAAAAATATATCATTTTAATGAATGGAGGTTTAGAAGGAAGGAAAAACCTGTTGAATTAAAAATACATATGCCAAATGAGTGTGATATGAATATCATTTATAAAGATACACCTATAAGAGTAAAATTTAATATAGTATATGATGATAAAAATGTACCTTATAAATTAATGTCTCAAAGAGATTGTAGTTCAGATGAAGAAATAGTTACAAAGCTTGAACTGATATCAGATAGTAAAGAAATTTTAACCCAATTTGCCGATGAAGCCAAAGAATGGTGTAAAAATGAAAAAAACAAGGTTAAATCTTGTACAAAAGAAACAATGAATATTTATTATTATAAAAAGGATTATTGGACTTTATTATCTAAATCACCTAAAAGACCTTTATCAACTGTTTATTTGAAAGAAGATGCTTTAGATGGAATTATGAATAATGTTAAAAAGTTTTTTTCAGATGAAAGTAGAGATATTTATTTATCTTTTGGTATCCCCTATAAGAGTGTTCAACTAATTCACGGACCACCTGGAACAGGTAAAACAAGTCTTATAAAATCAATCGCTTCCCATTTAGATTGTGATTTATATATTTTACCGATTAGTAAAGATATGTTAGATACTAATCTAGTAGATGCTTTTTCATATATTAGTGATAGTGAAGATAAAGAAAGAATTATAGTAATTGAAGATATAGATACATTATTCGATGGTGAAAGAAAAGAAGGCGATGATCATAATGGTATTACATTACAAGCATTTTTGAATTGCTTAGATGGTTTTACTTGTGTAGAAGGAACTATGTTATTTTTAACAGCAAATAAACCTGAAGTATTAGATTTCGCTATGATAAGATCTTGTAGAATAGATAATAAGATAGAATTAGATTATGCTGATAAATATCAAACTAAAAAGATGTTTGAAACATTTTTACCAGAACAAAAAGATGAATTTAATTCTTTTTATAAAGAAGTTTCACATAAGAAATTTACAACAGCTATGTTGCAAGAATTTTTATTTTATAATCGTGAATGTGAAAATATTTTAGAATTATTAGATGAATTCATTAAAATTATAGATAAGAATGATCCTAAGAATTTTGAAGTTGTGAAAGAAGAAAATAAAAACTTTTATAGTTAAAATTTGATTTAGAATTATAAGATTTTTTTACCTTAAACAATATTAATAAGAAAATGTTTCATGATATGACTATTTCGAAACTCTGTCAGACAGAAGATAATATCTGTAGGGATAATATTTATGATCTTTATAAAGAAAATTCTTATTCTCAATATAAATATACTATACCTTTCATCTTATTTTGCGCTATCTTAACCCGTTTTGTAAAAGATTATCGTAGTCTAGGTATAATGAATATATTATCATTTCCCCTTATATGTATTATGATATATATCCATTCTGAACATTCTCATACAGAAATGTGTCAATTTCCTAGGTGGTGTCATGAAGGTATCAATAACACAATTATAGAAAATTCATACTTTTATAGAATGAATAAATGCCCAAAAGTTGGTTCTTGGTTGGTATATTATTATGAAGATATCATTGAATATGATTATAATCATTTTAGTCGAAATCATTGCGAAGAATCATTATATGGTTGTTGTAAAATAGATAATACTAGTTGTGACACATCTGTTAGAGAAGGTGATAGTTATTCATTTTATCAAATGCTCTTAGAAAGAAATACTAGATGGCATACATCAATAGAAAAGATAGATGAAAATGGTTCTAATTGTCCTACTATTGAAGAAATTATTGATAAAGTTTCTTCAAATGTTTATAAAATGAATCTTAAGTATGAAATTTTAGTATTAACAAGTATCATAATCTTTGTAAATATATATTTAATATATAAATTATCTTGTAAAAATAATAATTTAATTTTAAAAGGCAAAGGCGTTATAAGTATTAGTCAGAGTGATATTGAAAGAGGAGATAGTACTGATAGAGATGATGTTGAGGGTAATGGTTGGAGATTAACACAATCAGGTCAAGGTGAAGTAAAACGAGAACGTATAACAATGGTAGCTAGTGCTTAGACATATTAATACTTATATTTGAATTAAAAATATACTATTTAAATCTAAATCTTGAATAAAGAATAATTTTTTATCTTCTTCTATATTATTTTTTAAATTTTGTACACTTTCTTTTTGTAGTATTTCACACATCATCTCATCATTGTAGAACTGAACATCCATCTTATTGTTTTCTTGTGAACACTGAAATACCAAAATACCCTTATCTAATCCTGGATTATTATACATACCTTCATCATATATTTTACATAATTGTTCCATATTACTATGAATAAATTTCATAATATAATCTGGTGCTGAATCAACATTTTGAATACTCATTTAAATTATGTTTAAATTAAGAAAAGTTATTAATATTATATTTTTAACTTAATTCATTTAAAGATGCTTGTATAGCTAATTGAATATCTCTTTGTTCGTTACTTTCTTCTATATCGTTAATATAATTTGTAATTATATTAGAAATAGTATTCTCTAAATTATTTGGATTGTTTAGATTATCTTCTCGATTATCATTTTCGGTATTATCAACAGGTGGAGTCATAGATGTATGTATTGTAATTGATTCAAATATATCCATTGTTCTACCGCTGCCCGATAATATAGGTTCATTTGTCATGTTTTCTGTGGGGAATTCTGTTCTACACATCGGACAAGTATTTTTTCTCTTTAACCATTCTTTAATACCCGAACAACTTTCGCATCCACTATGAAAATAATGAGGATCATCTTTACAAGGTAATAAGATATATTTATCACCCTCTTTAAAATCATCCAAACAAATGCTACATTGTAAATTCTTTTTTAAAAATTCTTCATCTACTGCAAATTCGTCTAAATTATTTATAAATTCTTCACTACAACCACTATTTGTATGACTAATATTTTCTTCAATGTTTTCCAATTCTGCTCTAAAAATAATATTATTGTTTCTGATTAAAGAATTTAACATCTGTATGAAATTATGTGGGGGTTCACTAATATCTGGTTCATCTATGTCCATATCTACATCCATAACTATTTTATTATATTATTTAAAAAAATAACTATAAATAATATTGTAATATAAATATGAATAAGCAAATCATTAAAAATTATAATAAATTATCGAGTTGTAAACCTTCTTTATCATTTCATAAAATTCCATATCATTTACAATATGAATCTAGAGATTTTACTATAAAGTATGAAGACAAACCAACTGCTTTAAAAGAAATGAATCGTGAAAAATATATTAAAAGTTTTAATCCTTATTTACGTAGCAATGTTTCAGAAAATCTAGATCCAAAAATTGCAGATTTTTATAGAAAGATATATAGTAAACGTTAAAAGTGATCAGTAATTTAAACTTATTAATAAATATCCCATGAAACCTATTATTATACTCTTTATCCATCTAGATTTCATTTCAGTATAAATATCTGCCCATGCTTCAACTTGTTCTTGATTCGTTAAGGAATACAACATTAGTGGTCTTTTAGGATATATTTTATAAAATCCTAGTTTTACAATATAAATAATCGCTAAAAATTTACATAATCTATATTTATCTTTGGAACCCACATAATAAAAAATACCTAGAAGCAAACCTAATATCATCCCTGTAAAATAAATTGTAAATCTTTCTTTAACGATTCCTTCATAAATTCTTTTTTGCTCTTCATCTAATAAATTATAAAATTTATTAAATATATCTGTATTTCTCTTTTGTAATGACATAGATAAACTACCGATTAATAATGTAATACCTATAATACAACTTATATCTTTCATTATATAATATAATTATATATATAATATAATATGAGTGGAAGAAAATATATCGGTGAAATAGTTTTTAATCAAAATATAGATAAATATTCTAAATCTAAAAAAGAATCACTAAAACGCGAAATTTATGATAAAATAGTTAGTAATGAATATTTTATTAAAAATATAGAACTTGGTGGTGGACATTTTCTTAGTCATAAAAATAAAACTATTAAATTAAAAGGAAATAAAGCATTTGTCAGATTCAAAGAAACAGTTAGTCCTTTTAATGATACTTATAAGAAACGAAGTAAAGATAAATCTATGTTCATCTGGGCTCAAAAGAATTTTAAAAAATCCATGAATTTTAATAAGAAAATGTTTTTAGATGATTCATTCAAAGCTGTAAAGATTAGTGTTAAAAAAGATAATAAAACAAAAAATAAAACTAGGAAACGTAAAAAGACCATGAATGGTGGCGTAGAACCTATCCTTATGGGTGTAGGTGGTTTAACTGCTCTAGGGGCAGCTGGGGCATATGGATTAAAAAAATATAAAGAGCGGAAATCTAAAAAGCAGCTTCAAAGTCAACTTTTAGAGGATGTGAGTGATATAGGTTTTACTGTTGGTAATTCTGGTAATCCTAATAATTCTAGCGAAGACGAAGCAGAAGATTATTATCCATATGATCCATCAGAAGGTTCCAAACCACAAATTGAAAAACTTAAAATAAAATATCCTGGTGTGGAATATAAACTTTATCTTGATAAAAATCCTCCTGGTATTTATAGAGTTGATAAAGTTCATAAATATCCAGATACACCAAAAATGCCCCCCGTGACCCCACCCCACAACATTTCTTGGTTAGATAGATAAATGATTATATTTATTTTTCTAGATTTATCATTTCAGGGGGGAATTTAATCAATCTCATCTACACTAGGCATACTTACTCCTTCTCCATCTGAAGATGAAGAAAAAGATGAGGGCATACTCTCACCACCTCCTTCACTATAAACCTTCATCATAATTGGATTAATTTTACTATTGACTTCAGTCATTTTATTTTCATATTCATCTTTTGTATGATCCATGTCTAACCATAGTTCTGTTTCAGTTAATACGTCTTCTACTAATTTGAGGTCTGATTCTTCAATTTTACCTTTGATATTATCATTCTCAATAGTAGACTTTGTTTGATAAACAAGAGAATCTAATTTATTTTTACTTTCAATTGTTTCTTTATGAAGTCTATCTTCTTCGGCAAACTTTTCACCTTCTTGAACCATTCTCTCAATATCTTCCTGAGATAATCTACCCTTATCATTCTTAATTGTAATATTTTGAACATTTCCCGAACCCTTATCCTTAGCTTCGATATTCATAATACCATTCGCATCAACATCAAAAGATACTTCAATTTGAGGAATACCTCTTCTGGCAGGTGGAATACCTTCTAATTTAAAATTACCTAATTCATTATTATCCTTTGTCATTGCCCTTTCTCCTTCAAATACTTGAATCATTACAGAATCTTGATTATCTTCATAAGTACTAAATGTTTGAGATTTCTTAGCAGGAATCGTTGTATTTCTTTCAATTAGTTTTGTCATGACTCCTCCAGCAGTTTCAATACCAAGTGATAAGGGAGCAACATCTAATAGTAATATCTGATCAGCTGAATCATTACCCGATGTTCCACCTGATAGAATTGCCGCTTGAACAGCAGCACCATAAGCAACTGCTTCATCGGGATTAATTCCCTTATTTAATTCTTTACCATTGAAGAATTGACTTAATAGCTCTTGAATCTTAGGAATACGAGTAGAACCACCAACAAGTACAACTTCATGAACATTGGATTTTGAAATACCAGCATCTTGAAGAACTCTTGTTACAGGATTAATACATTTCTGAAATAAATTCATACATAAACTTTCAAACCTCGCTTTGCTGATACTCGTAAAAAAATCAATACCTTCATATAGTGATTCTAACTCCACAGATGCAGAAGCCGAACTAGAAAGAGTACGCTTTGCTCTTTCACAAGCCGTCTTTAGACGTCTTAACGCCCGTTTATTTTCACTAATATCAACCTTATGCTTCCTTTTAAATTCATCAATGAAATATTTCATAAGAATATTATCAAAATCTTCACCACCTAAATGAGTATCACCTGCAGTAGCTTTTACCTCAAAAATACCATCATCAATTGAAAGTAATGATACATCAAAAGTTCCACCACCTAAATCAAAAATTAATACATTCTTTTCCCCTTCTTTCTTATCTAAACCATAAGCAATCGCAGCTGCTGTTGGTTCATTAATAATACGAAGAACATTTAGACCCGCTATCATACCAGCATCTTTTGTCGCTTGACGCTGAGAATCATTAAAATATGCTGGAACTGTAATTACAGCATCTGTAACATTTTCACCGATATATGCTTCAGCAACTTCTTTCATTTTAGTTAAAACCATTGATGAAATTTCTTCCGGTTGAAAGGTTTTTAATTCATCCTTATAAGTTGCTTGAATCTTAGGTTTATTATCATCAGATACTACCTTAAAAGGAAAATTTTTAATATCATTTTGAACTGCTGGATCATCAAACTTACGACCAATTAATCGTTTCGCATCAAAGATTGTATTTTCGGGATTCATAGAAGCCTGATTTTTAGCACCATCTCCGATTAAACGTTCTTCTTCATTGAATGATACATATGAAGGCGTTGTACGATTACCTTGGTCATTCGCTATAATTTCACAACGATTATCTTTCCACCATCCTACACAAGAATAAGTAGTCCCTAAATCAATTCCAATTGCTACCATTTGTTATATTTAATAACTATTAATAATCTTTTAAATGTATTTTTTAATCTAATATATGAACAGCATTAACAACTTAACTTCTCATTATATTTCTCATCGCATTTAATATGTGCCCTGTAATATCTAAACGAGCTGTTTTATTTTTAAAATAGAATAAACCATCTTTATATCTCTTATTCAATAAATAATACAAATAAACTATAGTATCATGAAATTGAGTATTAAAACCCATTAAACATGATAATAATTCAATAGTAACCGCTAAATAGTTTGTTTCTAAATCTTCAAGGGAGAATTTTTCTAAATAATCTTTAACCCTCGCCATTAATACACTAATATAATCATTTAATTCAATGTGTGAAAATGTTTTATGGGTATATAATGAATATAAGAATTTACTCTGCCAATTTAATTCAAATATATCATCTAACGATAATGGAGAATTAATACTTAATCTTTTTATAATCTTTTTATATTCTATCCTTATCTGTTCTTTTCTTAAACAACATTCATTTAATGCGATTAATACTTCACATAATTCAAACCTTGTTTCTAACTTATCTAAATTATCATATAGTTTATTACAAATTATATCTAGTAATGAACTACCACCACCTGTGCGTCGTCTACTTCTAGTATATATTTTTCTTCCCTTTTTATGTGGAATCTTTGTATTATATTTCCGACAGGTATTATATTTCCGACGGGTATTATGTTTCCGACGGGTATTATGTTTCCGACGGGTAACCCTCCACACCCTTCGGGTCCTTCCCCCTGTTTTAACTACCCCTCCCTCTAATAATTTTTGTGCTAAGATATAAAAACTACTAGCTTGTCTTATTGAATCAAAATTAGTTTCAATAATTTTTCTGTAGTGTTCTAAATCCTTTATACATTTATTTATCAATTTAGCAGGTAATAAATTCATAAACTTTAAAATATCATGAATCGTGGAGATATTTCGAACATATTGATTATCATCAAATATTACTCTTGTTCTATCGTATTCATATGGTATCCCCACTACCCTGTTA
>CEWG01056047.1_pt1 | contig 10913 bp, 9 predicted proteins | sample 361411 | NCBI WGS metagenome assembly CEWG01 (sample SAMEA2622173, study PRJEB7988) | marine metagenome | biome: marine biome (ENVO:00000447); feature: surface water layer (ENVO:00002042); material: "saline water (ENVO:00002010), including plankton (ENVO:xxxxxxxx)" | depth 5 m | reverse complement strand
CTATTAAGTACTTGATAGATTTTTTTAATACGATCGATTTTGTTAACATTAATCTGTGTATTGTCATTTTCTTGACCAAGTTTTTTCTGACCAGAAATCCCCTCGTATTCATCACATGCTGAATTAAATGCATTTGTTAGTTGGTAGGTTTGAACGATAGATTCCTCCTGGTCATAGCCCAAATTAGAGTGTAGGTTGGAGAATAAATCAGCAATTTTACCTCTCGCAATCTTCATTACCTCAAATGCCCAATCAACGATTTCAATTTCTTTTGCTACGGCAGGCGATGTGTTTCTTTCATGGTCTAAATTTAGGTGTCCCAGGTATTCCTCCAGTTCCATTGCAGTGTTTCTAACAATAGTGGGTGTCACAATTCTTTCCATGTTCATTCTAATTCTATCCGGTAAGTTGTGTGCTTCATCAACAATGATTATTGTATTTTCTAGGTTTATTCCCATCGTCGGTAGTGAATTTTCACGTACACTGTCTGCAAATACGTGATTGTAATCACAAACTAGAACATCGCAATCTTTGGTTGAATAGCGACATGTTGACCAAGCACATAAGCCCCAAATCTTACATTTTTCAATAATTTCTTCGACATGTCTAGGATGTTCAAGGATAAATTCACTCATCTCATCCCTCCGAGCGAACTTTGAACCTTCAGAAGACCCTTTTTCACAATCACACCTCCCAGTTTGCATATCGATAAATTCACACATTGATTCCCTGCCGATTAAGTCTACAACTCTAATATTAGCTTCTCTACTATTGATCCTTGAATTAATGCTTCTAACAGTTTCAATTACGATGCGGTGTTGAGATTGTCTACCGGTAAGGAATAAGATATGGGTTTTAACTGGTGAGTCACGGGCAACTTCGATTGCAGCAGCGAGAGATGCTGCAGTTTTACCGATTCCAGTAGGCGCAGCAGCTAGGTGGTAACCACCATTTTTCAACGCCGCTCTAGACTCATAAATCATTTCGATTTGCCCAGGCCTCGGAATTTCATGGGCTAAAAAGCGAAACTCATCGTCCGCAAAATCACCACTTGGAGGCTTCATATTGTCAAACCACTGTCGACCATTCTAAAGGATTGGGGGCGCGGTGGCACTGAGGCGAATAATTGTGCCCAGTATGTGGGGCTAGGCACGTGGGAACCACCAACTCAGCAGGCTGGGGTGGAATCTGAGTCCCCCCGTCCACTTTCCGGGGGGAAGTTTGGTCCATTGTTGTTAGACATTGGGCCTGATCCATCACGTGCAAAGCGGGCACGTAAACGCAAAGCGGCTAGGCCAAACAGATTGGATCTGTCTTGTCTGGCGCCGAAGGTGACATCACGTAAGTCTCGCTTATCGTTATGTCTAATCATCCCATCCCCTCTTGCACTCTCACCATTATTGTTGGTATTCTTCACGTTTTATCGTGGAAGATCTTGCTTTAGCAACTGCTTCCTCGAGTTGTTTTGTTTCCTCGAGCTCCTTTTCTAGCGCTTGAGATATGAACAGCTTCAATCCTTGTTGTGCTGCTTCTTGAGTAGTAGTTCCTTGTAGTTCATACAAGTGCCCTAAGCGCATTTTATCGCCACGGCCGAGAGGAATTCTTACCGAGTCCATATCAGGTAGCAACGGTTGACCATTAAGGAATTCTTGAATTGCTAATCTGACAACATCTGAACGACTTCTGGCACCATCAGTTCCGATTCTCGAGTCAAGTAATTGCAAATCCTCTTCGGTTATTCGAAGAGAAATTAGGGTACTTGGGGCGGTCATTTTTGTTCCTCGCAATTAGGTCTAATGGCTTGGACCTTATAATAGTTATTACAAGTGATGACATATTGTATTACTATGTATTACGGTGACATTTTCCAGTTCAGACTCTCAGTACCTCGATTACTTATTTTTGAGAGAATTGTTTGCTAATTTTATGTATTACACTTAACACAATGGTAATACATATACGATGGAAACGGTTCAGACACAATATGAGCCTCAAGCCTAGCCGTGGATTGTATCTTTACCTCAGAACTTTAACAAGAGCTATGGATGATGAAATTATAACCGATGATGAAGCAGTAATTCTACATGTTCTGGCAGGTGCATTAGGGGTTTCTCCAAGTGATACTGCTGAGTGCTTGGCAGTGGTCCGTGGTGAAGAGAATAATCCATTCGATGATGTAGAAGAAAATTATTCTGGTCAACAACTAGGTGATGTGTCAACTTATCAAGCAGCCTTGATTGCTGCGTTGGATGATGATGTAATTTCCGAGGACGAGTGGTCGATGCTGGATTCATTTAGGACAATAATCCAACTACAACCAGATCAGCATGCAATGATTGAAGAAGCGATTAAAACTATGTCTAACATAGATTCTCAAGGTAAAAGAAGACTTGAGAAGCTGCAAAGATTCAATATTGTTTGTCCTTACAACATTTAGGTAGTATCCATTTTTGAACAGTTTTACGACCTTAATGGGGCAACTATTAGAAAGGGGTTACAATTGCCCGTGAATAACACATAGTGTCGAGGTGTAGGAATGAGCGTGTTAGATACGATTTATGAGAAAGTAGTTGCAAGAGACCCAAATCAACCTGAGTTTCACCAAGCCGTTAAAGAAGTGCTTGAGTCACTAGAACCTGTTTTGGAGGCTCATCCAGAGTATGCTTCTGTAGTAGAGAGAGTAGTTGAACCAGATCGTCTTATCCACTTTAGAGTTCCTTGGGTAGATGATTCTGGCGATGTACAAGTTAACAGAGGATTTAGAATCCAATTTAATGGCGCAATTGGACCTTACAAAGGCGGTCTTAGATTTCACCCAAGCGTCAACGCATCAATTTTGAAGTTCCTAGCATTTGAGCAAATATTCAAGAATTCTCTGACCGGTTTACCGATGGGTGGTGGAAAAGGCGGTTCAGATTTCAATCCAAAAGGTAAATCTGACGAAGAAGTGATGAGATTCTGTCAATCCTTTATGATGGAGTTATGGCGACACATCGGTCAAGACTGCGACGTTCCTGCAGGCGATATTGGTGTCGGTGGCAGAGAAATAGGCTTCATGTTTGGTATGTACAAGAAATTACGAAATGATTTCCAAGCCGGAGTTTTAACCGGTAAAGGTTTGTCTTACGGCGGTTCACTGATCCGCCCGGAGGCAACTGGATACGGGCTGGTTTACTTCGCAAGAGAAATGTTGGCAACTAAGGACAAGTCATTCGAAGGAGCGACTGTTTCGATTAGTGGTTCTGGAAATGTAGCACAGTTTGCCTGTGAGAAGGTTTTGGACCTGGGTGGTGTACCCGTTACAATGTCCGATTCCAGTGGATGGATTCATGACCCGGCAGGAATTAACCGAGAGAAGCTTGCTTGGATTAAGGACCTCAAAAATAACCGAAGGGGTCGAATTTCAGAATATGCAGATGCCCATGAAGGCGTGACATTCACTGCGTCTGCTCCTGAACCGACTCCAAATGGATTATGGGGCGTTAATGTTGATGTTGCCTTACCTTGTGCTACACAGAATGAACTGAACGGTGCTGAAGCTCAAATGCTAGTAGAAAATAAGGTAATTGCGGTTGGCGAGGGTGCTAACATGCCTTGTACGCCAGAGGCTGTTGAAGTTTTCCAGAAGAATGGAATTCTTTTTGCTCCAGGTAAAGCATCCAATGCTGGTGGAGTCGCTACATCTGGTCTAGAGATGTCACAAAACTCTCTGAGATTATCTTGGACTAGAGAAGAAGTCGATTCAAGGCTGGAAGGAATTATGGTAAACATTCACAAGAATGCTTCAGAGACCGCTAAACAATATGGTCGAGAAGGTGATTACGTATTTGGTGCAAATGTTGCCGGTTTCCTAAAAATCGCCGAGGCGATGATTGCTCAAGGGATCGTTTGAAGATTACGAATTAGGTTTAGTCTCTTCATTGGGATAAATTAGTGATACATAGTGCTCTACATTGATGTTGTCTTGACCGTCATCATAGGTTATGGCTAATTCATGGTCGTCAAATGTATTGAAGTGTATGGTTTCCCACTCATCAAATTCACCGTCTTCAACTACGCTAGTCTTTTTCTGACAGACATCATCGACTTTATCGATAATTTGCCATGTGAATTCAACACTTTGTCCTCCTCCCCCAAAGTCACTGATTATACTTGGGTTTTCGACTTTAGAAAATACTTCAATCATCTCTGGGAATTTGCCACTATTAATCGGTATTGGTTCAATTTTTAGCGATTCAGGATTATTTGTATTTGATTCAATCCAATGTACAGTTTGCTCTATTCTAACATAGATTGACAAATTCTCCGAATTTTCATTAATGTCAGTAGCGAACAAGTTCAAATGAAATAATCCATGATTAGAAAATTCAATCGATATTGTAGAACTTAATTCACTATCAATAATGTACTCTCTATCATACATCTCTATTCCGAAAGTTGTCAATGTGTTAGGTGATTCAGTTTTAGAGAAATCAAAATTTAATACCACGTTTTCAATGGACGAAAGTTCACCATCAGTGAACGATTTGAGAATAGTACCATTAGTTTTGACAAAGTCGACATTCAGTTCAATTGAATCCGATTCAGAATCACTGAAAGTACACCCGGAAAAACTGGATGAAATTACAATTATAATACTTAGAAAAAAAATCGACTTGTTCATTTAAATCATCAAATAAATATTAATTGTAACGAATCCAAGCCTGCGATTCATGGTCGTAATAAGAGAGATTTCCTTCGCTATCTTTTGTCCAATGTACACCATCTTCTTCCCAGGTATTGGATTCCTGCTGATTATTATCGATATTAGGAATATCTTTTTCTTCCGGATGTGGTGCTTGAGTACTACTTTCATAACTCATTTGTTGGGCAAATAACGAATTTTGTTGAACGCTTCCCTGACGATTTTTAACCACCAATAATGCCCCTACTAATCCTAGGATGATTATGATAAATAGTGCGTAAATCATTCCATTTCCACTGTCATCAGTGGTCGACTCAGATCTAGTAGGATCTTCTGGATAGTCATCCCATCGATCTGCCACGCCATCATTATCAGTATCGATAGACTCATTGCTATCAGTTGGGAAAGCATCTTCAGCATCGTTAACTCCATCATTATCGGTGTCAATTTGGCTTAGGGAACAACCATTAGAGTTCACCAGTTCGCCTGCTGGAGTATTGACACATCCGTCAACAGCATTTGAATATCCGTCTCCGTCATCGTCTTTTTGATAATCAGAGCAGCCATTTTTATCAACAGGCCTCGGTGCTAAAGTGTCGAAACAGAGGTCATCGGAATTCCAAATATCATCATTATCTTCATCTTTTTGTGACTCTGCACAACCGTTGGAATCTACTTGTTCGCCATTAGGTGTTGCAGGGCAGTTATCCAATGTATTGTCAATTTGGTCATTGTCGTCATCATATTGATCTGGTGAACAACCAAACGAGTCATGCTCAGCGTTTAGTTCGGTATCTGGGCAGTTGTCCATATCATTGTATATTGAATCAAAATCGTCATCTTTTTGTGAGTTAGAACATCCGAGATTATCTGGAATTTCATCCGTTGGTGTTGCCTCACACTGGTCTAGGTTATCGTTTACGCCGTCAAGATCTGAATCTCTTTCTGACGCAGAACAGCCCTGCCCATTTACTAGGGCTTGGGGTGAGGTAGTTGGACATAAGTCGATATCATCAGAAATACCGTCGTTATCTGTATCTAGTTGACTTTCAGAACATCCGGAATTATCGATGACTGAATTCAGCGGTGTGGATGGACACAAGTCATACATATCGACGACACCGTCATTATCTGAATCTAATTGTGAGCCTGAACAACCATTGGAATCAACAGATTCTCCGGCAGGAGTGCTAGGACAGGCATCCAGATTATTGTAAATGCCATCTAAATCATCATCCAACTGTGATGCAGAACAGCCAGTTTGGTCCACATTATCACCGAAGGGAGTATTTGGACATAAATCGGGGCTATTTCCATTGGCATTATCACCATATCCATCACCATCCGAATCAAACCATTGTGTAGAATCTGTAGGGAATTTGTCGGGACTATTGCCGTTTTGATTATCACCAAATCCATCACCATCACCGTCTGCCCACTGGGTTCCATCGGAAGGGAACTTATCTGGGCTGTTTCCATTTTGATTGTCGCCAAATCCATCATTATCTGAGTCAAACCATTGGGTTGGGTCAGTCGGGAATTTATCTGCGTTATTACCCCCTAAATTATCACCGTAACCGTCGCCGTCTTGGTCTTCCCACTGGGTTCCATCAGTAGGGAATTCATCCGGTTGGTTTCCGTTCGGATTATCTCCATACCCGTCGCCATCTTGGTCAGCCCACTGTGTTGCATCAAACGGAAATTGGTCGCCTAAGGTGCCGGTAGGATTGTCGCCATACCCGTCTCCATCATTGTCGGTCCATTGAGTCGAGTCAGTTGGCCAGAGGTCTGCATTGTTTCCATTTTGATTGTCACCGTATCCATCGCCATCCGAATCAGACCACTGGGTTGGGTCGGTTGGGAATGCGTCAGAATAATTTCCATTTGGATTATCGCCGTATCCGTCGCCATCTTGGTCAGCCCATTGGCTGCTGTCAGATGGGAATAAATCCGGAACATTTCCGTTTGGATTATCGCCATAACCGTCTCCGTCTCCGTCGACCCATTGAGTTGCATCATTAGGATAGTCGTCAACATCGTCGTTGTATCCATCGCCATCAGTATCCTTTTGCGACAATGCGCAACCATTGCTATCAACTATTGAGCCAGGTGTGGTGCCAGGGCAAATGTCATACTCGTTGGCAATGCCGTCATTGTCATCATCAAATACGAAATTAATACAGACATAGTCGCCGATTAATTGTACATTGTTAGAATCATATAATTCAGAGTGCAGGCAATATTGGCCAGAAACGGTAGGTGTTGCGTAGAAGAATTTTCCAAAAGACATATTTTGAGATGTTGCAGTATACGAAGTTAGTGAAGAAAATGCGATATCAGCACCACCCGAATCTTCGACTCTAAATTGTTGGTAATAATTATCCCCGGTGACTAAATCTAGTCCTTCTGAAGTGAAATCATTATTTGTGGATGTTGTACTCAATGAGTAATTTGTGATCACTGCAGAAGGTAATTGGGGTATAAATTCATCATCATGTATGGCTAGATAACCCTCGCCGGCAGAGAGATTGGTAGTAGTCCCCTGAATAGATAACAATGCAACAAAACCATGTTCATTTGCAGTGGTTGGGTTTTGCCAGCCCGCCTGCCAATAATTAGTATTTGAAATAGCGGTGAAATTTGTATAATTTTGATCAACTAAAGATTGGGCAATCGCATAATCTATACTTTGGCCGGCACTAATTTCATCCAAATAAAGGATTAAATCAACGACTAGCCACTGCAGCGTATATTGATTTCCGGTAGTTAAATTGCTGGCAAAAATTTCACCGGTTGTCGATGATGTGGTGCCTATAATTAGCAACTCTTGGTAAATTGAGTCAGTATCAGAACTTAGTCTAGCGCCTAAATTATCTGAAAGGTTTGCGGAAACTGAATAGTAACCTTCAGTGTCGCCATGTGAAATTGAATAATTTACCATTTCAGAGGTTGAACTTGCAACAAATGAATATGGTCCTTGTGAAATTTGAGTAGTGATAGTTGAATTAATTCCATTTTCAAAGGACTGGAAAAATTCATACTGATAAGTATCTCCAACTGTTAATCCAGTCATTTCCAGTGTGACATTGGTTAGATTATTCATAGTAACATCGATAGTCGAAAATGACTGACCGCCGCCTGGGTTGTCAGTGGAAATTTCGATATCATATACATTGGCGATGGTTCCAGTAGAACCGAATGATGAATAGTGGTAGACCTTAAAATAAGCAGTGAAATTTGAGGCCGCTGTGTACTCACCTGCTTCATTATCGCTTGAAGATGACATGTATCCGAAATTATTGAATGACAAAGAAAGACCAGAAGCATCTTCCAAAGTTGCATCAATGTCTCCGTTGGAATGAGTAAATGTGAGGTTAAAGTAGTAAGTTACGCCACTAATCATCTGAACTTCATAGTAATCGTCATTGGCAACACCGGCAGAGTTAATTTCAACACTTAGTCCAGTACAAAAAATCGGTAAATATGACGCTAAGGTTGCAGTAGCAGGAGTATCATTTGGTTCGAGAATATCTGGTGCTGTAGTTCCATTTCCAGTACATGGATTTGGTATTGCGATTCCACTACTGCCACCACTGCCATTTCCTCCACCAGTTGAACCGGTGGTAAATTTCCAAATGGTGATGTCGTAAGACCAATTCGAAATTGAACTGAACAAATACCCGTAAATTTCAATGTAAACAACACCGCCATGTGTTGAACCATTAGTCGAGACAGTCTCTGGGTTGTAAGAATAAGAATCATCAATAATATTTTGTGCTGTTGAATCATATATTGCTAAATCAAAATCATCGCTTGAATCGAAAGATAATTCAACTGCTATACCTTCATTTGCAGCTAAACTTATTCTCAAGTAATCATATTCATCGGTAGATGGGTATAGTTCACCCGTACCAGTAGTTGATCCACTAAAAATCAAATTCGGTATTGATGTTGGTGATGATAAATTATCTGGTAAATCTCCCCCTGACGTACCTATATCATTTTGATTGCTACCTACTGCAGAGACTGTACTTACCGCTGATGACAAACTCATGAAAAAAAACATCATTACAATCAAAGTAGGCGTGATGACTCTCGAATCTTTTACAAAATCAGTCCCAGACATGATTAACGCAGTGAGTACTCATTTATGATTGCCTTGGTAAGTAAGTCAAATCGCTGTAGGAGCGACATGACCATCTTTCTTATCATCAGGCTTTCTTACTCTGGACCAAACACCACCCATTAATTCATCATGGTGTTTTTGGCAATAGTGAAATCTTCTGTAGGCTTCTCTGAATGAATAAGCCTTTTTTCCAGTAGCGACTAAGTAGCCTTCTGGTGATAGGCGAGATACAATTCCTCCACCATCACCACAACCGGGGAAATCACACACAGCCTTGGCCGCCATAGAACATCCTATGACTGAATGCTCTTTAATCATCGCTTTATTTTTCTGCGAAAATTATTATTATTCTTCTTTTGAATCAGGTTCTATTACCACTAAGGGTACATTAGCTTCGATAGACTGGCCTTCTTCACAACTAACCGAAATAACAGTTCCAGAAATTGGCGCTTGTATTTCATTCTGCATTTTCATGGCCTCTAAAATCAAGATGACTTGCCCTTCCTCAACAATATCTCCTTGGTTCACTTCAATGGTGACAATTTTGCCGGGTATATTGGCGGATACGGTCCCGGATTTCTTTTTCTTATTGCCTGGGCTTCGTTTCTTCTTGATCACGGGGCCAGAGTCTGGAACTTCAATTTTGAAGGTTTTACCTTCAACAGTAGCGGTCCAAACATTACCATCCATGTCGAGTTCTACTTCTAACTCGGTTCCATCAACTATGACCTTTCTCTTTTCCGACATTTCTTCACTTCCAAGGAGAGCGACTCGCTCGTAAATTCATCAATGACGTTTTGCCCATATTCATTCTTCTGTGGTCTTGCGACCACGCCAATCCAAGTGATCTACCGGCTTGTGATGGGTCATCAGATTGTTCATTTAATACAGAAATTACAGCAGCAATCGCTGCGATTCTTAACACTTCCAAATCAGCCATATTATCACTCACAAAGGTATGTTACCATGCTTTCTAGCAGGTCTTAATTCTTCTTTATCCATAAGCATTTCAAGGGCGCGGATTAATCTATTTCTTGTTTCACTTGGTTCGATAACATCATCGATATATCCGAGTGCAGCTGCTTTGTATGGGTTGGCAAATGTTTCGTTGAAATCTTCTGTCAATCTTTGTCGTTCCTGTTCGGGGTTTCTAGCAGTCTTTAGTCTTCGACGATGTATAATTTCTACAGCCCCGTCTGCCCCCATGACCGCCAATTCAGCAGAAGGCCATGCAACATTGTAGTCACCACGTATATGTTTAGATGACATTACATCGTAGGCTCCGCCGTAGGCTTTTCTAAGTATTACAGTTAATTTAGGAACAGTTGCTTCGGCAAATGCATAGAGCAATTTAGCCCCATGTCTGATTATTCCACCCCATTCTTGATTGGTTCCTGGCAAGAATCCGGGTACATCTTCGAAGGTTAAAATTGGTATATTGAATGCATCACAAAATCGTACAAACCTAGCAGCCTTATCACTAGCATCAATGTCCAAACAACCGGCTAATACTTTTGGTTGATTTGCGACTATCCCAACAGTGTTTCCAGCCATGTGTGCGAAACCGATTACAATATTCTGTGCCCAGTCCGATTGAACCTCAAGAAATGCTCCGTCGTCGACTACTTCACTAATCACATCAACAACGTCATAAGGTTTGTTTGATTCTTCAGGGATGATTGAATCTAATTTTTCACAACTTCTGTTCGAAGGGTCGGTGGTTTTCTTTACAGGTGCTTTTTCTAGATTATTTGCCGGTAATATATCACATAGATCTCTGGCTAAATTTATTGCACTTTCATCGTCTTCAGCAGTGAAGTGAGATACGCCAGATCTGCTCCCATGAGTCATAGCACCGCCTAGCTCTTCAAAAGAAACCACTTCATTAGTTACGGTTTTGATGACCTCAGGTCCAGTGATAAACATATGAGCAGTTTGGTCAACCATGATTACAAAGTCAGTTATTGCGGGGGAGTATACCGCGCCTCCGGCGCATGGGCCCATGATGACTGAGATTTGCGGAACTACCCCAGATGCTCTGACATTTCGGAAAAATATTTCAGCATAACTCCCTAGTGAGGCAACCCCTTCTTGGATTCTAGC
>CEWG01037676.1_pt1 | contig 10921 bp, 3 predicted proteins | sample 361411 | NCBI WGS metagenome assembly CEWG01 (sample SAMEA2622173, study PRJEB7988) | marine metagenome | biome: marine biome (ENVO:00000447); feature: surface water layer (ENVO:00002042); material: "saline water (ENVO:00002010), including plankton (ENVO:xxxxxxxx)" | depth 5 m | reverse complement strand
TGAATTGTTTATTGACTGACGCTAATTGAAATGTCATTAGTACGTTATGGTCGTATTGTTAGGGTTGGCATCTGGTTTATCAATCTTTAATTCATACGTTCTTATCGTATATGCAATATTTGCAACTGGTAAGAACTTTAGTTGGGTATTAGTGCTAGTAATATGTATGCTTGTGTTTGTCATATTACGTTTTTCAGAATCAGCTGTAAACAGATTATTGTACGTGTTATAAGTAGCATTTCCCCCAAATGAATTTGCTCCAACGATGAATGTTGAGTACTCATCATCTGTTGTATTGTGAATTTCAACATGAAATCTACAAGTTGTGTAATTGGCATAAGCCTTTTCAGATATAATTACTTCACTTGGTGATCCATTAGCAGGTAATTGTACAAATGAGCTGTCTAAACATGTATCACCGATTTGATACTTATCTAAAATACCTGAATTTCCATGTGTTTGAGCTACACCAACTGCCCTTGTAAGAGAAGATACTGTCACTGCCATTCCCACAGGGGGTGTGTGTTGTAATTTTAAGACGTTGCTTGTATTGTCAATTGAGAATGTTCCTATATCTGTGTCAGCATCCATTTTACCAAAATTAGTAAATATCACATTATTTGATCCATCAATCAACCATGTAAATTCATCAATCTCCTTTTCACCCTCAGGTCCTCTAGCGGATACAAGAATACTTCCAGATTTGTACATAGTTGCGTCTATCTCATCTACATCCTGTAATGTGTTACTCACAGCAAGAGATTTTGTCACACCCTTATACTCCATTAGTCCAAAAGCAGTTGATGCCACACCAACTCCATTTGTAATAATTTCTTTATGAAATGTTATGTCATACTCTAATGCTGAGTTAGCAGGCACATATAATACACTTGCAAGAGGTCCGTTTGTTTCAGTTATAAATTCACCTAAATCATCTTCATCAGCGAGTTCTGAGTAAGTATTCAAATAAGCTTGTGTACCATCATGGAATACCACAAATTCTGAATATTGAGTTGCATTGAATGATATACCTGTTGACACATCAAGAGTAACTTGAGCATAGTATTTGATAGCACTAATACCATCACCAGCAGGTCCTCCTGTCAACATATCAAACGTATCAAGTTCTACTGATCTTACTAGGTTTGGATCTGAATAAAATTGAGGACTGATGTCATCTAATTCAAGAACTCTATTAGATTTGCAAATAAGACCATCACCAAATTTTCCAGTCAGGAATTGGACTTCATCACTTATATTTTCATCAAGATTTGTATTTTCACTTACTAAATCAAAATTATGTCTTTCAAGTAATGATGCTGTAGAATCAATAACAACAACATTACCTGCACCAGAGGATATACCTGCAGGTTGAGGTGCTGTGGTAGGAACTGAATTTATAAGAAGATCAGAGTGTTTTTTGAAACCTGCTATATGAGCGAGAGAGTCAACTGGTTCACTCCAACTATTGATTCCCACAAAACTTTTTAATGAATAAGCAAAATTTTGATAATAATCATTGTCTTGTAATCTTTGATAAAACTCATTGAGTTTACCTGTGTCCTTTGCCCACCCAAATGATTTTTCTGATGTTGTATCAAGTGTAAAGTAACCACCATACGCTTGGGATGAGTCTATCGTGCCACCTGCTTTTGAAAATTTACCTGTTACGATATCACCAGTATTGAATCCCACAAGAGAATCAACTCTTAAAACATTTCTTGTTTTACCTTTTCCAAGTATTACTCTTGACTCTTTTCCTGAAGATGACACAATTGGTTCACCATTCAAGAAACTACTTTCAATAAGAGTTACCTTGAATTTAGCAAGGTCTTTGTCCTTTACAACAACACCGTATTTACCTAAATCATATGTGCCAGGATTTTTATCAACTTCATAAGTTATTGTCGCTTCATTTACATTACCAAACGCTGTATTTACTCCTATAAGAGTAAATGATTTATATCCGTAATTTGCAGAATTGTATCCGTTACCAGAAAATACACCAACATTTTCAACAAATACTTTATCACCTTTTTCAAATGGAATGGGTATTGCGGTGGTGAATCCTGTGAGAGGAGTTTGTAACTGTAGAGTTACATTTGGTTCAGAGTATGACACACTGACTATACCAACACCATTAGTATTATCTACAGCGTATAATTCAACATCACCTGAACTTAGATTACCACCACGTGATATAACATTAATATTAGTGACAGATCCACTTACAAGATCTGCACTAAATTCTGCATTCTCATTTATGGTATCAGTTTTACTGTTATATACAACAAAATTTGGTGGTGTGAGATAGTTTCTACCTGTAGATGTTATGGCCACACTTTCAACAGCAAAATTATCTTTCAAGAATAAGACTTGTGGAACTGCTGCTTGTGGTTGTAATGTCAAATCTGATGGATAATCATATCCTGTATCTACCAATTCAACCTCATCTATCTTTCCAATATCTCGACCAAACGCTTTTAGATTAGCAGATGAACCAGTGGTAGATGCCACAGAAACTTGTGGCAAATCTTTATAATTTGATCCACCTCCCTGTAGTATAACTCTTGCAACACCACCTTTTACAGTTGGTGAGTTTGTTATGTAAGAAATTTGTGACTCACTTGTATATCCTACTTTTTCTGGAATTGTAAACAAATTCCAACTAAAAGTATTTGTGTCCCTTGATAGTATTGTATGTCTACCAGTAAATTTACTTGGATTTACAAATATTTTAGAATAATCTTTTATTTCTTTGTTTATCTCAATTACCTTAGTATTTTGAAGTGGGACAAACTTGTAATATAAAACATCAGGCACACGATTTGTAAAGTGTATTGATGTTTTTGATTCACTATTACCAGGTATGCCAGTAATCTCAACCTCTATTGCAGATTTACCTGTGCCAACAAAAGGTTTACTGTAGTCTTGATCTAGGAAAAATAATAATTTTGTATTTTCTAATGATACGTCTGACGTGTCAATTTCCAGTGTGTCACCTAAAACAAGTGATATAGGAGGATTTATTGATGATCCTATGCTCACATATCTATTACCAGGATCATATGTTGCTGTGACTGAACTTGTAGCAGACGAGACAACAGTCATATCAATAACATTTGTTGGTTGAAATGCGTGATTTGTAGATGTAGCAGTGGCGTTTATAATTCTCACGGTGCCTGTAACGGTATCTTTCTTTTGTGTGAATGAGTGAGTATTTCCTATAGAAACATTACCACTAAACATAACTCTTTGTAGATCCGACCCTATCCCTGATTGTGTCGTGACAATACCAATAAGATTGTTGTTTATTTTTTGTACAAATACTTCTGGTGGCAATGGTCTTCTAAATGCTAATGCTAATCTCCGCATTGCATCAGTTTGATAGGTTAATGATGTGCCTGCACCAGGATTATAATCTACTTTATCACCAGTTTTGAATGGGTGATTTGGCATATAGATTGATCTTGTTGGTATGAATATATCTTTTACGTCATTGCCAAAGAATGATACAACCTGATGACCACCTCTTCCAGCTACTGATACTGTAGTGCCGATTCCTACACCAAATGTGCTACCTGTACCCACTACCGACTCAGCATTGAAATAGTATGCTTGATTTTCTTCCTTTGTAAGATCAAATTGTTCATTAAGGTCAAAGGTAAATTCATTTTCAAGTCTTGTAATAACAGAACCAACAGTATGAGCAACACCTGTAGTTCCATTTTGTGCTCTTATCATTTCTAATCTATTATTTCTTACGTCAAAGTTTATTATCTTGAGTTGTTCATCATCAATCTTTACAATATCATTGATCTTAAATTTGTATCCTGTTATCACATCAGGAATCCAATCAGTTATTGTGACAGTCGTTGTCAACCCTGATACATTCACAGATGCCATGGTGATACCAAGACCTGTGGTTGTTTCTTTTACACTTATCTTGATATTTCTTGTAGAAAGACTGGGAGGAGTGTCAGTTGATATACCAGTTATTTCAATAAATGAATTATCACTTATGCCTATAGGACCTGTGTGTATACCAGTTACATTTGTTCTATTAGCAATAAGAACCACATCCTCTAATTCTGTAATTGATGAAGTGATATTGGTTATACTAGGTCCCTCAACATGACTTACCTTTCCTATCGCACCAAAACCATCAGTAAAAGTATTATCAAAAACTAATTGATCATTTACGTTATAATTCTTACCAGCAGTGACAATATCAATACTATCGAGACCACCTTTTTTAGTTTTTAATATCTTTGAGTTTATAATAGTATTTTTATTTGATTGCGAAACATACTCATACTCCTTGATATTATATGGTTCAGTGTTTCTGACAAGACCTAATCCAACAAGATCTATATCTTGATTTGATTCATAAGAATTATTGAAATTTTGGAATTTAGAATTATATGTGTCACCAACAATATATGGAAAAACTGGTGTTCTTGCATTGTTGAATGGACTGTTAGGGTTGTTTACCTCAATCTCTTCTACAGTAGTGTAATATGCGTAAACGCCATTTGGGTATTCGGGTGTTGGTGCAAATCTACCATTGTGCTCATCTAAATCACCAGTTCCCTCTACGTATGTAAAATCCTCTACAAAAAATCCAGCAGGGTAAATGCTTATATCAGGTCCGTTGACTCTTGAACTTGCTAACTTACGATAACTTGATTCGATATACTTTTTCTTACCATCTACTACAGCGAAAGGTCCGTAGATGGGGTGACCATCATACGCAAAACCAAGTATGGGTGAATGATCTTGTCCCAAATCACCTAAAAAATTTCTTAGGTTACGTGGAACATAATAGTTTACATATGGATTCCCAAGATCAAAATCTCTTGGTGTTTCAAGGAATCCATCATCTTCTTTAACATCACCAAACTTGGCATATCTCTCGACTTGGTTTATAGTCCACTTCTTGACCTCACTTGAGAAAATCGCATCTTGGCCTGGTGTTTTTGCTCTGGCAGTTGTTTGTTCCTGAGTGTATCCAGCACCTTTTGTAATCATATCAATACTTGTTATAACTCCCCCGACAATGTTTGCTTTTGCTTTCGCCCCAACACCATCACCAGTAATAACTATATCTGCACTAAAGAAGTTTTCACCACCATGTTTTATGAGTATTTGATCAACACGCCCATTAACAATAAAAGGTTGTAAAAATGCCTTCTCGCCAACGGTGGGTGTTATGACTGGTCTAAAGTTGTCATTGATGACTGTAGAACCAAAATCACTACCTTTAAGATTTACATGAACTGCATTTATCTTACCTCTTATAATTGGTGAAGCAGTTGCATTAGCAGTTGATATACCCTGTCTACCACTTATTTCCACAGATATAGGTGGGTCTTGGAACACATGCTCACCCAAACCATCATCATTCAACTCTATGAATGATGTTAATTCTTTGTTGTCTGATAATCTAAAACTATCATTATCAATTTTTTCAATAAAATATTCAGTATTATTTGTAAGACCACCTATTGCGGAAGCGGTCACAATACCACTATTCCCAGTAATTGCTGAGTATTTGATTACTTCTGAGTTATTGAATCCGTGAAGGGGTATATTAATGGTATTAGTGAAGGTGTTGATACCTGTGCTTGTTCTTATCTCTCTATTATAAAACAGACCAGAATTTTCTATCTCAATCGTATCTACTTTCTGTCTTCGTGCAGTTGTTTTGAACCTCTGTAACCCACCACCATTTGATGTGATATCAATAGTTCCTATGCCAGCTAATGCTTTTGTTCTTGACTCAGAAATATGAATTTGATTGTCATCTATCTTTATAACAAAATATGGTGCAGTGTCCACTAAAACACCAGGTGTAATACCTATTCCAATACTTGAACTACCTAAAGTTTCATATATTATTTCTTCACCATGCTTGAATCCATGAGGATTAGTAAATACAAATCTATCTGTAGAAGTATTGACTATACCCCCTGTTGAAGTCGAATCGAACTCCACTATTTGATGAACAATCTTCATCTTTGCATTCACTATGGCAGTTGTGTTATTTCCTCCAATAATTTTTACAGTTGGTATTTCTTCGTAATCAAATCCTTCAGTCTCTACTAAAACTTCCTGTAAAGATCCCTCTACCTGTGCTATTACTGACGCTGCTGCACCTACATGTCCATCTTGTGCCACAGTCAATTTTGGTGGATTCACAATGTCATATCCAGATCCCGTATTCAATACCTCCACACCTTGTAAAGGTCCAAAGTAAACAATATCGGATGATTTATATGAATATGCCTCTACACCATTAGCGAATAATCCTACACCACCCTGAACTGTTTTATCCTTCACATCACCATATTCAGGTTTATCAAATTTTCTAAGAATTTTTTGTGCACCTAAATCAGTGCCAAAGAGTGAGTCAGGTCTAAGTGTATGTGATGTCTGTGATCCAATATCATCACCTGTGAATGCAATTATGAATTGTCCTCTTCTTACGTTCTCTCCTGTGAAAGCTAACTTAACAGTGTTACTATCAACCCTCTTGACATAGTAAGACTCACCCTCGTTTAGATTAGTCAGAGTGCCTATGCCTGAAGATGAGTATGCAACTAAATCACCATCAAAAAAGTCATGATCGGGAACAGTTATTTCTACTTGTGTTGTATTGACACCTACATTAGTAAATGATCTTATTCTCTTTTGCGGATCAATTGTCCAGTGAGGTAAACTATTTGACGCAACATATACAGACAACCCGTCAGTGTATGTATTTTGCACATCGGCTGTGCTAGTTCTCTGTATTTTTAATTTTCTTCTTATTTTGTATTTTTTAGTGGTGTCAAGAGTTGGCACACTGACAGATATAGAATCATCTTGCTCTTCATCAAACACAAAGGTTATAGTACCATTCAATTTGTTGTCGGGATCATCTTGATCAATTACTTCTATCTCATCTCCAACATATAGTGAAAAATTATCTGCTGCCAATTTGAAGTTATAACTATTGGTGCTCTTGAGTGTAAAAGTCTCAATAGCATAGGTTGACACCGTATTGTATATCCATGTGCTATAAGTAAGGTCTGTCTCTATTCTTCCTAATTGTTTGATATTGACTTCTGCTTCTTGTTGTTGATTGATAGCAGATCCAATAAATTTATTGAGAACACCTAGCACATTGAATGTGACAGGTAAACCTAAGTCACCATTTTCATAAGATGTCGCTACAAGTCCAGATTTAACTGTTGATCCAATACCACATGGAGATGTAAGAGATGAAATACCTGTAAATTGTGTCAGAGATTTACCAAGATATGAGATAGTAGTGTTACCAAATTGAAAATTACCAGTGGCACCAAACCCTATAGTAGAATCAACATCTAAAACGGTTGATCCTACGGGTGCTGTTTTTGTGATGAAAGTTTTACCAATTTGTATAAATTTTCCTATTATAGTGTCTTTTGACAACGCTATCTTGTAGTAAGTCTTACCTCCTATGACTGCTTTCTCAACATTAGTTATTGATCCACTTGTTTGTAAGGGAGTTGTTTCTTGTATTATACTTTCACCTGTTATCTTGAGTGGATTACCATCAATCAATTCGCATAATAAAACCTCATTTACCGTATACTCAGCGTCTGATGGACTCATCACATATTTTGATGGTTGAATCATTTCAACCTTCTCACCGTATAGTGCACCAAATAATAACTTAAATGCTTCCTCTGTTCCCTTTGACTTGTAAAAATCTTTTGATTGTTTTATAAAATTAGATTGATCTAAATTTTCATCTAAATTTCTTTCTGCAAATCCTGACAATACTTGCTTTTTCAGTTTCTTTAAAAACTCTTTTAGAAATACATTACTTAGATTGTGAACTCTGGTATCCACAGCATGTGTCGCCACACCACTATTAGTAAATGTAAGGTATTCTGGTTGATTGGTTTTATTATTATTTTCAATACCACTAAAACCTCTTACACACCCCTCAAATGTTGTTGAACCAATACCCGTGTATGTTACTATCTCATTGTCTATCTTGAAAAGACCATATTGACTTGGCCATCCGTCTGTGGACTTGACGTATATTACATCATCGTTCGCTCTGGTGTATTCGGTTATTGACGTAAAACCAATTAAATTTTCTGTGTTGAGAAAATCAAGACTCTTATACTCAACAAGATTCTCAGCGATATCTATAGCACCACCTTGATATTCTTGAGATATGTAATATTGTTTTATAAACTCTCCAAAAAGAGGATTATCATCGCCAATTACCTCAGGTATTTGACTTTCTACTACCTCATTTATTTTGACTTTTGTCAATGATGTTTGTATCATTAGTACCCGTATCCACTACTACTTGATGAAGATGACGAAGAAGAAGATGATGTCGATGTCGATGTCATTGATGTACTCGTTGACGAACTATCTATGGCAGCAGTTTCTACTGCAATTCCTAAACTCTCTGCTTTAGTAGCGTATATGACATCATGTGGAGTTGAAACATGGAAAGCACCCACCATCTTCTTACCAGTGTTGGGATGGAAATGGAACGGTCCGTAATAGGGATTACCATTGACATATCCAACAAGAGTAGAACCAGTTGATGTGCTTGTAATTATTGCACCTCTTACCTTTGATCCATTACTATAACTAGATTGAGGATCATATCTTGTGCCCGATGTATTTGCTCCTGTTGATATAGGATCTTCTCTCATAAAGAAATTACTATTTGCCACGTCGAATTGCAGATATAATTCTTTTCTGGCTAACACATCGTTTGATTGAGGTATTGCTTGTATTTCAATTATATTGTCAGGTAAAACTGTTCCTGTAATATTCACCGTATCAATTATGACCTCACCTTTCTTATAATCTACAGACCCAAATGTGCTTGATATAATTTTCACAGTAGAATCACCGTCTATTTGGAATAGGAATAAACTTCCTTTATCAGTGCCAACAATATGTTGATCCGAGAAGTAAACAGTGCCTGATGCACCTGATATATTAAAACCTGTAGATTTAATATTGTAAGATGATTGATTTATATGAAAAGTATTATCAAAACATATTTCGTACTGACTAAACACATTAAGTTGTGCGACTAAATTTCTTCTTATTCTAATAGTTGTTATGTTTGATGTTATTGAATCACTTACTCTATCAATTAATGACAAGACTTTACTGTACTTAAATCTTCCTCCAAATTTATTCAACTCTGTTCCACTCGCAAACGCACTCAATGCAGTTATTACATCAGATCTCAAGTTTTCTGGATCGCCCACAAAATTTGAGTTGTAGTAGACGTAAGTATCAAGTTCAACATATAAAAACTTAAGATCAATTATTTCTGGAACAATACCTGCTACAGAATAATTTTTTAAAGATGATAGTATTTGTTTCTTTGTAAATTCTGATAGGAATGATCCGTTTTTCGGTTTTGCAGCGATATAGACTCTACCGTACTTAGGTGGATTCAACTCCTCACCACCAAATGCACTTATAGATTCTATATTAGGATAAACAGATGGTACAATCGCTTCATAGTCACTTGCAGTCACTGCTCTGTGCTGTGAAGAATACAATCTGGGTGCATAATATCTAACACTCCTTACATCCTCAATATCATCGCCATTTTGCGAAGGAAATTGAGTGTTCAATGATGCAGAGATGGTTGTCTCTGATGCAAGATTTTCATTTGTCACAGTGCCTGCAAACAATATTCTTGCTACACCATTACCCTCTTTTCCTTCTGTTTTTATGTAAGATATTTCAATTACATTACCATTTGAGAGTTTATGACCAAATATACCATCTCCAAATAACACCTCATATTTCTCATCAGTGGTTTCTTGGATTAGATATATGTTTGAAGTTGATGTTACTCCGATAATATTGTCAACAAGTTTATATTCAGTGGTGGTTGTGCTTGAATTATTTTCTTTTACATTCACTCTTATAGTCGATGTGTCAACTCCGTTATTTGGTAAAATATATCTTTGATTAGGTAAAGAATCGTTGACAACAAATTTTGACTCTAGATATTGACCTTGGAATACTTCCATAGTCCCTGATGCAGCACCATTTATAGCACTTCCTGTAATTTTTTCTGGAATAGAGAATAAAAAATTTACATTTGATACAGTTCCATTACCTATGAGACCAGGTTCAAAAGTAATTGTTTCAGTTGTGGATGTTATACCTGTTATATCATAATCAACTATCATTCTTGCTGCTCTTTTTGAGCGAGGAACATATCCAATATTACGTGCTAAAGAAACAACGTTCTCTCTTAATGTTGCACTGTCTATAAATGTTTCGTTTACAACTGCGTTAGTATTATATGCCGTGGTATATGAATTATATGCAAGTAAATTTACAATGACAGAGAGATTTGACCCCTCAAAATCCATATCACTGAAGTTTGAGTTTTGTCTTAGGTAATCTTTGATTGAGGTTTTGATGTCCTCAAAGTTTAGATTTGTAAATTGTTGCAGTGCCATTATAACCTTGTTGGTTCTAGTATGAAGTTGACAGATTGTGTAGGGGCAGAGAGTCCAATAATATCGTACTTAATAATCACCTCTATTGCATTTTCATCCGCAAAAGTTTGAAAATCAACGTCCTTCAATGCAACTCTCGGTTCAAAATTTTTGAGAACTGTTTCTATCTCAGTTTTCATTGGATCGATATAGTCACTGTTTGCCAACTCAAAAAGCGATCCACTTATTCTTGTGCCTAATAGTTCATTGAAAAAAACTTCACCTCTAATAATACGAACTAAATTTTGCACAGAACGTTTAATGGCATCCTCATTTTTCAATGTGAGTATGTCATTTGTTACTGGATGTCTTTTGAAAGATAAGGAAATGTCCTTAAATCCCTGTGAAAACCTCTGTGCAGGCACTGAAAATTATAGTCTGGG
>CEWG01126580.1_pt1 | contig 10922 bp, 9 predicted proteins | sample 361411 | NCBI WGS metagenome assembly CEWG01 (sample SAMEA2622173, study PRJEB7988) | marine metagenome | biome: marine biome (ENVO:00000447); feature: surface water layer (ENVO:00002042); material: "saline water (ENVO:00002010), including plankton (ENVO:xxxxxxxx)" | depth 5 m | reverse complement strand
ATTAAACCATTTTCTCCATGTCGAATCACCTCTTTAAAAGAGTCAACATCAGAGGTGATAACTGCTAGCCCATAACTCATTGCCATTAGTAACGCTGCGCTCTGATACACCTCTTCATAAGGCAACACCATCACATCGCAAGCCTTCATTAAAAAGTCTCGCTCTTCGTCAGTAACAAATCGTATGTATTTTTCTATTCTTTCCTCCAATTCTAACTCCAAAATGAGTCGATCATATTTTGAAAAGTCATCTTTCCAAGTTCTTCCTGCTACCACAAGCTTTACGTCCTCCTTTACATACTTCATTGCCTTAATAAGCACATCTAATCTTTTAGCTGTTTTTATCTGACCAAAAAACAAAAGATGAGTAGAAGAACTATTAAAACCTAGTTGATTCTTAGCTTGTTCTCGTGTTACTTTTTTATCAACTAATTCTGGATATCCTCCTTGCTGAACAACACTGTAATGATTTTTATCACCAACAATTTCTTTAATTTTTTGTAGCGAATATTGATTATGAATAATGATGTAATTCGCCACATACTTATACAACCATTTTTTTAACAGTTTGTTATCGTCTTTTACTAAACTGTCTACATCATGAGCAATAGTCAAAAGCTTTAACCCAAACAAACGCGCGATTAGACAAAAAACAAAAAATATAAGCTGTGCTGAAAAAACATGCACCACTACCCAGTCAACCTTTTCTCTTTTACATATCCAAAAAGAACGCAAATGAGCTATTAGTTGCCCAATCCCTTTTCTCCATTTACTTTCAAGAAATGAATCGAAAAAATGATAATTTTTTATCTCTGAAGGAACTTCATCTGTATTGGAAAAAAGATATACATCTACTCCATGATTATGCAAGCCTGACAACAAACCAAGATCATAATAATTCATTCCTGCTTTTGCCCCAACAGGATCAACAATAGCTACTTTACTTATTCGCATACCATGGACTCAAATCTTTAGATAATAGTTTGGATAATTCCACTACATCGTTTTTATATATCTCAGATAGTTTTCTTTTAATCGAAGGATCTAAAATAGGTTTTTTACTATCCTTGAACATTACACTTTTAATCTTTAATAAGAATCCTTTTGGAAAGAAAATGTTTAAATACGTTCTCATCCATTTAAACTGATATAACTTAGAAATAATTTTACTCGAAGGTTGTTTGAACTTGTTTTTCACAAGCATATTAACATCTATAGAACTTAAATCCAAAAATGAGAATACCTGTTCAATAAATAGGTTGGCATCTGTTTTCAAATCATCATAAAACATCACCTTCACTTGATTATGTCCAAACACTTCTAAATATCGATTTATTTGCTGATTATACATACCCAACTCAACAAATTGCAAGTAAAAATGCGGATACTTTGAAGGTTTGTCCAATATCTCCTCAAAAGAAATGTCACACAATCCTAATCTACAATCCATAAGATAATGTGAGAAAGCTCGTTGAACAGGATTTCTTAAAATAATAAGGATTCTTGCTTCAGGATTATACTCATAAATCTTTTGAGCAACCTCTGGGTAAAACAAATATGACACGCTTCCTTCTCCAATAACTTTCCTAGTTGGTTCTGCAAAAATGGAGTGATACCAATCCTCGCTATTCACAGGAGAAACATCATAATACAGCTTCACAACCTCTTGTGCTGTAAAATAATTAGGTTCTTTTATTTCACTCATACACACATCAGGATGCTGCTGTAAATAATAGTGCAAAGAGGTAGTCCCCGCTTTCGGAGCTCCAACTATAAATGTATTAACCTTCACTACTTATTCTTCATTTAATAACTTCTAGAATAATCTCCTTTCCATATAAATTAAAAAGTAAGACCATAAAAATATGAAAAGAGAATCTGATAAACTGATTAATAAGGCCTAAACTGAAAGTTTTATTACTCTTTTCATAACCTAAGCGACTTATAATTTCTCGATTTAATTAATTTTCTACCTTTTATGACTTTGCCTATAATGTAATTATCTTGACCTCCGATCTTCGATTTAGGGATTTATTCCAGTCAGAAGTATTTGGGTATTTAGGAGAAGTCTCACCATAGCCTCTGAGCACCATTTGGTTTTTATTTACTCCTTTTTTAATTAAGTAGTTTTTGATGCTCTCAGCTCTTTTTTTAGATAATTCTTGGTTGTAATCAGTATCAGCATCAGAATCTGTATGACCACCAATTTCTACAACAATTGTTGGATATTGCTTAAGGAAAGTTGCAACACGGTTTAGCTCATCGTGGTATTGCTTTTTTATACTATGTTTATTTGTATCAAAATAAACATTAAGTTCAATTACACTTTCTTTTTTTAATGGGTGGTTAAGTGGGAGATACAGGTTTTTCTTTTTGCCATTAAACTCAACACCAATTTCTACCTTCATATTATCGCCAAACATACATGGAGAAAAGCTAACTTCTATGTTATTATTCAACCTATGGAGGATTGTATTGAAAAATGCTTCATATTCTCTTCTGTCATATAGGTTGTAGTGGTAGCCACCTGTTTCAGAACTTAAATCGTATAGCATACGGTTATTAACGAAGTAGCCAAATCCACAAGTTATTACCGATATACCTTGTTTACTAGCTTTATCTATAAGCTGTTTAAAAGTGTAATTGTAAGATGTATTTTCAACACCATCAGTGAACACTAGGACTACTTTTCTTTCATTTTCAGATTTCAATACTTCCTCCATCCCTGCACCAATAGCATCCAAAAGAGAAGTGCTCTTTCCATAACCATATAGCCCAATTGATGGTAATAGTGAATTTGACAATACGCTTGACGACTTAGACCTCGAAAGCATGTTGTTAAAAGTAGAGAATTTAAATATTGAAAATTCATCTTCTTTTCTTTTGTTTATTAATTCATGTGCTAATGACTCTTGAAGCATATTTGCTCGCACATCTCCCATAGATCCACTATGATCTAGAATTATTGACATAGCAAGCGGTCTTGGATCTTCAGTTATTCTAAAATTTTTAACTACACAGTTTTCATCACCTCTTATGACTTTCATGCTTTTTACATTATTCTTTCTAATGTCATCAAAGTAGCTATTTCTACCCTCCATTATAGATAATTGATAATGGTGCAAACTCTTACTGCTAGAACTCGTAAAAACATCAACATATGACTTTTCAAGGTTTAAATTTTCAGAAGGTACAACTACAGGAGTTGTAATAGTTGAGTAAGATCCAGGAATCCGATCTTTCTTAATCTCAATTTCTTTCTTAAATATTTTATTATAAAGTCCAAACGTCGATCTACCAGTTATTGAACAGCTTGATATAACTGAAGAAATTGTAAGAATTAGAACGGATATTTTTGTATGGTTGACTCGCATAATAATGAAATTTGCAACCAAATTAAGAAAATACTAAATAGTTTCAATCATTGATTTGTAATACATTGCTTTTACTAATCCCATGCTAATAAAGTTTAAAATATTTATGCTTTTTCTCACAATTCCAATAATCACAAATAGAAGAACTCCTTCATAAGGCTGGATAGGTCGTATTTTCACAACCTTAAACCTTTTGCAATAGATTGTTGAATCAGTATAAATGTTCGCCAAGTACGATGATATTTTCCACTGAATAAAAACCTAAACTGCACCTTTAAAATGAAATATAAAACATATAAATATGCATAAAAATTTTTTTGCTTTTTTAGATAATAAATTTGATTACAAGTCATTTGTTTAACAAAAAAATCACCATACTTCAAACGATCTTCATTTCTTCTTGATTTTGTTAGACTTCCTATCTTGTGATAGAATTTCACATTGTTAATATATCGAGCCTCATGTTTACCATTTTTAGCAAAACGATAAAAGAAATCCACATCATCAAAATATACAAAGTATTTCTCATCCATCAACCCAACATCATCAAAGACAGTATGATGAATGAGTGCGCAACAGGTAGGAGCATATTCTATCACATCATTTTCGTGGAATTGACCCTTATCAACTTCGTCTTGTCCCCTATGATAATTTAACCAAGCTTTTTTTCGATCAAAAAAACCTCCGGCATACCAGATAACATTATCCGGGGAATGATACAGCATTTTAGGAGTAATGATGCTCGATCCGTATTGATGATATGCATTTATCATTTTCTGCAATAGTCTTTCCTCAAAAACAGTGTCGTTATTGATAAGCAAAACAAAATCACAATCTTCAGACAATGCCTTTTTTATCCCTTGATTATTTCCCGCTGCAACACCTAAATTATTTGTATTTGTTATGAGCTGATAATTTGCTCTTTTTTTAGACTCATACTCATGTATAGTATTATCAGAAGAAGCATTATCTACAACATATAAACAGAAGTTTTGATATGTCTGCTTAGCAACAGAAGCCAAAAACTCAGGCAACACATCAGCGCTATTAAAGGTTATAGTTACAAGCCCTATTTTCATTTGAACAACCCTTTTTCTTTCATTTCTTTAATAGACTGGTAATAATTATCTTTCTGCACTTCTTGTTGTTTCACCCATGTAACAAATTTTTCTATTCCTTCATCAAAAGATACTTTTGGGTCAAACCCTATTGATTTAACTTTTGATAAGTCAGCATAATTATGACGAATATCTCCTAACCTATAGTTCCCAGAAATAGCTATCTCGACATTGGAATCATAAAGCTCTTTTAGCTTATTTGCCACTTTTAAAACACTTGTGTTAACTCCTGATCCGACATTATAAACGTTATTGTTAGCGTTTTCCGACTCTAATCCTAAAATTGTGGCATCTACTACATCATCAATAAAAACAAAATCTCTACTTTCCATTCCATCTTCAAAAATATTGATTGGATTACCATTTAAAAAACTAGTAGAAAAAATAGACAAAATACCTGTATATGGATTAGATAAAGATTGTCCCGGACCATATACATTTTGATACCTAAAAGCCACAGCAGGGATGTCTAAACTTTTACATCCTACTAAAATCATTTGCTCTTGATTCTGTTTGGTAATACCATAAATTGAGCTGGGGTGAATTTTTGAATTTTCGTCTGTAGACAAACTTTTCAAGATTTTATTGCTATCACCACATATATGATCAAATATACCGTTTGACATTTGATACTCACTTCTTTCTTTTGGATAGACTACACCCAAGGTTTCACTAAAATATTTACCTTCACCATATATTGCACGTGAAGATGCTACAACTACTTTTTGTATGTGATGCTTATTATTTGCCAACAAATCAAGCAAAATAGCTGTCCCTCTAATATTCACATTCACATATCGTTCTACTTCATACATAGACTGACCTGTCCCTGTTTCTGCAGCTAAATGAATGACTGCATCTTGTCCTTGTAATGCGCTCTTCCAATCATCTAAATTTCGAACATCACCCTCAAAAAAATCCACCTTGTCTTTAATTGATAAATACAATGGAGACAAGGATGCATCCTCACCATGAATTTGAGTTGACAAATTATCTAGAACCCTTACTTTATATCCTTTTTCTATTAGCTTAAGCGATAGGTTAGAACCAATAAAACCTGCACCACCTGTTATTAAAATATTCTTCACCATGATAGTCTTCTTAATAATTGTAAACTTCCATTCGCCACAAACAAAAGAAAGAATGGCTTCAGTAACACTGGTTCGGACATTACACTTAATAAAAACACCAAAATAAATAGCACTTTTTGATTTCTTATTAATGTTTGTTTAAATAATGAATACAAAATGTAAAATGCAAAAGGCAAACCCCCTGCGGCCATTAAAAACAGTACTGAATTAGAACTTCCTTTTTCTAATGACTCATAATCCAATTGATCTATATTTATCGAATATTTATACCTTTCCCTTTTATAAACCTGATCATCCAACCCTAATCCTGTTATAGGATTATCTATAACTACTACCATCTGTTGAACTAAATCAAACATTCTAACCTGAGCAGATGTAGAACCATCTCCTACTATTTTATGTTCTAAATTTTGCTCTATCAATTGATAAAACGGAATTGTAATTGCTATTAAAATGGGTGTTATTAAAACATTTCTTCTTATTTGAGCCCAGAAAAAAACAACCAACTGTACTGCCATAATAACAATACCTGTAGTAGAATATGTTGTAATAACGGCTAAGATGCTCGAGAATGTAGTTAGTCTTTTTAGATTTTTATTCACAAAGGCATCTACGAAAAAAAATAAGTTTAAAAATATTGCCAGCACTCCGGGCTCCCAAAAAAGGCCTTGATTTCTACAGAACGAAATACCAAGAGCGCTTAACTCATATCTATTCGGTATATAATAAAATAAGTAATGGAAAGTCGAACAAGTATATTCGTTAAAAGGATTCGTTATAACCGATAATGCCTCTTTTATAAATGGGTAAACAAAAAAATTAATCAGCGAATGACACATTACTAAAAGCAATAATGTTCTAAGAACACCTAAAATCGATTTTTTTTTTGCTTCAAAATACAGCAGTGACATTATAGCTATTAGAAAACTCAAAAACATAAAGCCAAACTTCACAAATGATTGACCAGGAGCTCCAAACAAAAAATTAACTAATAAAAACACCAACAATATCACTAACGATATAACAGAATTTCGGAAATTATCTTTCTTGATTTTTTGATGATTTAGCGCTAAGCCGAATAAAACAAAAGTAAAAAGCAGAAGTGTTAAAATGTTTCTATTAAAAACAAAAGCAACACTTCCCCCACTCAACACTAAGAATAGGCCAATGAGGTAGTCAATGCTAAAATATTTTTTTTGAAGCCTCATTTATACATGTTCCCATTGATTAGTTTGATGATTATATTGTTTAATCACCTTTGCAGGACTTCCTACAGCAATCGAATAATCAGGAATATCACAAGTTACAACTGAATTCGCCCCAACAACAGAATGCTTTCCTACAGAAGCACCAATTACACACACATTTTCTCCTAACCAAGAATGTTCCCCTATATAAACTGATTTTTTAAATACAACATCCTGCGACTTAATCGGGACCTCTATATCTTGATATTCATGTAAATTGTCAGAAATATAAACTTTATCAGCTATTAACACACTGCTTCCAATTTTCACATCTCTAACACTTACTATATGGGCATTACGACCAATATAAGTATCATCTCCTATCTCTATGTTGGGGTCATGCTCATCAATTTGCTGAGACAACAACCAAGCATGTTCATTAATATGCACTTTATTTCCTATGTGAATATACTTAGCTCCATTCAGCTTGAAAGGAAATAACAAAGTAGATCGAGAGCCAAAAGCAAAAAAGCTAGACTTGTAAAACAACAAAAAAAAAGTTTTTTGAAATTTTAATTTAATATTTTGACAAAACTCAATCATGTTTCCAATGCTTTAAATTTATAGACAATAAATCTTCCAAAAATTGAATTTCTTGTTTGAAAAATCTTTGGTAACAATTTTTACGATCAATTTCGGAAAGGGTTTTTTTATCAATCGACTTATTATTCAGCGCTTGTATATAATTCCTAAGCTTTTGTCGAATAACAAATGACGGTACCAACCATTTTGCTACTTTTTTAATTTTTGAAGATTTTTTAAGCAAATTTTTCAAAACAACGGAACGTGCTTCACTAGATTTATTGCTTTGCAGTGCATACTGTATACCTTCTTGATCCTGCAGACCTAAAAAAGCAAATATTTCTTTAATCACTTGTTCTTGTTTAGAAACGAAATCATCAAAGGTAGTGATATAAAACTGCTTCTTATTAAAAAGCTTGAAATAACGCGCCAATTGCTTAGCGTACATTCCTTGTTCTTGATATGCAAATCGAATTATACCATTATAATCATTTTCATCTCTATATTTACACAATCGTTGTTCTTCCTCTTCTAGTGCTTCTGTAAAAGATAAATTCTCATACTGATCTCTTTGTGTATGTAAATAATGTGAATATGCTCTATCTACTGGATTTCTTAAAATCACCAAAAACTTCACCTGATTGCCCAACACTTCTTGAATTCTTACAGGCGCTAAGTCATTAGACAGGTAAGTAGGGGTGAAATCACCAATACATTGATTGTTTGCCTTCGCATAATAAGATGATTGATACCATTCGACTCCTTTGTTCCAACTTTCATCAAAGTCGAAAAAATGCGGCTCCTTGAATGAGGGAACAAAAACATCTTTATGTTGTTTTAACACATCATATAAAGAAGTGGTTCCGCTCTTAGGAGCTCCTATGCATAAAAAATTAGGCAACATCATACCACGATGTTAGTTTTCGATTAATCAAGCATTCTAAAGCATGAACATCATCTTGAAAAAATTGACTTAGCTCCTTTTTTGTCTCTTGAGAAACAGCAATCCTTTGGACATTTGTAGCTTTTGATTTCAACTTTTTATATATGTACATTCTCAGAATTTTCGGAACCGTTGCCCGAACTATCTTCTTGAAAAAACCATCTATTAATACCAATTGTTTAATTTTTTCATTCTTCCACTGCCAACCTCCTATATTATGCCTACTGAGATAATCAATTTCTTCACAACTTTCTACCCCTAAAAATTCGAAAATTTGATCAATGCATTGTTTGGGAGAGGATTGAAAATCATCATACAAAGCAATATGTACATCCTGAAAAGCCTTTTGAAAAGCTTTCACTGCATCAGCATACATACTCATAGATTTATACATAGTCATAGGAGTTAAGTCTTTCTCTCTTTCTAGACGCCCCTCCTCTGCAGCTAACGCATCCGTAAAGGATAACTGTTCTTTAATATTATTTCTAAAAACATGTTCGTAAGCTGAGATTGTCCTACTTACCGGTTCTCTTAGTATAATAATAATCTTGACATTTCTACCAAGCTCTTTCTTAATGTTTGCTATTGCCTCCTTATAAAAGTACAAGTAAAAAACACTTGCTTCCCCGATGCATTGTTGATGAGCGTCATTGAACAAACTTAAATAATCCTCTCTGTTTGCTACGTATTTATGAAGCCTTCCTTGTATTTTGGATTGCACTAGATATTGTGGCTCCTTAAAATCAGGCATGAAGACTGATGGATGCTGTCTTAGATAGTGAAACAAAGATGTTGTTCCACTTTTGGCTGCTCCTACTATTAAAAAATTAGGCTTTTTCATTTACTTAAAAATGGAATATAAACACTAAAAAAACCGAATTTCTTTTTCACCACTAAAACCATAATTGTATTCCAAAAAACAACACAAATAAAGCTCGCTACGGCAGCTCCTGTTATTCCATAAATTGGAATAAGAAAATAATTTAGAATAACGTTTACTATTGCTGCGACTAGCAATATATTTTGAAATAGATGTTGATTACCCGTCATTTGTAAAATACTTCCCACTGACCCGCAAATAGAACTATAAAATCTACCCGCTAACAAAATCAATAACGTACTTACTCCTACTAAGAATGACTCTCCTGAGAAACCCAAAACCCACTCTGCAAAAAGCGCAAAAAATAAAACAACAGGAATAGTAGCCCAAAAAATCATTTTTGTAGAGTGTTTAACAGTCTTTTTCAAACCTTGAATATCATTTTTAGCATGGAACTCAGCAAATTTTGGTGTCGCAATACTATTAATAGCCAATAGAAAAACTACCGCTAAAGTAGAATACTTAAAAGCTACACCATATACACCTACATCTTCCGGAGTAGTAAGTATCCCTAACATAAATTGATCTGTCCAACCCATTATAAATGTAATAGATTGTGCTAACATCAATGGAATAGACATGTTTAAAAATGTTTTATTATCAATGCTTTGAGCTGGATCAAAATTCTTGCCTTTCTCTTTTCGAATCCATAAAAACAATGAAGAAGCAAAAGCCAAAGCAACACCTACAGAGAAGGCATATACTGGTGCTTGGTGATTATTTAGTACATCCTCTTTAGATATAATAAAAACTAAATAGAATATAATAAAAGTAAAAAAGGTAATTGCTGAATTAAAGAAGAAGGAAAAAGACAACATGTCTTTAAGTCCTCTAAAACTTTGTGTATTTATAAACGTCCATGCTAAAGGAAGTAAAAAAAAAGACAAGTATTCTATATACAATTGCGGTACGCTCATAACCTTAGAAATATAAGCGGATAACAGATACATTAAAATAGATAATCCTATAGAAATAGGAAGAACAAAAGAAAGGGCTTTCCTATAAACTAAACGAATGTTTTCACCTAGTTTTTGTACATTAAAGCTAGCTATAAATTTAAGTAGTGCTGTATCTGCTCCAAATCGACCAACTATTACAAATACTCTCAATACTAAAATAGCTAAAAGATACTTTCCCCAAACTCCTGCTCCTTCTTCTCCGTATCCTTTTGTTACTAGTAACATGAATACAAAACCCAAAATATTACCTAAAATTTTAACAAAAAAGGTTGTAGCACTACCCTTTATAAGCTCAGACAAATCTTTATCTGAGCTAAACTTTCTAATCTTATTATATACCCATGATTTCACTAGCTCACTAAAAACCAAGGATTCAATAAATCCACTTTGTTATAAACTAAAGGTTCTGTTGTATTGTATTGTGTAACATTAAATCCAGCAGCCAATGCAATGGCATGTCCTGCTCCTGTATCCCATTCCATAGTAGGAGCACACCTAGGGTACGCATCTGCCTTACCTTCTGCTACCATACATAATTTCAAAGAGCTTCCAACTGTTAAAACCTCAACAGTGCCATATTCTTTTTTCTTCTCTTCAAAAAACAATTCTGTTGCGGCCGTCATATGCGAACGACTTCCCACTAACGTATATTGACGATTTCCTTTTGGCAATGGTAATGCTTCTTTAAGACTATTTCCTGTAGCATATGCTTCATACTTGAATGCGCCTTCTTCACTACCAATATAAAGAGTATCCTTAACAGGAACGTAGATAACACCCATAACAGGA
>CEWG01027817.1_pt1 | contig 10924 bp, 11 predicted proteins | sample 361411 | NCBI WGS metagenome assembly CEWG01 (sample SAMEA2622173, study PRJEB7988) | marine metagenome | biome: marine biome (ENVO:00000447); feature: surface water layer (ENVO:00002042); material: "saline water (ENVO:00002010), including plankton (ENVO:xxxxxxxx)" | depth 5 m | reverse complement strand
TATGCTTTAAAAGACAAACTTTTTATCTGATTTTGGATTTTATTGGTCAACTCATCAAGAGTTTCATTAACGTTTTCATCTTGACTCACATTAGACAAGTTTTTGAGGTATTCATTCGATATATTTAGTGCGGTTATTATGGCCGCCCTTTTTTCATCCAGTCCTGAAGCTTCCTTAACTTCATTCAACTTTTCATCTAAGAATAATGCTGCTTTTTTCACTTCCTCAGACTCTTCAGGTGGGCAAGCTATTTTGTAGCTTGCTCCTAAAATATTTACTGTAGTGGTCTCTTTGCTCATCAAACTTTATATTTCTTTACTATCTTGGTTATGCCTTCTTTGGCAAGATCAAGTTTTTTAACTAATTTATTGATGTCCTTAGATTGTTGGGTATTCTTTTTTAAAAGGTGCTCATTTATTTCCTTGAGCTGCTGACTGAGCTTAATGAGCTCACTTACTTCCTTTTCCAGATTCTCAAGTTTATTTTCTTTCATTTCTAATTTTAAGTTTAACTTTGAACGTAATTTCTTGCTACCATGTTTCTTAATTAAGCACCTAATTGGCAATAAAAATATGGCAAACAATTTTTTATCTAGAAGATCAAGCTTATCTAGAAAGGTTTTGGAAGACTCAGCAATTATAGTTGGATCTGCACAAGTAAAATCTAGAGTATCTGATACCGACTATGCTTATAGGCAGGACAGCAATTTCTTTTATCTTTCTGGATATGAAGAACCAGAATCTTTACTTTTAATTAGGCCAGGTAAGGAAAATGAAGAATTTGTAATATTTTGCAGAGATAGAGATCCTCTTCGTGAGCAATGGGATGGTTTCAGAACTGGACAAGAAGGAGCGAAAGAGAATTACGGAGCTGATATGGCATATAGTATAAATTCTATAGATCAGTTAATGCCAGGACTCTTAGAAGGAATAAAAAATATTTATTTTTCAATGAGCTCTCCTTGTGGAGTGGACAATAAAATTAGCCATTGGGTAGAGGATATTAGGAAGAATACTAGAGCAGGTGCTGAGCCTCCACAGAATTTATTATCTTTAGATCTCTTATTACATGAAATGAGGCTAATTAAAGAAGATCATGAGCTGGAAATAATGAAAGAGGCGGCTTCAATTACGACAGAGGCACACATAAGGGCTATGAAGGCTGTTACTCCTGGAATGTATGAGTATCAACTAGAAGCAGAGTACTTGTATGCATTTAATAAAAACGGGGCTAGATCGGCTGCTTATAATTCCATTGTGGGTGGTGGAAATAATTCTTGTATTCTCCATTATGTAGAAAATAATGCAGAGTTAAAGGACGGAGATTTAGTTCTAGTTGATGCCGGATGTGAGTATCAATATTATGCATCGGATGTAACAAGAACTTTCCCTGTTAATGGAAAATTTTCACCTGAACAAAAGGAGATTTATTCCATTGTCCTAGAGGCACATAAACAATCAATGGAACAAGCTAAACCAGGAAATAAATGGAACTTAATGCATGAGAAATCCATCGAAGTCATTGTAGAAGGTCTTTTGTCTATCGGATTACTTAGTGGGTCGAAAGAAGAGATTATAGAAAAAGGGGATTATTCTAAATTTTATATGCATAGAATCGGTCATTGGCTAGGAATGGATGTCCACGATGTAGGAAGTTATAAGACAGATGGAGATTGGAGGCAGCTAGAAAAGGGCATGGTTCTGACAATTGAGCCGGGTATATATATTCTAGACTCTTTAGATGGAATTGATGACAAATGGAAGGGTATTGGGGTCAGGATTGAAGATGATATTGTGATTAATGATAAAGACTTTGAGATCTTAACACCCGATATTCCAAGGACAATAGAAGAAGTAGAGCAGACTGTTTTAGGGTAAGTGGAATATCAAGTATCTATAGTTGGCGGTGGCGTTTGCGGCGCTTTAGCAGCTTTATATCTTGGCAAATCAGGTATTAAAGTGAGTTTAGTAGATAGGGGCGACCCTTCCATTAAGCTTGAAGATCCATTTATTGGTAGAACAACCTCCCTTAATCTGTTTTCAATAGGATCATTGAGAGAGGTAGGGGTATGGCAGGAAATAAAGAAAAATGCGAGAGAATTTCAAGAGATTTATGTATGGGACTCTGAAGGTTCGTCTTCTATATCATTTAATTCGTCAGAGATTTCTAGGGGTGATTTAGGAGTTATTGTTCATAACCAAATTATTTTGGAGTCGATTTATTCGGAGCTTAAAAAAATTTCTGATGTGAACCTATTTACTGAAGAAAACCTTATGGAAATTCATGAAACAAGCTCAAAGATAAAAATAATAACTGAATCTGGAAAGGAGATTTCTTCAGAAATCTTGATAGGCGCTGATGGATCTCTTTCAAAAGTGAGAGATCTTGCCAATATACCCATAAGAACCTGGAGCTATAATCAGCTTGCTATAGTAACTTCTGTAGTCACAGAGCTGCCGCTTGGGAAAACGGCTTTTCAAATATTTACTGACACGGGACCAATTGCATTATTACCACTTGCAAATGGCAATAATGAAGCATCACTAATATGGTCAACTGATGAATCTTATGGCAACAAAATTTTGAAACAGGAAAGGAATGAGTTAGAAAAAGAGCTAAGACTGAAGACTGAAAATAAATTTGGTGAAATGACCTTCAATAAAGAGGTCAATTCATTTCCATTACATCAATTACATGCAAAGAAATTTTATAAAAGCAGGAGTGTCCTTATTGGAGATTCTGCTCATACAATCCATCCTCTGGCTGGTCAGGGATTAAATTTAGGAATAGCTGATGTAACAGAGCTTTCTCAGCTGATAGCCTCAGCGCATAGGAACGGAAAAAATTTGTATGATGAAAGGATGCTTAGTTTATACAGTAAGAAAAGGGAGCGAGAAAGTTACAAGATGATAGCTTTGATGGAAGCATTCAAAAGGGGATTTGGTTCCGACGACCTAATTATAAAGCTAGGTCGAAATTTTGCTTTTAATGTCGCAGATAATGTCACTCCGCTTAAAAAGAAACTTATAAAGGAGGCTGCAGGGATTATTTAATTTTTGCTTCTGTATAAACTACGTGCTTTCTAACTACCGGATCGAATTTTTTGATCTCCATTTTGTCTGGCATGGCAGATTTATTTTTATCCGTGGTATAGAAATGTCCTGTTCCGGCTGAAGAAACTAATCTAATTTTTTCTCTCATATTTTTTCTCCTCTTGACCTCAGGTCAGCAAGAACTTTATCAATTCCATTTTTGTCGATGGTTCTCATACCGTTAGCTGAAACAGTCAGGCTTACGTATCTTTTTTCAGACTCGACCCAAAACTTATGTTTATGAAGATTGGGCTGAAAAGTCCTTTTATTTCTATTTTTAGCATGGGAGACGTTATTACCTGCTTGAGGTTTTTTCCCTGTTACTTGGCAAACTTTTGACATCGTATTAATAAATTTTTCTTGTAGAGCCGCGTTTTATACCAGAAGCATTGACCGCAAGCAAGAATAAGCCGCTATAATCTTGTTTTCGAGGGAAGAAAATTTGAAATCTTTAGCCAACAAAAATATTTTATTGGGTGTTACCGGAGGTATAGCTGCATATAAATCAGCTGAGATTGTCAGGCACCTCAAGAAAGCAGGAGCTTCAGTTCGTGTTGTAATGACGCGTTCAGCAGAAGAATTTATCACTCCGCTAACTCTGCAAGCTCTGTCTGGTAATAGAGTTTCTACCGAACTCCTTGATGTGGAGGCTGAAGCAGCCATGGGACATATAGAGCTGGCAAAATGGGCAGACGGAATTCTTATAGCACCGGCTACGGCCAACACATTGGCAAGAATCTCGTCCGGAAGAGGTGACGACTTACTCTCAACAATAACTCTTGCTTTTGATGGACCCATATCGCTCGCACCGGCTATGAATCAAGCCATGTGGAGAGATGACAGAACACAGGAAAATTTGAATAAACTAATTGATCAAGATTTTGGCATTTGCGGCCCTGGATCAGGCGAACAAGCATGCGGCGATGTAGGTCTTGGGAGGATGTTAGAGCCCTTAGAAATATTAGATATGTTTTCGCTCTCTTTCAATAAAGGCATATTATCAGGAAGAAACGTACTAATAACCGCAGGGCCCACCCAAGAACCAATTGATCCTGTTAGGTTTATAACAAATAGGAGTTCAGGAAAAATGGGATACAGCTTGGCTGAGGCGGCAGTTGACTCAGGAGCGAATGTGACCCTTGTTAGTGGACCGGTGAATATAGATCCGCCATTAAATTGTAATTTTGTATCAATTGAAACTGCTGAAGAAATGTATGAGGCAGTGATGCATCACATATCTGCGATGGATGTATATATTGGTACTGCGGCAGTATCTGACTATAGTCCAGCAACAATTAATGACTCTAAAATCAAAAAGGACGGAAGTAATTCACCGATGACTTTAGAGCTCAAAGAAAATAGAGATATTTTAAAGTCAGTTAGCGAATTAAAAGAGCGACCATATGTTGTTGGTTTTGCTGCAGAAACAGATAATTTAATCGAAAATGCAAAAAAGAAACTTATCAATAAAAATCTTGATCTTATAGTTGCCAATGATGTTTCGGATAAAGAGATAGGATTTGATTCTGACAATAATGAAGTTACTTTAATTACAAATAACGATAAGCATCATATTGAAAGGCAAAATAAAAGGAAGGTTTCCAAAAGAATAATAGAGTTTATATCGGGGAGGATTAATGAATAAAACAACTAAACCAGAGAAAGTCGGAGTCTCGTCAGAGAGGCTTGAAAATATTGGAGAATCGATGAGATCTCTTATCGAAGCTAATAAGATTCCTGGAACTGTAACTTTGGTAGCTAGGAAGGGTGAGGTTGTTCATTTTGAAGCTAACGGAATGAGAGATATAGAGAAAGGTCTGCCGATGGAGAAAGATACAATCCATAGAATTTACTCTCAATCAAAGCCAGTCACCGGTGCAGCATTAATGATGCTTTTTGAGGAGGGTAAATTCCTTATGACTGACCCTGTATCTAAATATTTTCCTGAGTTTGCAGAAATGAAGGTTCATGTAAGTGGAGAAGGTGCGAATATGAAGACTGAACCTGCTTCGTCTCCTGTTACAATTCAACAGCTTGCTTGTCATACTTCGGGTTTATCTTATTCCTTCATGCCAGGACCTATAGGTTCACTCTATATCTCTGAAGAGGTTGAGCGTGGGTTGGGAAATGTGCCTAGTGCAGGAGGAGAATTTTTCACTGCAGGAACAAAACCACCTTTTAATAATTTAAGAGAATGGACCAAGTCACTGGCAGAACTTCCTCTAGTTGCTCAGCCAGGGACTATCTGGAACTACAGCGTAGGAATGGACGTTATGGGAGCCTTGATTGAAGAGCTATCAGGCAAATCATTCGGTGAGTTTTTGGAAGAAAGAATCTTTGGCCCCTTAGGGATGGAAGATACAGGCTTTATAGTTCCAGAAGAAAAGCTTAATAGATTTTCAGCTAATTATGCACCCTTGCCAGGTAACATGATGTTGATGGACGACCCTGAAAAATCTGGTTATGTGACACCGCCTCAGCTTGAATCAGGCGGCGGAGGTTTAGTAAGTACTGTTGGAGATTACCTTAAATTTGCGCAAATGTTGTTGAATAAAGGTGAATTCGAAGGGAAGAGGTATTTGGGAAAGAAGACAGTTGAATTCATGACATCAAATCATATGGGATGTGAGAGTGCTGATGAAGGTTTAACCAATCTTTTTAATATGCTTGGCAGTGGCTACAAAGTTAGAGGCATGGGTTTTGGTGTGACAGGCTCAGTTGTTATGAATCCTGCTTTATCTGGTTTGCCAGTTTCTGAAGGAGTATATAGTTGGGGTGGTGCAGCCAGCACACATTTTTGGATAGATTATAAAGAAGACTTAATCGGAATTGTTCATACTCAATTGTTACCTGATGGAACTTATCCTGTTAGAGAGCTTATGCAGTTAGCTACTTATCAGGCTATTATTGAATAAATTGAAGGTATAAAAAAAGACGCTTTAAGCGTCTTTTTTTTTATACGTATGAGTCTATTTTTCTTCAGAAGAATCTTTTTCTTCGATCACATCATTGGATTCTGATTCTACAACAGGAGTTTCTTCAACCACAACCTCTTCTACTGTAGCCTCTTCAGGTGTTTCATCAGTTATCGGTTCTTCTGCAGGAGTTTCTGCTGAAGCTATTTCGGCTTCTGGTGCAGCTTTTGTTTTATTCCCAAAACGTTTTCTGAATTTGTCCACTCTTCCACCCGTATCAACAAGTTTTTGTTTGCCCGTATAAAAGGGGTGAGATGCCGAAGAGATATCAAGAATGCAGTAGGGGTAAGTCTTCCCATCTTCCCATTCCTTCGTCTCATCTGTCTTCAGAGTTGAACGCACAATGAAATAGTAATCCATGCTTTTATCATGAAATAGCACTTCTCTATATTCTGGGTGGATGTCTTTTTGCATTTATTGATTTTGTATTTAAAAATATGGACGAGCACTATACCAGACAGACAAAACATGGCAAATGCAAAATTTCAATTAGAATACTTGTTACTTAATTTATGAATCCAGATTTAATAGAAGTTTTAGTGCCGGTCCCTTTGATGGGGAGATTCTCCTACTTACCACCAAAGAATACTGATTTCCCCCTAAAAAAAGGATCTAGAGTTTTGGTTCCTTTTGGGAAAAGACAATTAGTTGGAGTGATATGGGGGTTAACTGAAAAGGAAGAATCAGATAAAAGGAAGTACAAGCGTATCACTGAAGTTCTGGATCAATCTCCTCTACTGGATGATACTTCTATCAATCTAGCTGAATGGTCATCTCGGTATTACCATTATCCTCTTGGCGAGATTATTCAATATTTTTTTCCACCTTCGCTCAGAAAGGGTAAAGAAGCAAAATTCAGAGAAAGTAAGTACTTGGAGTTGACTTCTAAAGGGTCTTTTATTTCTCTTGACGATTTAGCACGTGCTCCAAGTCAACAAAAATTAGTTTCCCTTCTAAAAGAAAAAAAGGAAATATCTCTTAAATCAACGCAAGCTTTTGGTATTAGTTCTGCGGCTGTAAACGGGCTAATAGAAAAAGGCTATGTAGCCAGGTTTTCGAGGGAATTGTCGCCGTATAAAAAACTTGAAAATAAAAAGTTAGTCCCTTCGAAGAAACTTAATATTGAACAAGCTAGAGCTGTTGCAGCTATAAAAAAGGCAGAGGGCAAAAATAAAACTTTCTTATTGGACGGTATAACTGGTAGCGGCAAGACTGAGGTCTATCTCCAGGCAATACAAGAAATCGTAAATCAAGGCCAACAAGCATTGATATTAATTCCTGAGATCGGACTTGCACCACAAGCAGAAGAAAGGTTTAAAAGATATTTTGGGGATAGAGTCATGTCTTTTCATTCTGCCAAAAATGAACGCGAAAAAGTTGATGCTTGGTTAGGAGCGTCCAAAGGTTTGGTTGATATCATTATTGGAACACGTTCCAGTTTATTTTTACCCATGAAAGATTTGGGAATAATTGTTATAGATGAAGAACATGATCTGTCATTTAAGCAAATGGATAAGTTTCGCTATTCTGCAAGAGATATGGCTCTCTATAGAGCTAAGTTACAAAAAATTCCTGTAGTTTTGGCTTCTGCTACACCTTCATTAGAAACTTTAAAGAATGCACAAGAAGACAAATACGAAGTACTTAAATTAAACAAAAGAGCTACTGGTGCAAGTCTACCGACTTTTCAAGCAGTTGACTTGAGGGGTAAGGAGCTCAGCGAAGGCTTGAGTAAGGAACTGCTGGAAGCAACCCACTCCGAACTGGATAAAGGTAATCAAGTTTTAATCTTCCTAAATAGAAGAGGTTATGCCCCTTCAATGATATGCAAAGTTTGTGGATGGATATCAAATTGTTCTAGATGTGATGCGTTAATGACTGTTCATAAGAACCCCTTAAGGTTGCATTGTCATCATTGCGAGGCACAGAAATCTTATCCAAAAAAATGTGAGTCTTGTGATTCAAATGACTTTCTAAGATATGGTTTTGGTACTGAAAGAATTGAAGAGTTTTTGCAGAATAGTTTTCCAGGAGTTAAAACTCTAAGAATTGATAGCGATTCAACAAGAAAAAAGGAATCATTGAACGAATATTTTGATGAAATAAGAGAAGGCAAACCCATGATCCTTCTTGGAACACAGCTGCTGGCCAAGGGTCATCATTTTCCAAATGTAACACTCGTTGGCATTGTGGATGCAGATTCAGGCCTCTTTAGTGCAGATTTCAGAGGAAGTGAAAGAGTTGCTCAACTGATGACACAAGTCTCAGGAAGGGCAGGGAGAGAAAAGAAACCAGGAAGAGTAATACTCCAATCATATTGCCCGGATCATCCTCAAATTGAGGAAATAATATCTGGTAGCTACGAGAGATTTGCTAAAAAATTGTTAGAAGAGAGAAAATTCTCCAAAATTCCTCCTTTCTCTTATCAAGCTAAAATTTTTGCTGAGTCTACAAGAGGCATTGTTAGCAGAGATTTCATTCTTAACTTGCTCAATAGTTCTCAGATAGATAAGAAGATAAAAAACAATGTTCGCATTGTTGGACCTTTACCCTCAGTTATGGAAAAAAAATCTGGAGTTTATCGATGGGAACTTAGCATCTTTTCTAAGAACAGGTCAGGTCTGCACAAATTTTTAGACGTTATGCAGTCAAGGCTTTACGATCCAAAGCTATCTAAACAAGTGAGATGGTCGATAGATGTTGATCCTCTTTCTTCTTTATAACTCTAAGCCTGTTAATTCAGAGCTTATTTCCCAAAGTCTACTTGCTTGATCGGGATTGTTTGCTGCATCAGATGTCTTTTCGATTTTGCAATCTACGAAATATTCCCCTGATACATCATCTACATCATGAGAACTGCACAAATAGATTGAAGTTTCTGCGCCCTTGTCAGTCTTACGCGCAAAAGGTCTAGCTAGAAGCATTAGAAAACTCCAAATACCCTTATTATTTGATCCAATTCCAGTGCTCACAAAACCAGGGTGTAAACAATTTACAGTTACACCGAAGCTTGAAAGCTTTTCTGACAGTGACTTAGTGAAAAGAATATTGGCTAGTTTTGATTGTCCATAAACTTGCATTGGTTTATAAATTTTCTCTGATTGTAGATCTTCAAAGTTCATGTCCTTTACAAATTGATGAGCCCCGGAAGCGACATTCACTACTCTAGAGTTTTCAGTTTGTTTAAGTTTCTCTGCAAGCATCATAGAGAAGGTAAAGTATGCAAGATGATTAACCGAGAAAACTTCTTCTAATCCATCAATTGTTTCTTTCCTTTCTCTATTCATTATTCCTGCATTATTTAGAAGGATATCTAAAGGTTTATCAAGAGCTAAGAATTCGTTAGCTGCTCTTTTTACTTCAGCTTGAGAAGACAAATCAGCTATTATCATAGTTGCCTCTCTTCCGGATTCTTCCAGAAGTTCAGTTTTCAGACGATTTCCTTTTTCTGCACTTCTTGCAACAAAGACAATTTCAGCTCCCATTTTATTTAATTCTTTAGCTGATTCTTCACCAATGCCGTTTGTAGCGCCAGTTATTAGACACACTTTATTTATTAGGTTTTCATTCATATTTATTGCCTTTGTTAGAGGTAAGTATTAGATTTAGTTTATGAGTCTATATGATAAATATGTACTTCCCAAATTTCTAAATTGCGCCTGTGCTTCTAAGCCAATATTGCGACAAAGACAGAAGGTGGTTCCTCTTGCCGAAGGCAAAGTTCTTGAGATAGGAATTGGATCTGGTCTTAACCTTCCTTTTTACGAAAAATCTAAGATAGATGAAATATGGGGTCTAGACCCCTCTGAAGAGCTAAGTGCTATGGCAAGGATAGTTGCAGATCAAGAATCAATTGAAGTAAATTTTATTTCTTCTGGAGCAGAAGAAATCCCTTTGCCAGACGATCATTTTGATTCAGTTTTGGTTACGTATACCATGTGCACAATTCCAGAAGTGCTAAGGGCGAATCAAGAGATAAGGAGGGTACTAAGAGCTGGTGGAAAGATGATTTTTTGTGAGCATGGGGAAGCTCCGGATGAAAACATAAGAAAATGGCAAAAGAGAATTAATCCTTTTTGGGGAAAAATTGCCGGGGGGTGCAATATCAATAGAAAAATTCCTTCATTAATCCAAGATTCCGGCTTCGATATAGTTGAGATGGAGGAAATGTATCTCCCTAATACACCAAAAATAGCAGGATATAATTATTGGGGATATGCATTAGAGAAGTAATGAAATTTAGATGGATCCTTCTTATTCTCTTCATATTGATTTTCACTTTACAGTCTAAAAATATTCTTTCCTTTGCCGGAATAGAGATAGGAGCTTATTTCAGTTTTAAGGAATTAGATAAAAATTCTAGTGGATATATAGAAAGAGATGAATGGTCTCAAGGAATGTTCTCCTTGTTAGATTTCAATAGGGATAATTTAGGAAGCAAACAAGAACTTAAAGAGCTCATTAGAGAGTTTTCTAGAGAATTTTCCTGGGAAAATGAACTCAGCGATAGATATTCGTACCCAAGACAATTAAAAAAAGGTTCTTTTCAAAGCACCATAATGAATACTTCTGTTGGTTACTATATTTATATTCCCGACGCTTATCAGGAACAACCTCAAAAAAGATTTAGAACAATATATTATCTCCACGGAGGAAGGCCAGGTAACGAAGCCAGAGAGGCTTTTATATCTAACTTCATTCATGAAATCTTTAAAGATCGTTCCATAGATCCAGCAATTTACGTATTTGTTAATGGGGGAGAACTTAGCCATTATAATTCCGACGAATTGAAATCTTATGGAGAAGACATCTTTATAAATGAACTAATTCCTCATATAGACCGTGAGTATAGAACTA
>CEWG01189060.1_pt1 | contig 10926 bp, 7 predicted proteins | sample 361411 | NCBI WGS metagenome assembly CEWG01 (sample SAMEA2622173, study PRJEB7988) | marine metagenome | biome: marine biome (ENVO:00000447); feature: surface water layer (ENVO:00002042); material: "saline water (ENVO:00002010), including plankton (ENVO:xxxxxxxx)" | depth 5 m | reverse complement strand
CGAGAGAGTGGGCTTGGAAGGACGCGTGTGTTTCAGACAACATGGTTCACCCCGTTGCCAGGGATGCCATTTATCGATCCATTCATCGCCTTGTGTCCAAGGTGATGGTCTGCAACGAAGGGGGGATGGTGTTGATGGGGAAGGTCGAACGTGGACATTTTCACGGTTTTTGGACCCTGCCCGGCGGCTACATGGACCATGATGAGCATCCTGCCGTGGGTTGTGTTCGAGAAACCCTTGAAGAAATGGGATTGAGCATTGTCCTCGATGACGTTGAACCGGTGATCACGCAACGTATCTTCAATGACGAAGGCATCTCGTTCGTTTCATTCACGTACACATCGACGTGGAATGGAAACTTGGACGAACTCACGCTGCAAACCGAGGAAATTTCCGAAGCGGCCTGGTTTTCACCAAGGGATGCCTATGACCAAGCGGTATCACACTTTGACCAACAAGCGCTTCGTAGCCTGTTGTAGTCACAACCCCAAATGCTCCCGGGCAGCGTTGAGCGCGTCCGGCAATCCGTCAGCATGAGAACCACCACCCTGAGCAAAGGTGGGGCGTCCACCGCCACCACCACGTATGTGTGATGAGATAGAACGCAACAAGTCAACGGCGTTGTAACGTTCACTCGCCACGGTGTTTTCGGTTGTGGCAATCATCAATTTGCCCCCACCGTCTCGTGAACCAAGCACGGCAAGTGTGGGCATGGATTCATCCAACGTCAGTTCTTTCAGCATGGTTGTCATCGATTTGAGGTCCCCGTCTATTTCCATAACCACGATTCGAACACCGTCGATGTCCGTGCTTGCATCGCCACCGCCAGAGGTTCGAAGTCGCACAATTTCAGATTCCAATTGTTCAATCAACTTACGCTGTTCCTTCCATTCTTTGAAAAACCGGTTGGCTGCTTTGGGCAAATCATCTGCATGAACCCCAAACACTTCGCTTGAGGCCCTGACCAAGGCGTCCTGCGATCGGGCATAGTTCAACGCCGCATTCCCTGCGACGATGTGCAACCGCTCAACACCGTCTTGGACAGCGGAAGACCTCACGATTCGGATTGACCCGATCTGAGCGAGTCCATCGTGATGGGTTCCACCGCATGCCTGAATGTCATGGTCTGAGATTTTCAGAACACGTATGGAATTTCCTTTAGGAGCCCCACCTTGGTACAAATCAAATCCGTGAAGAAGGTCAGCGTCTTTCCGGTTGAGTTCAATTTTTTCCGTTGCAGGGACCTCGCTCAATATCTCATTGGCCATGTTTTCCATGGCGTCAAGCTCCGTGCGAGTAAGGCGGTGGAAATGCGTGATGTCCAACCGGCCATTTTCCACCGAGAGGTGGGAGCCCGCTTGGTAAATATGAGACCCAAGCAGACGTCGAGCTGCTCCACCAACGATGTGAACCGTTGTATGGTGGTCCATGAGCTGTTTTCGACGAAGCCAATCCAAGGCTCCTTGCGCATTTTTCCCTTCCAGGACGGGACCATCGGTGAAGTGAACAACCACATGACCAATTTTTTGTGTATCAAGGACGTTGATGGTGGTCCCGTCTTGCATGAGCTTGCCACGGTCACCTTCCTGGCCTCCACCTTCTGGATAAAACAGGGTTGTGTCGAGGATTACGGCGTGGGTTGACCCCTTGGGCCCTTGGCCTTCCGAAGCCATGCAGCCAAGAACTTGAGCATCGAACTCCTGTTGATACACAGACGAATAGTAAGTTGGTTCTGTGGCAGGATACGTTGACACATCAAGGTTTGAGACCGCATCGGCACTGGCCTTGGCTGCTTCTTTGGCCAATCGTGCATGGCGTTCAGCCATTTCAGCCGAGAACCCCGTTCGTAGTGCGACGGCATTCCATCCTGCAGAGCGTGCCAGTGTGATCACCATGTCGGGAGCCAATCCATGAGAATCATTCATCGTAAAGAGATGTTCATCAGGAATAGCCACACTGTCTTTTGGAAGCGTTTTGAGTTGGGTTTGAATGACGTTGGCACCCTTCCGCAACATTTCTGCATAGCGTACTTCTTCAAGGGTGAGAATAGTGAGAAGACCTTCCCGGGTTTGTTTGTTCAGATGCCCCCCAAGGTTCACATCGAGGTGATGACTTGCCAAATCTGGGAGGGAAACGTCAATCCCCAATTCGTCCCGCATTCGAAGCACACGGCGGGCAAGCATCCTTGCCAAATAGCCCGCCTTGGCGTTGGACGGTACCAAACCATCCCCAAGCATGTTGCAGAGCGCATGAAGGTGGTCTGGAATGGCGTAAATGCTGGCGAGTGGCTCGGTAACGGAGGAAAATTGTTCGCTTGATACATCGACACCACGCTCGCTTAGTTTGGTGAGGAAGAGGTTCACAAGTTTCTCCCCATCAACGCCAGCTTCGATGTTCATGATTCCGTTCAATCGAGACATTTCACTCAAGAGGCGGTCGAGGTCCAACGAAGGCCACTGTTTCGCTACGCTGTCAAAACCAGAGAGTTCCTTCAACCATGCGACTGTTTCTGGATAAATCGCTTCGTAGATGGTGGGCGTACCGGCTGCAGCCCAGCAGAAACGCTCCAATCCATACCCCGTATCAATGATTTGAAGCGGCATCGTTCGGTATCGGTCACCTTTCAATTCGACATCTCCGTCGGGATGTTCCTCCATGTCCATGAAAACCAAGGTCGCCAGTTCAAGACCCCCAACGATGACCTCAACCGCTGCGCCGGCATTGCCTCCTCCACACCAAGGATTTTCGACATAGGTAATCTCTCCGGGCGCAATACCAAAGGTATCCGTGAGCATTTGATGGCAGTGTTCAACGCACGTTTCCATCCAGTACAGTTCAACACCTTCATCAGGACGGTTGAACACGTGATGGGCCATCATCTCAAAGGTCGTGAGGTGGCGCCCAGAACGGCCTACTGCATCAACATCGGTTAGTCGGATGCAAGGCTGAGAGATGGTTAGGGGGTTCGCCGGAGGCTCAACAGCGCCAGAGGTGACATGCGGTTGGAAATCAGCGATCGATGCGATGGTCAAGTGAATGTCGTCTCGCCATCTGGCCAGCACCGGGTAAGGATCGATTCTGGCGTGTTCTACGGATTCAAAGAAACTAAGAAAAGCCTCCCGCATGGCATCTTTGAGGGCTTTACCCCGTTGTTCAAAGCCCCCAATTAGCGGTGCACCGATGAACGTGTATTCGTCTTCAGAGGTGTCCCCACATGTTTCCCGTTGTGGGTCGGAGGTCCAGAACCACAACGACGTGACACGGCACTGTTTGCGCACATAACCATTTTTCCGAAACACATCCAGGTCAATTGGGGGCAGCGACATGGAAAAACCTCAGAAGATGGTTACACCGTCCAAGAAGAGTCCCCCCTTCAAGGCTGTGATGATTCCGGTGGCTGGAGTGTGAAGAAAAGCCTCAAATCCAACGGTCATGACCCTCGTCCATGGAACCCGACTGGCGCCGTCATCTCGTCGATGAGGGCGACGGCACGATGCGCATCCATGCGCACGGTTCAATGAGAACGGATGCCCGCCTTATCACGGATGCGGCACACATTAAGCGGCACGCCGATGATCGTGGCCCTGAACAGTTGATCAACACGGCCTCGCTTCCAGGAATTGTGGGGGATGCCTGGGCGATGGCTGATTGGCATTATGGCTATGGATTCCCCATTGGCGGTGTTGTCGCAACCGACATGAACCACGGTGAGCAAGGCGGCGCAATCTCTCCGGGCGGCGTTGGATTTGACATCAACTGCGGCGTCCGATTTCTCGCTTTGGATGCCACGGCTCAAGACATACCGAACCTCAAAAAACTCGCTGGCCGGTTGGCTGGTCGAATTCCAGCCGGCGGCTCTGGCAAAGGCGGTGTCGACATCACCACCAGCGATTTGAACGACATCCTTCAACGAGGCGCTCATGCAGCCGCTGACCTCGGTCTCGGTCTTCACGAAGATTTGACACATCTTGAGTCGCAAGGCCTGTTGGAAACCGATGAAGCTAGCATTTCTCAGCGTGCCTTGGAACGCGGCATGCGCTCGCTTGGAACGTTGGGGAGCGGCAATCACTTTTTGGAACTGCAAACCGTTGGCCAAGTGGTTGATGATGCAACGGCTTCGGCCTGGGGATTGTACGACGATCAGGTTGTCGCCATGATTCACTCTGGAAGCAGAGGACTTGGCCACCAGGTCTGCACCGACCATGTTCGAAACCTTGAATCGACCTACAAACATGAAAACGGAGCATGGTACAACGAGCAATGGGATTACACGCTTCCGGACCGCCAGTTAGCCTCTGCACCGGTTCATTCACGGGAAGGTAAGGCCTACTTGGACGCCATGAACGCCGCCGCCAATTTTGCATTCGCCAATCGAGCGGTGCTTGCTGACCGTTTGCGCACGGTACTACGATTGGAAATGGGAGTTGACGGAGAAGCCCGCACGCTCTATGATGTCGCCCACAACATCGCCAAGGAAGAAACCCACGTTGTTCACGGAAAGAACTGCTCCTGCATGGTGCATCGTAAGGGAGCGACTCGAGCCTTTGGAGGCGATCATCCCGACATCGGACCGCAATTTGCGACGACGGGGCAGCCCGTTATCGTCCCCGGCGACATGGGCAACGGGTCGTGGATCATGGCGGGTTCAACAAAAGGGAGCAACCAAGCCTTTGGGTCATCTTGCCACGGTGCGGGCCGAGCGCTCTCTCGCAGTCAAGCGAAGAAAACCCTGGATGGAAAGGCGTTGAAACGAAGTTTGGAGCAACGCGGGGTTCGCGTCCACGCATCCACACCAAACGTCCTTTCTGAAGAGGCCCCTGATGCATACAAGGACGTTGATGAAGTCATTCGATTGACATCAGAAGCAGGGCTCGCACGCCCTGTCGCCCGTATGAATCCGATCGCCGTGATCAAAGGGTGATCACATGCAAACTTGCATCATGCCTTGACCAGGTATGGTCGGTGCAGCACCGCTGTGGACACCGTCTGGTTCTTCGACAATCACACTGAGCAGTGTGTTAACGAGTTCTTTTAGTTCATCGACTTGGTGTTGGAGGTCCTTCACCCGTCGTTGCATGTCTTCTGATTGTTGCTTTCGCTCCATGTGCATCCCATCTGAGAAGTTGCCTTCTCATGGTGAACTTTGAAAAATCGCCTCTTATACATTGAGGTGAAATTCCACATGAAAGCGTGTTTCCTTCGTCCGTGTAAGGAGCGGATGCTGGAGCCACCGGCGAGATTTGAACTCGCGACCTCCTCATTACCAATGAGGTGCTATACCCCTAAGCCACGGTGGCAGTGGTCGGCCCACCAGCCAAGCGGATATAATCGCTTCGCGAATTCAAACTTCACGCCGACAGACGGTACAATGACCAAGCGCCACCCTGTATGCCACCTGGCACAGAGACCGGAACCTCTCGTGACTCAAGCAGGCGCCACGATGAGAGATCTGCATCAAGCGTTGTTTCGGGAGCGATGAGGACATAGTCAATTGAAGCCCCGTGTGTTCCGATGAAATTCTGCGCATCGCCGGGCGACACCCACAGACCTTGGACACCGGCCGATCCATCGAGGTCAAGGTTCGTTTTGAGGACATACAAATGGTGGATGGCCATGGATTCTGGAGCGATGAGAAGCACGGTATCGTCATCTTCATCCCATGATTGAAGTAAAAGTTCGCCGGCATCTTCGGACCAAATTTGATGTCCAACCAGAGTGGTAAACAACAAGAGAGGCAGAACAAAAACGATGGCGCGAAAAGAATGGTGTGTTTCTCTTTGCAGCCCGTGGTTTTCGGCTAAATCACCCCACCGCAGTAACGCCGCCACCGGTATCAAAAGCAAGGTGGCGTACCTTCCGTTGTTGCCCAGCACCACCATGACGTTGACCAAACTCATGTTCCACAACGATGCCTCCAACGTCCAGAGGGTAGCGATGTAAGCTATGATTCCGGACAAGAGAGCACAGATGTACACCACGAGCATGGTTAAACCCGGTCCACGTGCTGACCGCAACCGCTTCCACCGATTCACAACGAACGGCCAGAGAAGGCACCCCAACAGCAGGTACAAAACCACCGCATCGAAAGCGGCGAAGACCGAGGCGATGAAGAAGTGGACCGGTCGTTCACCAATGATCGCGAAGGTGCCTGTTGAAGAGATGAAACCAAACAAGATGACACCGACGTACACTAAAATAAACGTCAGAAAACCCACTGACCAAGGGTTGCCAAAGAATTGATTCTCGGCGGTGTACGAACCCGAACGGTGCATCCTCGCCCAGGCTTCGGTGAGTAGGGTCATCACCAACCAAATCACAAGCGAGGACGCCGGCGAGAAACCTTTCCAGAGCATCACCAACGACACTGAAGTGGCCATGAGCACACCGTTGAGTCGCAGGTGGCCGATTGACTCACTCCGATTGAACCAAAATCCGAGCACGCCAAGCCCCGTCAACAGAGCAAGTGGGGCCTCATCGTAGCCTCTGCTGGTCGAGAACATGAGAGCTGGACTCATCATCAGCAGAGCCCCCCACAACGGTTCAAAACGAACGGTTGAAGATTGATCACGGGGACGGAACGAGACCACTACGGCGACCAAAGCCAAGGAGGTGATGGCCGTAATTTTCATGGCCGCCTCGCTGGTGTTCCAAGGCAGGATATAACCGTCGTAAACGGTGCTGGAGTTGACGTTGGATGAACTGCTGATGCGAGGTGAACCCCAAGACAACTCTTGACCATTGGACGAATCATCGTTCAATGCGTTAAGTCGGACATGGGAATCCAAACCAAGATCGCTGTGAAAAGCAGCGTAGGCATGAAGAAGGATTCCCAGAACGAAGACAAGCGCCCACCGCCGAGGGTGCCCGTTTTCTCCCTGCTCCATGAGATGCACCAACTTCCGTCGTGTCATGGAGGTTGCGGTTGTGGCGCCGAGAGAGAGATTTGAACTCCCGAGGGAACAGGCCCACGCGATTTCCAGTCGCGCGCACTACCAGGCTATGCGATCTCGGCTCAAACCTCGCCAAACCCACTTCTCGTTTAATCATCACCCTTTGAAAGTGGGAAGGGTGATGAAGGGAGCGAAAGGACTCAAAGGTGCGACCTCTAGCCCTGTAACATGGGCGGTGAGGCAAGTGTTGAGGCAGGGCCTCAAACCGCAATGCCTGTCCTCCCACTTCGCATGGCTGATATCACGCTCGCCAACCCGATTCCCAACCACATCCCCATGGCGGAAGCGATCAACACCGTGCGGAAAGAATGGGTGTTTCAATGGAAATTGTTGAGAGAAGAATGGAATCGTGCTCACTACATGACCATCGCCTTTGGCCTTGTAGCCTTCCTTCTTGGCTCGATATCAAGCGAGTTATGGAGCGGTGGTGATGCAAAACTGACGGGCATCGATGGCGTGATGGCCATCAGCGGGTTCCAGTTTTTCCAAATCATGGTTTCGATTATTTGCTGGGGCTGGTTCGCCTACCAAACCTTGATGCTTTTTCCTGTCATGCGGGTTCACGCCATCTCTCTTTTGTTGATGTGGAACGGCCTTATTGGTGCCCAGATCTTTTTCCACCAGAACAATCCGAATTTCCCGATGGGCTTCAGCCTCGCCGACATGATGGAAGGGACGCTTGTTCTTTTGGTGGTGTTCTTCTTTCTGTTCTTCTTTTGGAAAGCGGTTGTCGAGACTCGAGATTTACACGTTGAAATCAACCATTTGCATGAAGATGTCAGGGTGATGGAAGAGGCGCTGGCCGACCATTCGCTCCGAGGCTGGACCGCCATGTTTGGTGCTTGGATTGCGCTCATCACGATCTCTGCATGGGCTGGTTTGCACCATGTCGCATCGGTCGGAGAAAGCAACCTCACATTCCTCTTTTTGCACCTCTTGACCGGCCTGCCAGCGGTCCCGCTGCTGTTCTTGGTTCTCTGGTACCCTCAACGCATGTTAGGCAACCAAACCAGGGTACGAACCCGCGCCGCCGTGGATGCCTCGCTGGAAATGTCGGTTGAGGGTCAACCCGCTAAGACCCTCAAGGCGGCATGCCCTGAATGTGGTGGTGCTTCACAAGTCTCGTTGAATAAGGCCGGCGAACTCGCCCACCCCTGCCTTGCCGAAGGATGCTCCGCATTGACGGTGGTTGGCACCAATTGTTTATCATGCTCGGAGCCCATGCCAAAGCGTATTGCCTGTCCGTCATGTGGAGTGAATGCTCCTGCATTGGACTACATGCCCGACCAGGAGGCGTGGTAAGATGTTTAGCCGCAACAGAGAAGATTTCCCAACCCTGCGAGGCGATCAGCCGCCTGCATATCTTGACAATGCTTGCGTGACGCTCAAACCACAAACGGTAATTGACGCCATTCACCGGTATTATACCGAGACGCCGGGATGTGGCGGTCGGTCTGTTCATCGGTTTGGAACTGCTGTATCCAAATCAGTTTCTGAAGCACGAACAAAAGTAGCATCGTTTCTCAATGCCCCCAGTCCAAATGAAATCGTCTTTACTCGAAACGCCACGCATTCAATCAATCAAATTGCGCACGGCATGAAATGGAACAAAGGCGATGTTGTTCTGACAACCGACAGGGAGCACAACTCGAACCTCGTCCCGTGGCTTCAACTCGAAAAAGAACAAGGCATTGATCATCGCGTTGTACCAAGCCACCAAGACAACACGTTCGACATGGAAGCGTTTGAAGCGGCCTGTGCGAATGCTGGGGATCAATTGAAAATGGTTGCAATGAGCCACGTCGGTAATTTGGACGGTGTTGCCATACCCATCGGAAAAATCACGGAGGTCGCCCATGACCACGGTGCTCTCGTTGCTATTGATGGGGCGCAATCCACGCCGCACATGAAGGTGGACGTTCAGGCGCTGGACATTGACTTCCTGTCTTTTTCAATCCACAAGATGTGTGGACCGTCCGGCATGGGTGGATTATGGGGTCGGTATGAACTGCTTGATGGACTGCGTACCATCCAGTCCGGTGGACAGACCGTGAAATCCTCATCCTACACCGACGCCACGTGGGCCGCTCCGCCGGCCCGGTTTGAGGGTGGGCTTGGAAACTTTTCAGGGATGATGGCAACAGGAGCCGCCATTGATTACCTCGCAAGCTTGGACATGGGTGCAGTACATGAACATGAAATTAACCTGAACCGCATTATGACCGACGGTGTGAAGGACCTTCCCGGTGTTTCGATTATCGGCCCCGAGGATCCTGCCCAGCGTGGAGGGATTTGCTCAATGCTGATGGATGAATTGCCAGCGCACGATGTGGCCCTTCTTCTTGACGAAGCAGCAGGCGTCATGGTTCGAAGTGGACAACATTGTGTCCACTCGTGGTTTGCCGACAAAGGGCACCCACAAGGATCTCTTCGGGCTTCAGCCTACCTTTACAACAACGAAGAAGACGTACGACGCTTCGTGGATACATTGAATGAAATAGTGCACACCTTGAGTTGATGGCATGCAATCAGCTGACCCCCCGGGCGAATCGGTTGAAAGCAAAGAACAATTTTCATCCATTCCTCAACCGTTTCAAGCAGAGCTGGCTGAAGAAGCATCCGACATTCGCACCATCAAAATGATTGTCAGCATAACCCTCGGTTTCACGCTTGTTCTCGCCACCGGCTATTTGGCTGCCGTGGTTCTCAGCGATGGTGCGATTCTTCTTCGTCCCAGTCAAGATGCACTTGAGCGACACGCCACATACAATGACCTCATCCGACCCGCATCCAAAGACCTGACGGGAGATGGTGTCGTCGCATGCATCGTCGATTCTGGAATCGCCGTGGACCACGCCGACCTTGAGGGCATCAACTTGGTTGGGTGGCGGGATTTCATCAACGGCAATGGAAACCCGTACGACGACCATGGACACGGCACCTCAATGGCTGGGTTGCTGGTGGCAAACGGCTGGCTCAAAGGCATCGCCAAAGATGTTGATCTCCTGGTCGCCAAAGCGCTCGGCGAAAACGGAAATGGAAGCGATGCCATCGTGGCAGACGCCATTGATTGGTGCGTTGAAAACGGCGCTCATGTCATATCACTCTCCCTTGGTGGGGCACCGGATCTCCTGCCGTTTTCCATTGGGTCTGGCCGGACTTCGGGTGATGCTGCAAACGAAGCCATCGACGCTGGTGTCTACGTCGTTGCGGCGGCTGGAAATGACGGTGAGGACGATGATGGCGATGTAGCCCACCCTTCAAGTGAAGCCGGTGTGATTTCGGTTGGTGGTGTCACCCTCAAAGGAACCCATTGGCCTGGTTCTTCCAAGGGAGACAACAACGGCCGCCTGCTCCCTCTACCGATCTTAATGCCCCGAGGAGACCCCAACAAAAAGCCCGAGATTGTAGCCCCTGCAGAAGCGGTTCCGGTTCTGCTTGACAACGGAGGGTGGGGCATGGCCGATGGAACAAGCGCCGCGACGGTTTATGTCACCGGTGCCCTCTGCCTCCTGCTTCAGGAAAAGCCATCGCTCAAGGCCGACGAATCCACCGGTGGGGGAGACAACATTAACGCCGTAAAGCAGTGGTTGATGGAAAGCGCTGTCCCCGAGAGTGGACAAGTGACCCACGACGATTACTATGGGTATGGGCTACTCAACGTGTCAGGCCTCATTCAAGAAGCCACTCAGTCTTGAACGGGTAGCCAGGCCACAAGTGTCCCGCCAAACAACGGCATGAAGGCCACGTGGTGGGATGTCTGCGTCTCGCCAACAACTTCAATCCAACGATTAAATCCGCTTACCAAGGCCATTCCAACTTCGTCTTCTTCATCGACCTCACCCGTTGGCATGTCCGGCTCAACCGTGAACAACACACCGTTGGAGGTGAGTTGAGGGAGGTACGTTGAGACCAAATCGGCCCGCAACGGCGATGGGCCATCCACGATGATAACGTCGTATTCGGGCTCAAACGG
>CEWG01163625.1_pt1 | contig 10926 bp, 11 predicted proteins | sample 361411 | NCBI WGS metagenome assembly CEWG01 (sample SAMEA2622173, study PRJEB7988) | marine metagenome | biome: marine biome (ENVO:00000447); feature: surface water layer (ENVO:00002042); material: "saline water (ENVO:00002010), including plankton (ENVO:xxxxxxxx)" | depth 5 m | reverse complement strand
TGATCCTTGAGATCTTTTTCCTTTATCCGATCTTCCATATCCTCCACTTCTCGCAACAATATAGAAATCTTGATTTTCTTCTCCAGCCGCAGATATAACTTTTCCTTGATAGGTTGCTGGATCTTCTACTTGCTTTTTTGAAAGTGCTACTAATGTAAAATTGTAATTGTATACATTGTAATCGTGTAAAGCATTTGCTCGGCCTTGTACTTGATCATAAAAGCCTTTGACGTCTGAACTAACAGCCATTGTTAAATGCCTCCAATGACAGTTCTAATTGTATCTATATCTGGAATGCGTATTTCAACTCCTGCAACAAAATCAAAAATAGGATCGTCTATAACAACTGGGTTTCTACTTTTAAACACCCACCATAAATTAGGATCATCATACAAGTCGTTTGCTAACAAATCTGGACGATAGTTATATTGAGGACGAATTATGTAAGTCACATCATCTGGATTGTGCGGAATTCTTCTGTAATTTAAAATGTCTAATTGATCACCAATAATCGGTGTAGATCCATATAAACTTGATTTACTATATGCCATTAGATCATTCCTTTGTCTCTTGTCATGTCACCTTCAATGAATTTATCAATTGTAAACTGTGCTTGATCTCTTCTTGAGAATGCAGGTAAACATTCAATAGTAAATTCTGTTCTTGTTGGTACTGCTGATTTTTCTGCTCCTACAGTTGTAAGATAATCAACATCTTCATTCAGTGTATAAAAGAAACTGCTAATCACAACAGGCATGTTGTTGAATTGATATGTACCATAACCGTCTAGCAAACATACAGGAGGTGGAGCACCTGGTGTTGTACTTGCACCAAAACTCATTTTAGTAACAGATCTAAGTGCGTGAATAGACGCCATAACATAATCTGTATCACCTACATTCTGTGCAGTAAAAGTTCCAACTATTGAAATTGCGTCCAGAGCCGAGTATTGGTATGCATAATACGTATAATTACTGTGTGTAGGATTCATAGCATTATAATTTGCTCTTGTTTGAACAACTATTTGTGGAGTATATGGAAATACAACTGCATTGTCGCCTGTTAGTTTCAAATGTGCGGCAGGGCCTTTCAAATACTCTTCAGGAATTTTAATTTTGACTCTAGGATCACCATTATATCTTTCACCAGTTATACCAAAATGTTGTGCCCTAGGTGTGCTTTTTTTACTAGTATCTTTTCCGCCTTTGCCAAGTATGCCTTGCAAACGTGATATAGGACCACCTAGTCCGGTTGCTTGTCCTAGATTATCTGCAAGTTTAGTTCCAAAGTTTGTTAATCCTTTACCGAACTTTGTGTCTAAAAAATCTGTGTTTGCACCTTGCTTTTTAGCATTGGTTTCTTTGTTACTACTATTAATTCCGTTACTGTCTGCCATAATGTTTTGGTTCCTTTTGGTAATAATATTTATTGCTTTTTTAAAGTACGTATATTATAATACTAGTTATACTTGGAGAAAACTATGAGAAAAGTAAAATATCTTAACAACAGAGACTTATTGAAACAGATATCAATAAGCAAAAACACATTTAGTTCATACACTGCTGATGAATACTCGCAGTTTGATATAATTTTGCCAAGTTTAGAAAAGGTTAATAGACTAACAGTAGCAGAAGCAAAAAGAAATCGTGCAGACAGAATAGGTAAACTAGCATATGAACAAGCAAGAGAATCCGGAGATAAAAAGACTAAACTAGCAGAAGTTACACCAGATTGGCGTAAAGTAGCAAAAACAGATTTAATTTTTAGAATTATGACGTTTGATCATATACCAGAATCACCTGGTAGAAAACGTAAAACAAAAACAGTAGCAGATAAACATGAAAGAGTAAACTTTCCACCATTTCAACATTGGAAGTATGATGAACATGACAATCTAATTTGTATAGGAAAAAGTCATTGGGTTGGTGGTATGTCAAACGGACACTTTTCAAAAGATCATGGAAGAATTACAGAAGAACTTGGTCGCATGTTTTTAAAACTTGCTGATAGATACGGAACAAGATCAAACTGGAGAGGTTACACATACAATGATGAGATGAGAGCACAGGCAGTATTGCAACTTTCACAAATAGGATTACAATTTGATGAATCAAAATCAGAAAATCCATTTGCTTATTATACTGCGGCAGTTACTAACAGTTTTACAAGAGTACTAAACATAGAAAAGAAAAATCAAAATATAAGAGATGACATCTTACAAGAAAACGGCCTTAATCCTTCCTTTACAAGACAAAATGAAAATGTGTTTAAAGAGGATAAAGAAAAATTGGCTGAATTTTACAAAAGTATTAGACGTCCAAAAGCAGACTATTAGGTTGACTTTTAGTACTGTTTTCTCTTATAATGTGATATAAGTTGAGGAAAGGCATGGCACAATTATTTAAAAAGGCCGCAGTGTTTACAGATATACACTTTGGTCTTAAAAGTAACAGTAAAATACATAACGACGATTGCGAAAAGTTTGTCGACTGGTATATCAAAACGGCCAAAGAAAATGGCTGTGATGTTGGTATATTCACAGGCGACTGGCATCATAACAGAAGTGCGTTAAACTTAACCACTATGGATGCAAGTCTTCGCAGTTTAGAAAAACTTGGTAAAGCATTTGATAAGTTTTATTTCTTTCCAGGTAATCATGATCTATATTATAAAGACAAAAGAGAAATTCATTCAGTAGTTTTTGGTAAACATGTTCCAGGCATAACTGTAATAAATGAACCACAAGTTATTGATGATGTAGCACTTGTACCATGGTTGGTACAAGACGAATGGAAGTCAGTTGCAAAGATGAAGTGCAAATATATGTTTGGGCACTTTGAACTGCCAAACTTTAAAATGAATGCTATGGTAGAAATGCCTGATACAGGTGAAATCAAAGCAGACGACTTTCAACATCAAGAAATGGTATTCACAGGCCACTTCCACAAACGTCAGCAACGCAAGAATATCTATTACATCGGCAACGCCTTTCCTCACAATTACGCCGATGCATGGGACGACGAGCGAGGTATGATGATTTTAGAATGGGGAAGTGAGCCTGTGTTTGTTGATTGGCCAGACTGTCCAAAATACAGAACTATTCCTTTAAGCAGATTACTGGATGAAACAGAAACTATACTTTCGCCTAAAAATTTATATATGAGAGTCACACTAGATATTGACATTTCCTATGAAGAAGCAAACTTTATAAAAGAAAACTTTAGTCAACAATATGACATACGTGAAATAAGTTTACTTCCTGATACTAGTGTAGATGATGAAATGAATAAACTAGAACCAGGCGAAATTGATTTTGAAAGTGTAGATCAAATTGTAACTGATCAAATAACAAAAATAGATAGTTCAACATACAAACCTAACTTGTTGTTGGATATCTACAGAGGTCTTTAATGTTTAAAATTAAAACGATAACAGTTAAAAACTTTATGAGTGTGGGTAATCAAACCCAAGCAGTTGATTTTGATAAAAATCTGCTTACACTTGTACTAGGAGAAAACTTAGATCTAGGTGGAGACGATGCTGGTTCAAGAAACGGAACTGGAAAAACTACTATTGTAAATGCTTTAAGTTATGCATTATATGGAGAAGCACTTACAAAAATACGTAGAGAAAATTTAATTAACAAGACTAACGGCAAAGGCATGTTGGTTACAGTTGAATTTGAAAAGGATGGACAAAACTATCGTATTGAAAGAGGTCGTAAACCTAACATACTAAAATTTTACAAAGAAAACGTAGATGTAACTGCTGATGATATAGATGAATCGCAAGGCGACAGCAGAAAGACACAGGAAGATATTAACAAGTTATTGAACATGAGTCATACAATGTTCAAGCATTTAGTGGCGCTCAACACATACACAGAACCTTTCCTCTCTCTCAATAATAATAATCAAAGAGAAATTATTGAACAGTTGTTGGGCATCACTATACTTTCGGAAAAAGCAGAAAAATTAAAAGAACAACAAAAACAAGTAAGAGATGCTATTGCTGAAGAAGAAGCAAAAATAAAAGGTATTGAATCTGCTAATGAAAAAGTGCAAGAATCTATAGATGCACTAGAAATAAAATCCAAGGCATGGGATGCCAATCAAGCAGAAGAACTTGCAAGATTAACAAAAGCAATTAGTCAACTTATTACAGTTGACATTGACAACGAAATACAAATGCACAAAGACAAAGAAGTATGGGAAATTGCAAATACAGAAATAAACAATTTAACAAAAGAAAAAGCAAGTTTAGAAAGCAGTTTGTTACGTGCAGACAGAACACATGCAAAGTATGAAAAAGAATTACAAGACATACAGTCAAAAAAATGTTTTACTTGTGGACAAGATTTACATGACGAAGCACATGAAAAAATACTTGTAGAAAAGCAAAATGATGTTACAGAAAGTCAAACATACATTGACGGTATCAAAATACAACTAGAAGAAGTAAATGCTAAAATTGATGAAATAGGAGACATTAACGGTTGTCCTAAAACTTTTTATGATAGTGCGGAAGAGGCATATAATCACAGAAACAATCTTGGCAGTCTAGAAGATCGCAAAAAAGAAAAAGAAGAAGACACTAATCCATATACAGAACAAATGGATGAATTAAAAGATCAAGCAATACAAGAAGTAAGTTGGGAGCAAATAAATGCACTAACTGAAATGAAAGAACACATGGACTTCTTATATAAACTGTTAACAAGCAAAGACAGTTTTATTAGAAAACGTATTATTGATCAAAACTTAATGTTCTTAAACAAACGCCTAGCATACTATTTAGAAAAAGTTGGATTGCCACATCAAGTTGTATTCCAAAACGACTTGACAGTTTTAATTACAGAACTTGGCAGAGATTTAGATTTTGATAATTTAAGTAGAGGTGAACGTAATAGATTAATATTAAGTTTAAGTTGGGCGTTCCGTGATGTATGGGAAAGTTTATATCAAAACATCAACTTGTTGTTTATTGATGAACTTATTGATGCAGGAATGGATGCCGCAGGTGTAGAAAGTGCTATTGCTATTCTTAAAAAGATGGCACGTGAAAGAAGCAAAAACATATATCTTATTTCACATAAGGAAGAACTTTCTGCAAGAGTTAATAATATACTAAAAGTAATCAAGGATAACGGATTTACAAGTTATTCAAATGATACTGAGATTGTAAATGGCTAAGACGACACATGAACTGCTAGTTCAAGCAATGATGGACTATTATAATGCACAAGAAAGATTTGAAGCAAAAGGTTTTGATGAAACAGGACGCAAGGCTCGTGTTATATTAAGCGACATTAGGCGTTTAGCAACTACAAGAAGAAATGAAATACAAGAAAAAAGAAAAAAATTAAAGGAAGAGAAACGTGGCCGCAAAGAGCAAGAATAAAGGAAAAGGGTTTGAAAGAGAAATTGCAAACTTTTTAAGTGGTTTGTATGAAGAGTCTTTTATCCGGGTACCGGCTAGCGGTGCTTACGTTGGCGGAGCCAATGCGGTACGCAAGGACACTCTGTCCGAAGGACAGATCCGCGGAGCAAAAAGCGATATTATACCACCTGATTCTTGGAAATACTTAAATATAGAATGTAAGAACTATGCGGATTTCCCGTTTCATCACTTACTACACAACAAAAAGATTCCATTACTAGACAGTTGGATCGAGCAACTGCTTGAACCGGCCGATGAATATGATTTGAATTTACTGGTAATGAAGTTCAATAGAAAAGGACGCTACATCGCGTTCGAAACCAGAATTGCCGACCTGGGATTACCAGCGAGGTTATATACTAGTAGGCACGTTGAATATAGGCACACAAACACAAATACAAACTGGTATTACACTGAATTTGACGACTTTTGGTCACTTAACAAGACCACTGTAAAAGATCTCTGTATTAACGGCATTAAAATTTAATTTCCACAGGCAATATAGCAACAACGTTTGGTCGGGGCGGCTCGACTCACTTTGAGGGCATATACGTATGCTCAGATTCTAGTGCGTTGCAAGGACAATGCTAACTCCAGGCATAAAAAGATGCTGGCTCTGAGAAAAAGCAACCAGCGAGGCAAGTAGTTTTGACTATTAGGGACTTACTGCCTTCCGTGTATAATTGCGAATGCTGAAGTAGGGGGTTGACGGTACGCCGCCTCCGCTGTTTGAAAACAAATCTTCTTTAATAGTTGTGATGATGCTAACTCACATGATGGCAGAATTACAGTTCGTCCGGCAACGGGCGAATTGTGACTCAACTATCTACATGATAGCAAATTACTTCGTAATTAGATATTAAAATGTGTTTGAGCGATAGCGAAAGACACAAGTGATCTTTAGATCACTTACATATAACACTTATCCAATGCGTACAATCATCACAAGGATCATCGTATTGATATGCTATATTAGTGTAGATCGGGATCTCTTCCAAAGCCAGCCTTTACAGTGCTAACTTGGATTTCCTCTATTTTATGTTCTTGATGTGGATTTTGTTCTTGTAAACATCCAACTACTGTGTCTGCTTCTGATCTGCTACTAACAGTGCAGTATTCGTTGTTATTCACGTAGACCACATATTTTGTAATCATAGTAAAAATTATTTAGATCAATACTTATCGCTATTTTCTGCCCATATTTGGTTTTTGACCTATCAAACACATATTATATAAATAAGTTTAGGAGAAGTTGATATGAAAATTACAGAAATAGCAGTATTAAATGAATCTAGTGTGCAAGAAGCACCACAGGGCATGTTAAAACGTGCAGGCCTTGGAATTATGAAAAAATTTGGAAGCGCCGGTGCCGCCGGCAAGTTAGAAACAGGCAAAATTGCTAATCAACTGAAAAAAGGATATCAACAACATTTGGGTAAAACTGGCAGACCAAGTTCTGCAGAAGAACTTATGTCTTTCTTAAAGAGCATGGGTTATCCTACACAGGGCGTTGAAAAACTGGCAAAACAATTAACTGCTCCAAAAGACCAAGCACCAAAAGGACCACTAGCAAACAAAGACGGCGGTCCTGAACAACCTACACCAGGCGGTGCTAGTGCAAAACCAAAAGCAAACAATCCTAATTTAAAAATAGCGGCCAGCGTTTATGAAAATGTCATTACAGAATTAAAAGGCGGACAACTTGACAAACTGTTAATGAGAGCGGCACAAGATGCGGCTTACATGCAGTCAGGTGGAGACGTAACCAAAGACACAACTGGTACTCCAAAACAAAAAGGACCAGGATTTATCGACGGTGTTAAAAAAGGTTTCACAGCAACTGACCAAGCAATTAAAGATCCAATTGGAACTTTAACAGGCAAAAACAAAGGCAAAGGTGCACCAAGCAATCAAGATAAAACAAAAACTAGAGCCAGTTTAAATGTAATGAAAAAAGAACTTGGTGTAGAAAATCCACAATTGGTAGTAAATGCACTTGCTAAAATCAAGCAAGGTAAAATGCCTGCTAAAAATGAACTAGATGCACTGCAACCTATGATGGGTGCTATTGAAAAGGCAATGCAGGATCAAGCAGGTAGACAAAGACTTAAACAAGTACTTACAACTACAAATAAAAAATAATCTAAATTAAAGTCATACCAGTTTCTTTACTGGTCTTGATATTTTTCTCAATAAGTTTGCTAATTGCTTTACGTTCTTCGAACGTAGTTTGATAAGCATCAACTAATTGTAAACTTCCACGCATGTACCAACTTAATTGTACAAGTTCATCTAACAGTATTGAGGATTGTTTTTCGTAGTCTTTAACTAGTTCTTCGATCTCAGAAATCGAGAGTGTCGCTACTTTGATGCGAAAAAATTTGATTGATCAAATACTAGTGGAACCTGTATTTCCTCTGGAGCACCTTTTTCTACATACTCTGCAGGTACTTTATAAATCTGTGGTTTTATTTGCCAATCGTTTCTGTTTTTTTCTAAGAAGTCACTTACCTGTGTAAATGTTTCTTTGTCTGTGTTATCAAAAAATTCTCTAATTGCTTTTGGATTTGCTTCGGATCCATCTGCTGTCTTAATTGCTTTGATATGTTTTAGCACTAGTTCTAAATTTTGTGCAGACAGTTTTTTAAAGCCTTCTCTAAATGCTTCCATTTTTTCTTGATCTGGTATATCTTCTCTCTGCATGATACTTGCTAGTCTTTGACTTTCATATGTACCTTGATATAAATCTGTGCTTTGTTTATAAGTTAGTGGAGCAATATCAAATGTAAGTTCTCCAAGTGTAAATTCTGTAGTCCAAGTTTTACCTTGCATACCGTCTAGTAATGCTCTCAAGTCCATTGTAAATGTTTCTGTTTCTACAGGTTCAATTCCTGTTATAGGAACGTTTATTTCCATTTGTTCACCGTAGGTTGCAATTCGTATTGCAATTAAGATAGCATCAATATCAATAATTGGCATTTGCCATGGATCACTGATGAGTGGACAACAACTTTTGATAACTTCAACTGTTGCTTCTCCATTCATTAATGCATCGGGTGTTTTGATTAACAGTTCGTCCTTTGCAGTCATTGAATAAACTGGGATTTCACCAGACCCGGATTTCTCCATAGGATTGTCAGCATAGAACTTACCGCCACTTGGTAGCGTTATGTAAATCTTTGGCTGTCTTTTATATTTGCTTAGGATACTTTGTTCCGACACAGTTTTATCTCCAATAAATAACTATATAACAAAGTTATTTATCTACGTAGTTTATGGGGATTTTTAAAAAATGGCAGTAACAGGAAATATAGGTGATGCAGAAGTAAGATTGGAAAATGCGGCTGAAGAAGCCACTATGCAAAAGATCTTAGATGCAATTAAAAACGAAAAATCACCAAATGGTACAGGCCCGATAGCACAATTTTCCAAAAAATTAGGCCCTGCAGGGGTGGCTATCAACGGTGTTACAGGTGCATTTAACGTATTAGGTAAAGTTTTAGGTGGTATGGGTGCTGTTTTGGCGGCTACTACTAGAGGATTAAGCAAAGTAGTTCAAGGCACTACCAAATTTGTTGACAGCCAGATGACTGTCACTGATTTTACTAAAAGTATTAAAGATAGCAAATTAAACATTTTAGGTTTAGGCGATGCGGTTCATGCCGTAACTGAGTTACTATATAAAAATTACACTACATTTCAGCAATTATCAAGTTCAGGTATAGCATTTGGTGGTAGACTTGAAGAAATGACACGTTATGGTGCGGCAGTAGGAACAAGTTTAGAAGTTGTTGCTGGTAACTTGATGAAAAACACTGAAGAACTTGCAAGATTAGGCACAGCAACAAGAGGTGCTTCATTGGCACTCGGTGCAAGTGAAATAGCATTTGACCTTAACAACAGAAGATTACAATCCTTTGGTTTAAGTTTTGATGAACAGAACGAAAGATTCTTGTCATTCTTTGCACAAAATGCCTTAGCACTACAACGTGGTACTATTTCACAATCACAAATTATTTCGCAGTCAGATGATTATGCAATGGGTCTACGTAGACTTTCAGAATTGACTGGTGTACAAGCAGATCAAATTCAAGAAGGTGTTGACAAAGCCAACATGAATAAAGCATTTGAAAATTTCATTGCTGGAATGGATGGCGAAACTGCAAACAGAATGAGATCAATCCTTAATACTGCTCAAGCAACATTTGGTGATGCTGGAAGAGAAGCATCAATGGCTATGATGCTAGGAGTTGCTCCTATAACTGAACAAGCACAAATGATGAGTGCTATTACGCCAGGCTTTGATAGAACATTTAGAAACATAATTGGCACTGCAAAAAACTTTTCAGGTAGTTTAGATGAGTTCAATAGAAACCAATTTAGATCACTACAAGATTTTGCAAACGCAAATCGCGGATTTGCAGATGCTAACTCAAAATATTTTGCTACTTTAGGGTTATATGGTGATCCATATGGAGAAGCAGGTAGCGCCATGATTAGCGGTTTTAACAAAGTAACAGGATCTTTTGAAGATTTTGAATCAGGTTTAGGAAAAGAATCTCCATTACAAGGGGCACTAAACTCTTTTAATACAGCAATACAAAAAGTAAGAGATGCTATCGGAACAAGTTTAGTTGCCATGTTTGAAAGTCCCCCTTTTATAGAAGGTTTGAAAAAGTTTGAACTTGCAGTTCCTAAAATTGCAAATGCAATTGAAGAATTCATAGCAAATTTGCAAAGCGAACAAGGACGACAAAAAATTATAGAGGATATAAAAGGAGTTGTAAAAAATGCAGTACATAGTTTGATGTTAGCATTAAACGACACGTTCTTAGGTTACTTTATTGATGATGACAAGTTAAAAGAAAAAGAAAGAGAGAAACTTGCAGGAAAGTCTCAAGAAGATCTAAGAAAAATAGCAGGTGATTCCACAGCCTCTAAAGCAACTATAGAAGTAGCAGAAGAATTCATTAAAAAACATTACGATAGTGTTAACAGCGACTTTCAAAAAGGGGTAGCAAAACTGCAAGAAGTTATTGCGCCATATTCGGGTGGTATGTTTCCAGGGATGCAACCTATTACAGGAAGTTTTGTAAGAGGCTACGATTTAGACGAAGAAGAATTCTTTAAAGATTATGATAAGGCAACGCCAGAAGATTTAGAAAAAGTCAAAGAAGCATTAAACTTATTGGCACAACTGAAACAGTTTACAGACAAAAATTACAGTAAAGCAAAAGTAAAATCCGGCATGGAGATGCAAGTACAAGAACTATTGAATAGCATTGGGGCACGACGTTTTGGAACTCTTGGTGTAACAGGACAAATGGTTGAACCCAAAAACACTATTGCTACAATAGAAAAAGGTGAACGTGTTCTAAGTCCAGAAGAAGCAACCGATTATAATGCACAACAAAAAACAAATCTTGCTAAAAATTCGGTGCAAAGAGTGGTTGACAGTGCCAGGGATCAGAGTGTAAACTTAAACAA
>CEWG01019102.1_pt1 | contig 10938 bp, 9 predicted proteins | sample 361411 | NCBI WGS metagenome assembly CEWG01 (sample SAMEA2622173, study PRJEB7988) | marine metagenome | biome: marine biome (ENVO:00000447); feature: surface water layer (ENVO:00002042); material: "saline water (ENVO:00002010), including plankton (ENVO:xxxxxxxx)" | depth 5 m | reverse complement strand
TCTCAAGGATTGTGTTTTGTTGGCAAAGTAAAACTTCCAGAATTTTTGCAACAAAAATTAAAAATTAAAAAAGGAAAAGTTATTTTAATTTCAAAAAACAATGAAATTTTTAACTCTGTTTCAAACCCTGATGATTTTTCAGTTCAAAATTTGAAATTGATGTCAAATCCTTACAATTATTCTATTGATAAAGGTTCTGTTATTGGAAATCATGATGGTGCTCATTTTTTTACAATTGGACAGAGAAAGGGCCTAGCCATTGGTGGGACTAAACAACCTCTTTTTGTTATTGGAACAGATGTTGTCAACAATTTAGTTTATGTTGGTGAGGGTAAAAATCACCCTGGATTGTATAGAAAGGTTTTGTTTGTTTTAGAGAAAAATTTTCATCGTCTTAGAGAAGATTATGATTATACAGATTCTAAATTATTTGACACTAGAATAAGATATCGCCAACCTCTTCAAAAATCCCAATTAGTTTTTACTAAAAATGGGACTTTTTTTATTTTTGACAAACCTCAATCTTCTGTTACCAAAGGACAATTTGTGGTTTGGTATAATGGAGATGAACTTATAGGGTCCGGTGTGATAGATTAGTTTATATATCTATTACGACTTGATTTTTTAAAATATCTTCAATAGTTTCCCTTTTTCTTATCTCAAATGGTTTATTATTTAAAAATAAAATTTCAGAGGGTTTGTATCTTGAGTTATAGTTACTAGCCATTGTGAAACAATATGCTCCTGCATTTTTAAAACAAAGTACGTCATCTTCATTTATTCTAGAAATTCTTTTGTTGTTGGCAAAAGTGTCTGTTTCACAAATATAGCCTACAACAGAGTAAAATCGTTCGCTATCATTGGGATTTGATATATTAATTATGTCGTGATTTGATCCGTACATCATTGGTCTAACAAAATGATTAAATCCAGAATCAACTTGAGCAAACACAGTTGATGTTGTTTGTTTTATAGAGTTGACGGAGCACAAAAAACTACCAGCTTCACTTACAAGAAATTTACCAGGCTCGAAAGCTAATGTTAAATCTTTTCCATATTCCTTGCAAAACTCATTAAATCTTTTAGAAAGCTTTTTTCCTAGCTCTTCAATGTTTGTTTCGTTATCACCATTTGAATAAGGAACTTTAAATCCACTTCCAAAGTCAATAAAATCTAAGTCTTCAAATTTTGAGGCTGCATCAAAAAGAATTTCAGCAGCATGTATGAATACCTCAATGTCTAGAATATCACTTCCAGTATGCATATGAATACCATTAACTTTTATATTAGTATTTTGAATTATTCTTAACAGTAATGGGATTTGATGAATACTGATTCCAAATTTTGAGTCTATATGTCCAACAGAGATTTTATTATTGCCACCAGCCATTACATGTGGATTTATCCGTATACAAATAGGAACATTTGGATTTAAATTACCAAATTGTTCTAATACATTTAGGTTGTCAATATTAATATTAACACCCATTTCAGCTACTTTTTCAATTTCTTTTACAGAAACACCATTTGGTGTATATATTATTTTGTCTGGATCAAAACCTGCCTTTAGACCCAAAATAACTTCTTGAACAGAAACTGTATCAATTCCAGCTCCAAGATTTTTAATGTATTTTAATATAGAAATGTTTGAAAGCGCTTTAACTGCATAATTTATTCTTAGATTTTTAACTTCTTTAAATGAACTTGTTAACCTTTTGTATTGTGATTCAATTTTTGAAGCATCATACACATAAGTTGGTGTTCCAAATTTTTTAGCAATTTTTAATAAATCTTCATTTTTCATTGCGCAAATCTATGGTAAGTTTTTTTTTTGAGATAAAAAAAATACTAATATTATAAAAATAAAACAAATTGTTATAAATATAACTTTATTATATAGTCTGAGATCCTTTATAGTAATTGATATTCACTTATATTTGTAAATTAAATTTTTGAAATGAATTTACACGAATACCAGGGAAAAAAAATATTAGAAGAACATGGCGTTAGAATTCAAAGAGGTGTTGTTTTAGACAACATTGATGAAATAGATAAAATCACTGAAGAGTTAGTTAAAAAAACAGGAACAAGTTGGTTTGTAGTTAAAGCTCAAATTCATGCCGGTGGACGAGGTAAGGGAGGAGGAGTTAAATTGGCAAAAAACATGGATGAACTTAAAGAGGTTGCCTCTGATATTTTAGGTATGCACTTGATTACTCCTCAGACATCTAAACAAGGAAAGTTTGTTAGTAAAATTTTAATTGCCGAAGATGTTTATTATCCTGGTGAATTCGATACAGAGGAGTTTTATGTTTCTATTTTACTTAATAGAAAAACAGGAAATAACATGATTATGTACTCAACTGAAGGTGGAATGGATATTGAAACTGTAGCTGAAAACACACCAGAGTTGATATTTTATGAAGATATAGATCCCTCATTAGGTATTCAATCTTTTCAGGCTAGGAAGGTGGCTTTTAATTTAGGTCTTTCTGGTGAAGCTTTTAAAGAAATGGTTAAATTCATTACTCTTTTGTACAAATCCTATGTTTCATCAGACTCATCTCTTTTTGAAATTAATCCTGTTTTAAAAACTTCTGATAATAAAATAATGGCCGTAGATGCTAAAGTTTCTTTGGATGACAATGCTCTTTTTAGACATAAAGACTATTTAAGTTGGAGAGATTTAAAAGAGGAAAATCCAGTTGAGACTGAGGCAAGAGAAGTTGGATTAAATTATGTTGATTTGGAGGGAAACGTGGGTTGTATGGTTAATGGTGCCGGTTTGGCAATGGCAACTATGGATTTAATTAAACAGTCGGGTGGAGAGCCTGCAAATTTCTTAGATGTTGGAGGGACTGCCGATGCCAAAAGAGTAGAAACTGCGTTCAGATTAATTTTAAGAGATCCAAATGTAAAAGCAATCTTAGTCAATATTTTCGGGGGAATAGTTCGTTGTGATCGTGTTGCCCAGGGTATTGTTGATGCATATAACAACATGGGTGATATTTCAGTTCCAATTATAGTTAGGTTGCAAGGGACTAATGCTGAAATTGCAAAAGAGATAATTGATAATTGCGATTTTAAAGTATACAGTGCAACGGAATTTCAAGAAGCAGCGGATAAAATTCAAGAAGTACTGACTTAATTGTCAAAATGTCACAATATTTTTAGTTTTTATAGACAAAATGTCATGTATTTGTAAATGGCATCTATTTTGAACATTTCGTAATGTAAATATTTGTATAATTTAAAATAACACATTATGAATTTAATTAAAAAACAACACAATTTTTTACCATTAGTTTTTGATAACTTTTTTCGTGATACATGGGATATAATGCCTGCAATTAGAAATAATTCACCTGCAACAAATATCAAAGAAAGCGACAAAGATTTTATTATTGAATTTGCTATTCCTGGAAAATCGAATAATGATTTCGAAATAGAACTAGATAATCAATTATTAACTGTAAAAACTATTGATAATATTAGCAAAAATGATTATAACTATATGCAACAAGAATTTGATTACTCATCTTTTTCTAAATCATATGAATTACCTCAATCAATAAATCTAACTAAAATTAATTCTTTTTACAGAGATGGGATGTTAACTATTACTCTTCCAAAGAGAAAAGAGTTTCATTCGCAACCCAAAAGAATAATTTCAGTAAATAAATAATTAAAATAAGAGGATAACGAAGTTATCCTCTTATTTTTTTAACTCTTTGATAAGATCTCTGATTCTAGCTGCTTCTATAAAATCTAAAGCTTTAGCAGCTATTTCCATTTTTTTTCTGTAAGTTTTTATTGTCCTATTTTTTTCTTCGTTAGACATTTTAGAAACATCTATGTCCTTCTTAGTTTTATTTAAATCAGACAACTCATTATCAATTTGTTCGTTTGAAAAAACTTCCTTAATTTTTGTTTTTAGTGGTGTCGGAGTTATGTTGTTATTTTTATTGTATAATTCTTGTTTTTTTCTTCTGTATTCTGTTTCATCCATTGTTTTTTTCATGCTTTTAGTCATTTTATCAGCATAAAAAATTGCTTTTCCGTTGATATTTCTTGCAGCTCTTCCAATTGTTTGAGTTAATGATCTATGACTTCTCAAGAAACCCTCCTTATCTGCGTCAATTATTGCAACTAATGAAACCTCTGGAAGATCCAGTCCTTCTCTTAATAAATTTACTCCTACAAGGACATCAAATAACCCTTTTCTTAATCCCTGCATAATTTCTACTCTCTCAATTGTATCAATGTCACTATGTATATATCTTGACCTTACATCTATTTTATTTAAGAATTTAGTAAGTTCTTCAGCCATTCTTTTGGTAAGAGTAGTAACTAATATCCTCTCATCTTTTTCTACCCTAATCTGAATTTCATCTATCAAATCATCTATTTGATTATTACTTTTTCTAATTTCAATTACTGGATCTAATAATCCAGTAGGTCTAATTATTTGCTCTGTAAATACCCCTTCAGTTTTTTCTAATTCATAGTCAGAGGGAGTTGCACTCACATATATTACTTGATTTTGTATAAATTCAAACTCTTCATATTTTAAAGGTCTATTATCCATTGCTGCAGGAAGTCTAAATCCATATTCTACTAGATTCTCTTTTCTGCTTCTGTCTCCTCCATACATAGCATGAACTTGAGAAAGAGTAACATGACTCTCGTCAACTACCATTAAATAATCCTCTGGAAAATAATCTAATAAACAGAATGGTCTTGTTCCCGGTGAGCGGCCATCGATATATCTTGAATAATTTTCAATTCCTGAACAATATCCTAGCTCTTGAATCATCTCAAGATCAAAATTTGTTCTTTCTTCTAAGCGTTTGGCTTCTAAAAATTTCCCAATTTCTTTAAAATATTCTATTTGATTTTTTAAATCAAATCTAATTTCATTCATTGCATTTTGCAGAACATCAGGGGAAGTTGCAAACATATTAGCGGGATATATGTTTAGTTTATCTAAAGATTGTAGTGTTTTTTTTGTAATGGGATCGAAAATTTCTATAAGTTCAATTTCATCACCAAAGAAGTGTATTTTAAAACCATGATCAGCATAACTTGGAAAAATATCAATTATATCGCCTGAAACTTTAAATGCTCCACTAACCAACTCAGTTGTAGTTCTTGAGTATAAACTTTGTACTAGATTATGTAAAAACTTAGTTCTTGATAAAATTTGATTTTTTTCAATTTCGATAATATTTTTTTTAAACTCAACGGGATTACCGATTCCATATAAACATGAAACGGAAGCAATAACTATTACATCTCTTTTTCCAGAGAGAAGAGAAGAAGTTGTGCTTAATCTTAATTTTTCAATATTTTCATTAATAGATAAATCTTTTTCAATATATGTTCCACTTACAGGTAAATAGGCTTCTGGTTGATAGTAATCATAATATGAAACAAAATATTCAACTGAGTTTGACGGAAAGTACTCTTTAAATTCAGCATACAATTGAGCAGCCAGAGTTTTGTTATGAGCCAATACAAGAGTTGGCTTATTCACTTTCTCTATAACATTGGCAATTGTAAAAGTTTTTCCTGAACCAGTAACTCCTTTTAAGGTTTGAAACTTAGTTTTTTGTTCTAAACCTTTTACAAGTTCATTAATTGCTTCAGGTTGGTCACCAGTTGGTTTGTATTCTGATTCTAATTTAAACAATGTAATTTTTAAAATTCAAATTTACAATAATAACAGTCTAATTGATAAATTCTTACTTTTATAAATAAAATTACATCAAATGACAGAAAAATTAATGTCTAAAAAAAAACCATTTTTTCCAATAACTAAGGAGTTGAATGAGTATTTGTCATTATATAATCGAAATTTAAAGATTCCCATTTTTTACGAAGATTTAAAGCGATTTTCAGGATCTGTTGTGGTGTACAATAAAAATGACAAAGATACTCTGTGGGTTAGGGTATTTTATTCTGAACATGAGAGGGCTGATATTGATCTTTCTCTTAAAAAAGTATATAATTTATTGCATTCTGATGGAAATGAATCTAATATTGATTTTTTAAATATTGATGCAATAGATTACTGTACGTTTGGAAATTCAAAACCATTTAGAATAAAAATAAGAAATAAGCTAAATGATAATTTCACTTATTTCTATGTTAAAAAAGCTGATGCATCAAGAGTTTATGGTTTAGAACTTGAAAATTTATTATCTCCATATAACTTAAATTTTCTAATTAATCAAGATACATTAATAGAGGAACATGTAGCAGGCATCCCTGGTGATGAGTTTTACGAAGAGTACTTAATTAATTGTAATAACTCTGAAAAATCTCAAATTGCAAAAGAGTTTGTTAAATTTAATGAGAGATGTATGATTAGATTACTTGGAGATATGAGATCCTATAATTATGTAATTATACCAACACATGATTTTGATCAAGTTGTATACAAAATTAGGGCAATTGATTTTGATCAACAGTGTTTTGAAGGAAATCTAAAAGTCTATAGACCTCAATTTTTTAAGGAAAATAAGCAGGTTATGAATCTTGTAAAAGATAAACTCGATTCTAAATCAGTTGATCAATATAAAATAGAGGAAAGGTCTATTATTGCAAAACGAATACTTAGTTCTGAAAACAGAACAAAAGAAATATTAAAATGTATGATGTCAGATAACATTTCAACTAAAGAAAATATTAATATTTTGGCCAAGCAAGTTTATAGTTTGACAAGAGATAAAAATTTTAATAATGTTATTAATATGGGAGAAATATTAAGAGGATCTTTTAATTATGTTTTAAAAAATTACGAAAACCACGAAATGTTGGGGGTGAATTAATAATAATTATAAGGATCATCATCAAAGCTTTCCTCAAAATTATCATGATTTTTATTGTCTTCAATAAAAATTTTATCAGGTGCACTTTCTGGAACTTTTCCGGTTGAAAAAATTGTTTGAGGATAATCGATAAATTTATTTTCATTTGATTCATCAACTACTTCTACAAAAAACGTCCATAATTCTAAAAAATCGTAAACATAAATAAAGTTCGTTTGCAAATCATTTATTTCTGAATTTAAAAGACAATTTTTCATTACTTTATCTTGTCCAAATGATTCTAAAGTGATTTCTGCACCTTGTTTCCAATTTTCATCGCTTAAATAAAATGAAGCCATTTCATTTCCTTTTAAATTAAATGCTTCGACAATAGCACAGTGCAGTTCCTCAAATGAAGAGTTTGATTTAATTTCTAAATCTCTTAAAACATCGTCTTTTGTATCTAAAATAATTCGAATTCTATAAATCATTTTTAAATTTTCTTATAAAAAATAAACTCCAATAAAATTGGAAACCAAAAAGTATCGTTGCTAAAAATAAATGTAAAGGTTGGCTAAAAATTGGAAAATCTCCGTAATACATTATAATTCCTAATAGAATTTCTAAAAAAATTATAAAACTTATCCAAAGTATGGTATTTAAAGGATACTTCCATTTAAAAGTTAAATATAGTATAGTCAAATTTATTGCAAATACAAGTAACGAAAAGGTACGATGAAAGTAAAAATTAAAATCAGGGTTTTTTAACCATAGTTCTTTATTTACCGAAAGCTCATATTGTATATCTATAAATTCTCTTACCTGGGTTCCAGTAAAAACTTGAACGAGAGTTACAAAAAGAGATAAAAAAATTAAATATTTTAAACTAGTGTTTTTAAGAATTTTAATATTATTATTTGAGATAAAAATTAAATAAATTATTAATGCTACTATCACTAATGCCATTAACATATGAACAGTTATTTTATATGGAGCCAAGTTAGAATCAACGACCAATTTTCCTAGCCAAGCTTGAAATCCCATTCCTAAAACAATTAAAAGAGAAACTAATGAGTAGATTTTATTTTTTTTCCAAAACTTTAAAGAAAATAATAACATTAATAAGGTAGATAGTCCTGCAATTGCACCAATTAATCTGTTTAAAAATTCAATCCATGTTTTAGTTGCATTAAATTCAGAATAATCGTGCTTTGTATATGGGTACCAGTTCGTATAGTTAAATTCATTTTTTGAGACAAAATCATCTTTAGCAACAATAAGCTCTCCGTTGTATCTTAATATAATTCCTTTACTGTATTGCTGATTTTTATTCCATTCTACTTGTTTTTCATTGGTTGGAGGAATTAGTAAACCAAAACATTTTGGCCAATCTGGACATCCCATTCCACTTCCAGTCATCCTTACGAGGGAGCCAGCTAAAATTACTAAATAGACCAGTATTAAGCTTATTTTAGATATTTTAATAAATCTATTCAATGCTATTACTTTTAAGACCTAATGATTTTCCTTTTTCTATCATCAATAACTTTGCCGATTCTTTATCATTTTTAATTTTACCATCCAAAATAGAATTTTTAATAAATTCTTTTATAATACCTATTTCTTTTGAGGGTCTTAATTTAAAATATTTCATTATTTCTTCTCCACTTATTGGAGGTTGAAAATTTCGAATTGAATCTCTCTCCTCAACAATTTTAATTTTTTCTCTAACTATCTGAAAATTATTTAAATATTTTTTGAATCTGGAGGGGTTTTTAGTTGTAATATCTGCTTCGCATAATGTTAATAGATCATCAAGATCTTCATTAGCATCAAATATTAATCTCCTTATAGCTGAATCAGTAATATTATTATTTGAAAGTATAATTGGTCTAGAACTTAAGTAAATTATTTTTTGAACATATTTTAACTTATTGTTTAATGGTAGATTTAATCGCTTAAAAATTCTGTAAGCCATCTTTGAACCCTTCAATTCATGACCGTGAAATGTCCATCCAATTTTTTTTACAAATTTTTTTGTTGGAGCTTTTCCAATGTCATGTAAAAGAGCAGCCCATCGTAACCATAAATTACTTGTGTTATTGCAAATATTATCTAACACTTCAAGTGTATGAAAAAAATTGTCTTTGTGTTTTTGACCCTCAATTTCTTCAATTCCTTTAAGGTCTGTCAGTTCAGGAAGAATAATTTTCAAAAGCCCTGCTGACTCCAATATTTTAAATCCAATAGAGGGTTTTTCTGTATTGATTATTTTATTAATTTCTTCGGAAATTCTCTCTGGTGAAACAATTTTAATTCTATCTTTTTCAGAGATTAATCCATCAAATGATTTTTTGTCAATTTTAAAATTTAATTGACTAGCAAATCTAGCTCCTCTTAACATTCTTAAAGGATCATCTGAAAATGTTTTTTTTGGTTCTAAAGGAGTTCTAATTACTTTATTTTTTAAATCATCAATTCCATTAAATTCATCAATTACTTTCCCCCAGGAATTTTTATTTAAGCTTATCCCAATTGTATTAATAGTGTAATCTCTTCTGTTTAAATCATCTTTTAATGAACCAGGGGAGACTTGAGGATTTCTACTGTTTTTATTATAACTTTCTTTTCTTGTTCCAACAAACTCAATTTCAAAATTTTTGTACTTAAACATTGCCGTTCCAAAGTTTTTGAAAACAGTAACTTTTGATTTTAGTTTTAATTTTTTTGCAACATTTTCTGCTATTTTAATTCCATTACCAACAACAAGAATATCGATATCTTTTGCAGATTTTTTACCGATCAAAAGATCTCTAACATAACCTCCAATTACATAACACTCTAAAGTGTTTTCTTCACAGCATTCTGAAATTATTTTAAAAATTTCATTGTTTATGCTTTCTTTTATGTTATCTAAAAACATTTTAGTCTCTTAAAGTTATAAATTCATCGTTTTCTATTTTAACGATTTTTGAAGGCTCTTGAAGCTTTACATCTCTTTTTAAATTTACAGCATAATCAACTTTGCTCAAAATATCTGGTTCAATGTCTTTAAAATATTCAGGATAACTTTTTCCAGAAAAATTAACTGAAGTCGAGGTTATAGGTTTGTCTAATTCTAAAATTAATTTTCTACAAAAAGTATCGTTGGGAATTCTTACAGCTATTGAATTTTTATACGTTCTAAGATTTTCTACTGAATCGTAAATAATGGTTGTTGGTTTTTCTTGAGAATTTAAATAGTTTTTTATTTTGTCTGTAATACTTAAATACCTCTTGGCCATTTTAAAATCACTCATTAAACATATTAGAGGTGAGGATATATTTCTTTTTTTTAAATTATAAATTTTATTAATTGCATCTTGATTAGTAGCATCACATCCCATTGCCCATATGGTATCACATGGATATAAAATTACACCACCACTTCTAAGGTACTGAACTGCTTTAAAAATTTCCGATTTCATTTTAATATTAAGCAGAAACATTATAGTCTCTTAGTGCATCATTAAGAGAGGTTTTCTTATTTGTACTTTCTTTTCTTTTCCCGATTATCAAAGCACAAGGAACTTGGTATTCACCTGCATTAAATTTTTTAGTGTAAGATCCAGGGATAACAACAGAGTTGGGTGGAACCTCACCCTTTGTTTCTACAGGATTATTACCAGTTACATCAATAATTTTTGTGGAGGCAGTAAGTACAACATTTGCACCCAAAACAGCTTCTTTTCCAACTTTCACCCCCTCAACAACAATACATCTAGATCCTATAAAAGCGTTATCTTCAATAATAACGGGTGCTGCCTGCAATGGTTCTAAAACACCACCAATACCAACTCCACCACTAAGGTGAACATTTTTTCCAATTTGAGCACAACTTCCAACAGTTGCCCAAGTATCAACCATAGTTCCCTCATCAACATACGCTCCAATATTCACATAACTGGGCATTAATATTACACCTTTACTAATGTAAGCACCATGTCGAGCTACTGCATGTGGAACAACTCTTATACCTCTTTGTTTATAATTCTTTTTCAATGGAATTTTATCATGAAATTCCAATGGGCCGGCTTCTAATGTTTTCATTTTTTGGATTGGAAAATATAGCACAACTGCTTTTTTC
>CEWG01047924.1_pt1 | contig 10966 bp, 9 predicted proteins | sample 361411 | NCBI WGS metagenome assembly CEWG01 (sample SAMEA2622173, study PRJEB7988) | marine metagenome | biome: marine biome (ENVO:00000447); feature: surface water layer (ENVO:00002042); material: "saline water (ENVO:00002010), including plankton (ENVO:xxxxxxxx)" | depth 5 m | reverse complement strand
CAGAACTCGGACGCCGCCATCGGGTCACCTTCCATGGGTGAAAGCACTACGTTGACTGGAATGTTGGCCGGTAACTTATCGATAGCATCGCGGTAGTGTTTCAGTCGGGCCGGACCCGAAACCGTATTTTTTCTCGGTGTATCTTTTCCCTGAGTGGGTAGACCATCGGTGATAATGAAAATGTTATCGGGCTTGCTATCGAGCTCATTGAGAAATTCAAAGGCGTTGTAAAGCGAGGTGCCGCCTGACGGCAAGGTCTCGCGGACTGAAGTGATTACTCGCTCGACCTGATCACTATTGGCGACTTCAAGCCATCTGCCCTGCGTCTCCGGTAGTGCAAAACGGGCTTCGGTATTGAACAGAATAATCTGGTAGCGCGATCCTGTAGGCAGTTGAGCTGTTAGCCAATCGACAGTATCTAGGGCCTGAACCCATTTTCGAGCGGCGCGTTGTCGATCACTCGACTGATTTCGCAGGCGGATGACATTGACGACCTCTGGTGCCAACATGCTGGCCGAGGCATCGATCATGATCGCGATACGGTTGCCGCCGAGCTTGAGACCGGTCAGATACTGACGATTACCCTCGCCTTGGAACTCACGCGCGCTTTGGCCACCGTCTGCCTCTGCTGCCTCGCGCAATTGCTGTATGCGCTCCTCCAGTGAGTTGATCTCAGCTTTTAGCGCCTCAAGGTCGGTGGTTTCACTGACATCCGATTCTTCCAGTGAGGCGATTAACGCCTCCAGTCGATCAAGCTCCTCGGTGACAACTCGGGCGCGTCCCTGCGCTTCAACAATCTCGAGATCGGTGCTGCTAATTGCATTACGTAACCGCACGAGACCCTCTTCGCCTTCTCGAATGTCCTCTTCAAGCAGATCGACCTCCGACAGCACCTCGGCGTTTACCGACTGAATTTGAATCTCGATGGAGTGATCGATAATCAGGAATACGAGAACAACAGCCCCGAAGCCACAGGACATGATGTCCAGAAAGCTGAGGTTGAATGTATTGGCCTGTCGTTTCCGCCGGGGCATGGATTACGACTCAACGATAATGAGCACGGCTTCTTTACCGTCGTTACGATACAACCGACTACCGACAGTGAGCCGATCATGCGAACCAGAGACCGACAATACATTGATTCGGTCGCGCAGTGCCTCGTCAATGCAGGGAACACCCTCATGCTTGATGACGCCAAAGCCAAGGTCCTGCTCGTCTGTGTCTGCTATCCGATACGCCACAGCGTCGATGAGGATATGGGTGGGGTGATCACCCGTTACCGCGCCCTCGGGAACCGGAGCCTTGCCAATCTCATCAGTCACGGCAGGCGCGACCATGGCGTCGCCACTTGCCGATGTGTCGATTGATTCATCAGCTGGTGTTACAGCGCTGACCCTCCGCCGGTTGGAAATGCGAGTCAGCGGCTGATCATTTGAGTGATCGAGTAATAGATCCTCTCCGGCGGCTGTGAGGGAATCCATAGAGGCAACTGCATCGAATGTGATGCCCGGAAAGACCGATAGTGATTCGTCGATGCTCAGCGCTCCTGCTTTCGCATTGATAGCTGACGCGATTTTTTGTCCTGCTTTCTCGAGACGTCCTCTCGAGACTTTGAATGATGTTGTTCCGAGCTCAACCGAGACTTCGGGGCGATCTTTTAGTGCTGCAAGAACGCCGGGGAGAGCATCGAGCAGGGTTTGCTCGGACTCAGCACTTCGCCGCGGATCGAAGCGTGTTTGATCGACACAGGCATCAGCACATTCCTCAAGGCACAGTTCCAGTAAATCGAGATAGCCAAGGCCCGGTATTGCCGTAATCTTTGCTACCTGATAGAGATTGGCGTCAATAGTGACCTCGCTCACGACGAGTTGTCGCCATTGCAAGTTTAGGTTGAGGCCTGAGCCCAGCTCCGCGGGGTGCGCGAGAAGCGCTCTGTCGACCACTGCACTGGGGTTCACTCCCAGCGAACCTAAGATACCTAGTAGCAACTCAAGCTGAGCCTGCTCGAGGTTTCCAGGTGTGATAAGGCAAAGGCTGTTCACGCCATCGCTCGATGCGAATAGGCCTTTTAGGTGTTCGTAGACCAAATCGGCCGTGTGACGCGCGTTGCCAAATGTGTTGCCGAGTGGCGTGGTTGCAAGCTGACTGAGCATGTCGGTTCGCACGTCTAAGGGTCTGCGTTTGAGTTGCGCGAATGCTGCATCGCCGAATACGAAGTCATCAGCCTGAGATAGGACGATACCCGGAGACCGAACGGCCTGCTGGCCGGAGCTCAGTGTCAGGCTGGCATCGGTGAGATCAAGAAAGGCGCGACTCATTTAGGCGCCGCCAGATGACGAATGAGCTTCTTGTCCACATAACGCTGCGTGCTCAGCACCAGTCGCTCCTGAGTTAGCTGCAATTGGTGCAGCGCAAACATGATGACAATGGATAAGACCAGCGCCACGAAGGTGCTGTTAAAGGCGACGCCGAGGCTTACCGTGACACCTGAAATATCGCCTTCAACCGCCTTATAGGCCTGCCCAAGCGCGTCACCGATGCCGCGCACAGTACCAATAAACCCGATAGACGGGATGGCCCAACTGATGTAGCGAACCATCGATAATTCGGAGTCGAGTTTATCGGCCTCAATATCGCATTGCTCGCGCACTGCCTCGGAGACAGCAGGGATGCTCGCTGTAGTGGAGAAGCGGCTGAGAGCGTTGAGGAGTGTGCGTGGTAACAGTAGTTCCTGCTCTGTTTCCGGGAGTGCTTCGATGCCTCGAGCATAATTTCTCGCATCTTGGGGTAGGAGCGTGGTGCCCTCGGTGACCTGAATGAGGTTCCGCTCCAGCATGGTCGCTTCCTGACGCGTCGTCCACGCTTTGAGACCCATGATTGCTAGAGCCCAGATCATCAGGATGAAACAGGCCTCCTGCTCAAAATCACGAATAACAACGTAGAGTGACCGCTCGGGCACAAAGGCGGCTCCCGATGCCTGCAGCGCTGCTTGTGCCGCCAGCTGAGCGTCGGCAGAGGGTCGGATCAAGCCTACGTAAAAGGCGTGTACGACGATGACGGCTGCAAGTAAAGCTAAGACTTGGAATGCAAACTCTGACGGGATTCTCGGTTTAGACATGCGCATTCACCTTAGATATCGACCGGAAAAGACACGGATCGATCTTCGCTAATCCGTTCAGTGGGAGTGTAGTTGTCATCCGTTGCTGCGGAGGAGGCCGCAGCTTCTGCGGGTACGTTAGCCGCCTCAGGTCGAGCGTCATCAACGCTGTCTTTAGCTGCGTTTGCACTACCCGCCAAAGCGGCTTGCGCAGTGCTTGTGTCACCCTCATTAATCACAGCAGTACCACCAGAGGCGGGAGCGACTTGGGTTCTGTCAGTCTTATTTACCGTAGCGTCGGTACCTTCATCCTGTGCGAGGGCAACGAGTGCGAGACCTGCAAAGGACAACACGCCAACCCAAATTTTACTCTGCATACCTTGCCATCCTAAATCCAACGTCATCACGCCCACGCTCACCATAATCACGGTAGGTCAGTCGAAGCTCTCGCAAACGACTCAGACTCCAACTGGCACCCCTGATCGTGTAGTTATCGCCCTGAGGATCCCCGAGAGGATTTTCTTCGATCGCCTCATTGGGTACGGGTATCCGGTAGACGTCATTCACCCACTCAGCGACATTACCACCCATATCGTATAGGCCTCTGGGGTTGGGCGGAAACTTTCCGACCTCGGCGCTAACCACAGCGTTGTCAGTGTAACCATTGAGGATACGCCCTGTGACCAGCGCGGAAGAGGCGTCGGCGAGGTTGGCGCTTCCATCCTCGGGTGGCCAGGCTTCTCCCCAGGCAAATCGCCAGATTTCTTCCCCTTGTACCCGGGTAGCGAACGCCCACTCAGCCTCAGTCGGAAGACGGTATCCGGTAGAAGCGCTGTTGAACCCGGTGATAATGCCATCGCGCTCGGTATAAAAGGGCGGCAACCCCTCGCGCGTGCTTAGCCAATTACAGAAGCTGGCGGCCTGCTGCCAAGAGAGCTGCACGGCCGGTTGGTGTTCGCGGTTTAGGCTCTTACCTCCCGCCTGTCCTGACTCATGATTTTGTGTGAATTGGCGGAACTGCGCATTCGTAACTTCGGTGGTCGCCATGTAAAACGCACGGGTCAGACGCACAGGTCGCTCGACTTCGTTGGCGCCTCGTCCCGCATCGCGTCTAGGAGCGCCCATAGTGAACTCGTTGACTGGACTCACCTGAGGATCGATTAAGACCAATGTTTGGCCCACCGAGCTGGTGATCTCCGGCTTGATGGCGGCCTTTCTCGCCTCTTCTTCAGTGAGCAGCGCCACACTAATTCTCTGTTTCAGTCCTGCTCGCGGCGTTACGCGTCGTTCCACACTTGCATACCCTGGCGCTCTAATGGTGATCACTTGCTCGACACCCGCTAACGACAGTATCTGGCTTCCCTTGCCCCGGTCATTGCCATTGACCTGAATCGTGGCATTGCGGGGTGTCACCTGAATATCGACTTCGCCCAATGCCGGTAACAAAACGACTTGTCGGTTAACGCTCGCACCCTTTTCCAGTGACAGGCTAAAAGATTTGGGTAAGTAGCCCGCGCGGCTTAGCTCGATGCGATGCCGTGTCGCGGGTTCCATCGTGACGTCAGTTGGAGTGGCGCCGACAAAGCGACCATCGCGGGTGACAACAGCGCCTGCAGGGATTGAGGTTAAACGGAGTATCCCCGCCGCCGGTGTGAGTTCGATAATGCCCAGGTCGACATCGGTATCGGCGACAGAATCGAGCTCGACCACCTCGTCGACATAACCCGGGGCACTGAAAGTGATTTCGCGCGCGCCTTGCATGACTTCGAGTACTTGTTCGCTGGATGTGACCGCCGACCAATCAACGTTCTGCTGATCAATGCTTATTGAGACCTCGGCAGGAATCGTCTCCACTGACACTCTAGCCCAGCCCGGCGTCAGGCTGGCAGAGAACCGCTGTGTTTGGGCTCTTCCCGTCACCTCAATGGTGGTCTCGTAGGGTAGATAACGCTCGGCCACCAAGCCTACGGTTACCTCGCCCGCGTCTACCTCATCGATGGTCAAGGGCGTGACACCGATTACGGTCCCGCTCAATGACACAGTCGCTGACGCCGGTACGGTCTCTATAACCAATGTCCCGGGCAGAGGCGTTAGCACCACCGCCTGTGTTTGCACTTCGGCATCGTCTACCCGCAAAGTCCCAGTGTAGGCTCGATATCCCTCAGCGGTGACATTGAGCTCATAGGAGCCGGGTCTCATCAGGAAACGCTCACCGAAGGGTAAATGCAGTCCCGAGATATCGATAGTCGGTGTGGTTTCTGACTCCACAGTGACTGATACCGATCGAGCCGTGAGCAAGAAGAACAGGACATAGGCGATGACCAAGCCCGCTACGACCAGCAATGTAGCGGCTGGCGTTATGCGTCGAGTTGTCGCCACTGTTGTTTCACCCCGAGGTTCAAATGCAGTGGGTGACAAGGGCTCGGATTGGTTGCGCTCCTTAGACATTAGCGAATGATCGCCTCCTCGCATCGAACGTCAATACGATTATCGGATGTGGCGTTGATACTGGCAGTGACCAACACGTCTCGGTAACCGTCGCGGCTACCCAGGAATTGATATTGGCCGGGCCGAAGCGAGACGGTTCTTGATGAGACGGTACCCAAACGGGCAACACGCTTGATGGTTATCTCCGTTAGACCATCTGAGGTGATGACGACGGGCAGCGGTGTACTGGCCGTAGCCACTGCCGATCGAACCGCCGCTACTTTGTCTTTGAGCACAGGCGATGTTTCGGCGCTCGCGGCTAGCGCGGCCTCGGCCTCTGACAGAGAAAGTTGCGCCTCACTCAGTACAACAGGATCGACCAGCCGCGCTTGCTTTTCCACGATCGTATCGAGTTTCGCAAAGAGCTCGGCCAACGGGCGGGCCTGATCAAGGCCATCTGACGCTTCAACAAGACTGGCATCAATGGCAAGCGCCGCCTCTAACACGTCAACTGCCTTCGCCCACAGCTCCTTTGCCGCAAGATCAGCGGCCTGACTCAGCAAGTCATTGAGGCGCGATAAGGTCTCTGCCTCCTCGAGCTGTGCCAGCGCCGCTCTCGGACCATTGGCGGCGGGAAGAATAGTTCGTGCCGACTGAAAGGAAGCCCGTGCGCCGGTGAAATCATTGTCACCCAATAACGCGAAACCTTTCGTCATGGCATCTTCAAAACGCTGCTGGGTTAGTGCCGACTTGTACTGCTGAGCTACGTTTGCCAAACGCTGGTGTGCGGGATCGAGCCCCAGCGCCTCATCGACTTGAGATACCGCAGTGCTCAAACGACCTTGCTCGAAGCTTGCCCTCGCGGCTGTTTCTAGCTTTGTAATGGCCGGCATGAGGGGTACGCGTTCGACAGCATCGAACACCACATCGCTATCAGGCGCCATCTGTTGAAGCAAGGGAGCGATCGTGCCTGCTGTGGCTTCATCGCCTGACTCGATCGCGTCGAGTAGCAACGCCAGCCTGCTATCGATTTCGTTGCTTAGCCTTGCTTCGAGTCCGTTCAACGAATCCAGTGCCTGCTGATACAGAGCTTCGGCCGCATCAAAATCTTGTGCTCGGTATAGGGAATCACCTTCTAAAGCGACGGCACTCGCGGCTAAAAAGTCATCAGCGGCCCATTGATCAACACCGCGCGACTCGAGTCGAGACTGGGTCTCCAGCAATGATTGCAGTACTTCCTGCGCTGAGCGCCTTACTTTGGCCAGCTGCGCTTCCGCAAAGGGGCTTCGTTCCGAGGCATTCTCTTGCGATCCCATGGGCGATGATGCGGAGGTTGTTTGCGTGCCTTCCGCAACAGAGCTCGGTCCAGCTGAAGACTGAGTCTCAGGTGTGTGCGCGAGCTGAGGCAAAATGAACACGACGAACCCGAGCAGCATCACGCCTACCGCTAACGCTATCCACGTGCCTAGGGGCCGAGGGCTATCGGAGACCTCTTGTCCACTTGGAGCGTCGGCTCTGGGCTCAAAGGACGCCGCGCGCAACGCGTCTTTGCTATCGTCTGTCATCTATCGGCAAGACTCGTTTATGGGGAGGGCTGGCTTATATCGGTTGGAAGCTCAGCAATTTCGGCAGCGTAGATATCACTGAGAATCTCACGCCACTGTCCGTATTGATCCGCAATCGTACCTGAAAGCTGGATAGTTCGGTCTTCCAGCTCGATGACTTGTGGCGTGATTTCAGCCTCCAATGACTGTCCTAACTCCTCGAGTGCCAGTGAGTGAATATTGGCTTCGGCCCTGCGCTCTAGGCCGCTCTTAATCAGGCCGCCACCCGCGTACATCCCGACGGCACCCGCAGTTCTCACATTGCGATCATCGGAAGTGGCTGCCGCGATACCTGCCAGTAACGAAATACCACCCATGATTAACTGGGTTTGTGCTTCGTTTTCAAGCTCACGCAATGCGACGGTTTCCTCGTAGCTCAAGCGACGCCATTCGTTATAGGGGCCACCCATCGAACCTGAGAAGTTGTCGTAATGGCCTTGTAGTGTGTCGACGAAGATGTGGTTGCGCTGCTGAATGGCGCCAATTCGCGCCATCATGGGGTCACTCTCTGCGGGTAGCCGGACCGCGCGTGTCAGTGCGCCCTCATCGTCACTGAGATAGCCCTCAAAGGCCTCGGGCGCGAAACTCTGGGCAAACTTCAGTTTGGATACATCTCTAATAGCCAGCCGATCGCTCCGAGCTAGGGATTTAAAAACCGCAATTAAGTCGTTCGCTATATCCCTGTAGATAGCGAGAAACGGATCCTTCTTGACGCGTTGAGTCTGCTGATAGGCATATCGACTGGTCGTCCCGGCGTACTGTTTGTCGAGCCAGATACGTCCCTGAGCATCTACTGCCCTTATCGCTAGGGAGAGTGCCTCTCCATCTGACTGCGCTATTGCCCCCGTGACTAGAACATCGGTGATGTGCTCGGAGGAGGGCACAACCCGACTAGCCCCCCAAACGCCTTGATCATCCAGCACGAGAGCGAGTTCGCGCGCCATAAACGTCGCCTCGGCGCGCCTAATTTCGGGATAGATGCCTTCTTCAGGGTCAACGTCCGCGATGCCCGGATCAAAAACCACCACCGCAATATCTAGCACCTCATCACTGGGGAGTGAGGTCTCATAGGTGCTTAGTGCTGGCACTGCCGTTGTTTTTACCGTCTCGGTAACGCAACCGCTGAGTAATACCAGCAGAGTCAGCAGTGTCGTAAGACGATTAATCATTCTTCGGGTATCTCAATACCTTTGTACTTTCGATATTCGTCCCATAGCGCTTCCCGGATGTCGGGATCAGGCTCCCGCATTGCAGCCTCGCGAAGCTGGCGCGCAACAATGTCATCATCATTGCCCGATGGAATGTCCTCAGGTGCCTCGTAGACGGCTGGGGCATCAGGCGCCCCTCCCGAGCGGCCACCCATACCGCCGCCCATGGAGCCATATCCACCTTGATCGTCTGCTTCATAAGGATTTCGACCACCGGAGCTTGTCTCGGTTCCCGAGCCATTTGAGCTTTGCGACGAGCTTTGGGTAGTTGCGCCTTGTTCCCGTTGGCTTTCCCGCTGCTGACGTTGTTCTTCCCGAATAATGGCATCAAACACGCCTGTGCTCTCTTCGAGCTGCCTATCCAGCACGGCAACACGCTCTGCTGTTGTCATGGTGTCGGTGGCACTCCAGTCAGGCTCTAAACCACCTTGCGCGCGTGTGCCGCCTGCCTGGCCTGTGCCTGTATTAGATGCAACTTGCCCGTCAGCTTCGCCTGATGATGGATTTCCATTGTTGCTGCCACTTGAACCGCTTCCTGATGAGCTACCACCCCCTTCGCTGGAGCCATTACTCGAACCACTACCGCTGCTGCTACTACTCGATGACGCAGTGTAGACCGGCTCTTCATCCACTAGGCTGGGCAGTGAGAGATCGCCACCAATGGAGTCACCGAATCCTGGGTCGCCGCCTGCCATCGCACCATCGCCCGATCCACCAGGATCTCCGCTTTCCATACCGCCGGAACCGCCTCCCTGGCTTCCGCCCGGCATGCCGCCACCCGCGGCGCCACCGCCAGAGGATCCGCCGCCCGATGCACCGCCGCCAGAGGATGCGCCACCGCCCGATGACCCGCCAGCAGACGAACCACCGCCGGATGAACCACCAGACGAGCTAGATGAACCACTAGAGCCGCCGCCACTTGAGGATGAGCTACCGGATGAGCCGCTAGATCCAGAGCTGCCGCCGGGTGGCATGGATGCAGACGGGCTGGAAGGTGTCGTTGGCATACTCGCTGATGGGCAACCCGCCAAGAGTGGCAGAATCGCAGCTACCGCAATCAGACCTTTCATCGCGTTACCGTTCACGTTGATTCCTCCGTCGTTACAGCGCCTGGTATTGCCCAATGCTTGGGTTCAAATACCCATGTAATCGTCTCGCTTTCCACCGGTTTTCCGTCCTCGAAAACAGGCCTAAAGCGCATCTTTTTCAGCCGTCGAAGAACCCGTTCTGGGCCTCTGATGCCCTCGACTACTGGGAACTGAATGCGCTCCAGATTGACCGCTTTACCGGTCGCGCTGATATTGAAACTCACAACGAGGTCACCCTCCGCGGGTTCGCTCTGTTTGATATCCAGCACAGGATCAAAGCCCGGTACCGCGGGTAATGCCACTGGTGTATCGAGTATACGGAAGATCGGGTAGGGTTCCGTCGATGATGCGACCATCAGGGCCTCCGACTGCCCAGCATCATCTTCAGTTGCCTCAACGATAGGATCCGGCAGTTTCGCTGCTTCCGATAGGTCTTGCTGCACATTGGCAATCAATGTTGGTCCGTTTGCAGTGATGGTGCCCGCAGGTTCAGTGTAAGGGGTCTCTACCTCTGTCGTTAGCGCGTCGCTTGTTGGTGTAGTTTCAGCGTCGATCTCAAGTTCGTCACTTTCTGCATCGAGGGCGTTTTCCTCAGCAGCTGGCGCCTCGCTCTCCGCTAAATTTTCACCATTAGCCAGTGCGAGGGCTTCTTGGTAGAAACTAATGGCGTTCATTCGATTGCCAGTCCACCACGCCCAGTCGCCCATCCGAAGAAGGTCTTCCGCCTGAATCTCCCGACTCACGCCCAAGCTATCTCGATTGAGCTGCTGCATGGCAACAAGAACCGACAAGCCGCGTTTAAAGGTGGCTTTGCCGGCAGCATAATTGGTGGCATCACGGTCCATTTTTCCGGGCATTGCGGCCCCGATGCCGCGATGACTCGCCAGTAGGTATTGCGCGCGCACCATGCCCTCTAGCGCAGGAATCAACGCTTCCGATTCTTCACCATAGGTGGCGATCGATTCATTGAGTGCGCGACGGTAGAAGTTCCAGGCTTTGCCCATTCTGGCTGTGGTTTCCTCTTCCTCGTCAATATCCTGGAGTAGTGCGTATTGATGCCACTCCGCCTGTGCCAGTAGCGCTTCTACTTTTTCCGGTCCGGAAGGGATGGTCGTCGATTCAATGCGGGACAAATAAGCCTGACGCTCGTCTGCCATCGTAAGCTGGTCGAGCGCACGATGGCTGGCAATCTCTGCGCGGAGGTACGGGAGCTGACTTTTGGCATTGAGTCCATCATTAATGCGACTCAGGTGTGCGGCGCGCTTTAGCTTTTCAATTGCTTCGCTGTGCTGTCCGCTGCTTTGCAGGTAAATGGCTTCGTTCCATAGGGTTTCTTGCTTTCGAGGGTCATATGCACCATACAAACCGTCCTGTGCCCAAGTCAATGGCGCAGTCAGTATAAGTGTCGCTACTGTCAATGCGGTCGATAATGCGAGACCTGCCGAAAATACTTTCACGAGTCAGTCCTCTGTTTACACCCAAGTATAGAGATAGTATTCACATAATCTCTACGTCTTAGCACAAGGTGTGTACACTTCCGCC
>CEWG01042244.1_pt1 | contig 10969 bp, 7 predicted proteins | sample 361411 | NCBI WGS metagenome assembly CEWG01 (sample SAMEA2622173, study PRJEB7988) | marine metagenome | biome: marine biome (ENVO:00000447); feature: surface water layer (ENVO:00002042); material: "saline water (ENVO:00002010), including plankton (ENVO:xxxxxxxx)" | depth 5 m | reverse complement strand
GGTGAAGGTAATATCTCCCTCGTATCGGCCGATGAAATCGTCCGTTAGTTGGTTCAAATTTTTATCTTTACAGAATTTCTTTTGAACCCCGAGACCAATGTTTGCCCCGTTCCCTTTTGGAAACATCCAGGCGTATCCACCAGGAGCCATTGAACCGAAATGAAGTTCAACTGCATCACCAAAATTTCCATCCATGAGTACAAATTTAATCGGGATTTTTAGGCTGCTCTCATTCCAGTATGCCTTTCTCAGTGGGTCGTTGTGCCCACCAGCACCAACGATAATTTTACCCGTAAGGGTACGGCCGTTTTTGAGATGGACGTTGTTACCCTCCACGGAACTGACGCGAGAATCGGTCAGGAAGGTCGCTCCTTTTTGCTTGGCCAAATCGACAAGCGCCTCGTCATGCGCAACACGGTCCAGCATGTATCCTTCAAATGGGTAGCGCAGTGGTTTACCAGATGGTGGAACGATGAACATCTCGGTGGTCTCGCGTGAGATAGCGTGTTTTGGGGTCTGCAAGAGATCGTCTATGTCTGGGACGTTGGGGCACAACCGCCTCATTTCGTTGTTGGTTGGAACGAGTTCTCCGCATTGGAGGGGGCTGCCGATTGGGTCCCTGCGGTCGATGACGAGTACGTCTTTTCCACCTTCAGCGATGTATCGAGCCGTGGTGGCACCTGCTGGACCACCGCCGATGACAATGACCTCCCAGTCAGATTTGACCTCGCTCATTGGCCTCTACCAACCACGGCCGTGATTTAACGCTGTGTATAGCAGAATCCATGTTTGGGCGAACAAAAGTGGAGAAGTTCATAGGTAAGAGCCATCGACACCCGGACAAGGTGCACTGGTTATGACGGGAGATGGGCGCTTGGAGCGGCTGAACGGCATGCTTCGACGGCGGGGTTTTCTTTTGCCTGCCTTTGAGATTCATGGGGGCGCCAAAGGGTTGTATGATTTTGGTCCCGTAGGTGGACGGATGCGGTCTCGTGTCAATCAACGCTGGCTAGACCACTGGTTGCAACTGGGAAACGTCGTAGAGTTGTCGTGTCCAACGGTCACACCCTACGGTGTTCTTGAGGCGAGTGGACACGTTGGGGAATTTTCAGATTTCATGACCGAATGCACAACATGCGGGGAAGCAAGCAGGGCTGATACCTTGCTTGAAGGACATCATGCGAATCCAGATGCGCTCAAGCGAGATGAACTCCAAGCACTTCTGACCGCCGTCAACCCCACATGTCCGTCGTGCAATGATCGAGCGTGGACCACCATTACGGCTCAAAATCTGATGTTCAACACCACCATCGGGGCTGGTGATTCAGGGCGAGCCGGCTTCCTGAGACCGGAAACAGCTCAAGGGATGTTCACCTCATTCAATGCCCTCCATCGCCATTTCCGAGAACGGCTACCGTTTGGAGCCATGCAAGTTGGGAAGGGCTACAGGAATGAAATCGCTCCGCGACAAGGAATGATTCGGTTGCGTGAATTCAACATGGCTGAGCTGGAATACTTCATCGACCCAGAGGCTGAGTTGACCGATGACCTTACGCCTTGGGATGGCCGACCGATGCACCTTTTGTCGGACATGGAAGAGCCAGCAGTAATGACGTTGTTTGAGGCATGTAAGAAAGAACTTATTCGCCATCCAACCGTTGCTCGATTCATGGGAATCACCCATGATTTCCTCGTTGACGTGGGCATTGATCCAGCCAGAATACGGTTTCGACAACACGAACAAGACGAAATGGCCCACTACGCCATGGATTGTTGGGACGCAGAAATCCAGGGGAGTTATGGATGGGTTGAATGCGTTGGAATTGCTCACCGAGGATGCTACGACCTCGAAAGTCATGAAAAGGCCACAGGAAAGACCCTCCGTGCGCGTCGAGAATTCGATGAGCCACGGACCACGGTTATCGATGGATGGACCATCAATGGTTCAACGGTGGGACCGACGTTCAAAGGGCTTGCTGGCCAAGTGAAAACAGCGGTTGAAGCCTTGCCAAAGGACACATCCTTTCCCTGCAAGATCACGCTCGGCAATGACGAGGTTGTGGAGATCGGGCAAGAACACGTCAAACCAAACCAACAAACAATCAAAGAAACGGGCGAATGGTACATTCCTCACGTCATTGAACCGGCCTTTGGTATTGACCGAATCATTTGGCATGTCATTGACCACGCCTACCACGAAACTGAAAAGAACGGAGAACACTACACCTTGATGAGGCTCGCTTCATGCATCGCCCCTGTTGATTACGCCGTGTTCCCCTTGTTTGAAAAAGATGGAATGGGCGATTTAGCTTGGAATCTGCATCAACAACTCTGTGGAAAACCGGGGATCGTTTCCATGTATGATGCAAGTGGTTCAATCGGTCGAAGATATGCGAGAGCGGATGAAATCGGAACTCCTCAATGTTTAACGGTTGACCATCAGACATTGGAGGACGGAACAGTGACCGTTCGAAACAGAGACACTGGTGAGCAGGTTCGTATCCATCCCGACACGCTTCTTGCGTGAATTGATGTTCTCAAACCAAGATACAAATAGGCCAGGAGTGGTCTTAGAGCCATGGAGATATGCCCGGCATGTGGAATAGGTGTTGACTCCACGTGGCACATTTGCCCAAAGTGTTCTCAAGCCCTAAGCGAGGAAGCCATCCAACAAGCAGGCGGTCCCAAACCCCCCCAACGTAACTTCGCCTCAACCTTACCGTGGTATTACCACACCATACCGTTCATCACCTCCATCACCGCTTTGATAGTTGCAGACTCAAATCTTACAGAGAGTGGACCGCTCGCTCGAACACTTATCCCCCCGATTTGTTTCATTGCAGGGGGGTTCATCGGATTGCTCATCCTCAACGAATTCGCCAAAACCAATGGTGAAAATTGAAGAACCCTCCCCGCAAGGTCACCCCATGGGTCAAGCGAGCGATTGGACTGAGCGCCATCGCCCTCGCTCTGAACAATTGCTCGAAGGCAATGAAGTACAGCGTAGAAAGATTCGCGCTTGGCTTGATGAATGGCAAAACGGGGCGCCGAAGAAGAAGGCCATCCTACTCATCGGGCCACCCGGCGTTGGAAAAACGACCGTAGCCCGAGCCATTGCGGAAGACATGGGGTGGAACGTTATCGAACTCAACGCCAGCGACGCGCGAAACGCAGCAGCCATTCGAAAAGCTGCGACCAGCGGTGCGACGCATCGGTCGCTTTTCCACGACCCTGCGGCTGCTCCGTCCCGAACGCTGATTCTATTGGATGAGGTTGACCACCTCTCGGGAGGCTTGCGCCAGCTGAGTCAGGATCGAATAGAACGTGCCATGGATGGTAATGACGAGCGCCCGGGTTCGACGCTCTCTGGGGATTCGGGAGGAAAGGCAGAATTGCTTCGACTTTTGGACCAAACAAAGCAACCTGTGATTCTCGCATGCAACGAAGAGATGGGCCTGTGGGGTAGGAACTCATCGTGGCGAAACACACGGGACCGATTCACGCGGCATCTTCTGAAGATCAATTTTGTCCGAGCGAATGACGAAGCTTTGCGTAGGATTGCACGTCGCGTGCTTCGCGAAGAAGGAATTCCCTTTGAAGACGCAGCGATTGACGCCCTTGCGTCAACCAATCACGGAGACCTCAGAGCCTTGGTTCGTGATTTGCAGGTGATCACTTCTGGGTTGAACGATGGGCCCCTCACGGCAGCGATGGTCAACGACCACGCCCAAGCCAGTCAGCGCGACGTTTCTGTTGAGATATTCCCCGGGCTTGATAGACTCTATAGAGAACGAGTCAGCGAGAAGGCTTCGGACCTTATTCGAACCATCGATAAAGATGCATCCGAGTTTTTGAATTGGGTTCACTGGAACAATGCCTCATTGTTCACCCATGCACCGAGCGTTCGACGAGGAACGACCACGTTGCTCCAAGCCGATCGTGCCATGATGGGACGATTTCTCAACACTGCTCATCGCTCTACCTACTGGACACACCACCTGACAGCGCTCGCTGCTTCGACGGCAAATGAGGTGCCCCTGCAAGGCCGAATTTTCCCCTCTTATCCACACTATCTAAGGCGCTCTGCTCCTTCCGGAAGGGCAAGCATTGTTGAGAAACTTGCAGACCTCGCAGGCACCAACAAGGCCATCACTCGAGAAGAATTTCTTCATCCATTGTTCGTCCTCACGCACGACGAGAGTCCGCTTGGTGATTCTTCTTTGCTGGACATATCGATCGGACTTGGTCTGTCGTCTGAAGAACACCTTTCAATCGCTGGTTTAGCCAAATCAAAACGATCATCGAAGGAACTCATGAAAACCTATGATGAAGCTCAAGAAGCGCACCTCTCTGCACAGCGCTCTTTGAAAAAGGAGCGTCAGCCTGTGGCCCATCCAAAGCTGGAGCCACAGACACGCACCGAAGCAATGCCGGACCAACCTTCCGACAAGGACGATTCAGACACGACCCCTGGGCAGACAACGCTGTTCTAATCCTCTGGTTCATCGCGATCCAGGATTCGTTTGACCATCGCCATTCCTTGCCGTTCGCCGTCTGCTTTTTCCTGACGTCGCCAGCTGTGGGGATGAAGGACAATGATGGCAGTGAGGAGCTCAAGACGGCCAAACCACATCAACACCGATGTGAACAGAAGCGAACCGGAATTCATGCTTGCCCATGTTTCAGTTGGGCCGTATGCTCCGAGAGCCGGACCGGTATTACCGAGTCCAGAGGCGGCCACGGAAAAAATGGTTTCAAACGAAGCATCAGGCATCATCATGGCGAGAACAATGCAGGAGAATCCAAACAAAATGACCCAAATGAACAACATTCCAACCACCAAACTGACCTGTTTTTGTTCAACCACTTCGTCGTTCATTCGAATCATGTGTATTTTCCGAGGTTGAGCGATACGTGCCAGTTCACGGAAGGCGACCTTGAGGCCGATACGTATCCGCATCAATTTGAGCCCCCCGCTGGTTGAACCGGCACATGCTCCGACGATCATCAACAAAAACAGAATGATCCGTGCTACTCCCGGCCATGAGCCATAATCCGCCGAAGCATAGCCAGTGGATGTACCGATGGACAGCACATGGAACAGCGTATCCAATACCGCTTGGCCAAGAGCGACACCGACCAGCACAAGCGAGAGCGTTATGAGGAAGACAGCACCTGATATATAGACCAAATAAGTTCTGAATTCTTCATCGTTGATGGCTGCTTTGAAATCGCCGGCTCCCATCAACCACATCAAGGTGAAGTTTACACCTGCGAGGAACATGAACACGATGATGATGAGTTCAATGGTCGAAGAATCATAGTATCCAATGCTTCCATCTCGCGTCGAAAAACCTCCACTTGGCATGGTGGTAAAGGCGTGATTGACGGCGTCAAACAACGTCATCCCACCAACGAATTTCAGTGCAAGCATCTCAAGAAGAGTGAGGAAAAGGTATAGCCCCCACAGCGCCATGGCCGTTTGACGAAGTTTTGGTCTTAAGCGCGAGAGGGAGGGACCTGTAAGTTCAGCACGTGCCAGCGCCATTCCGCCTCCAATGATGCGGGATAGGACGAGCATACCCAACATAACAACTCCCATTCCCCCAAGCCATTGTGTTAACGAACGCCACAGTAGCAATCCACGTGGTTGAGCGTTAATGCAGTCCGCCGTGGTCCCGGGAATGCAGTTCGGACTCATTGAATGAGAGAGCACGGTTGCACCCGAGGTCGTAAAACCCGACATGGATTCAAACCAAGAATTGACGAAGCCACGCAAGATGTCAATGCTGAGGGCGTTTTCAATAAAAGGACCGACAAATACGCCTCCAAACCAATACGGTAGGGCACCGATGAGGACCGTGAGTGGCCAGACCAATCCAACCCCAACAAAAGCTTCCAAATCACGTAGACGTTGGGCTGAGTCAGTTCGAGTGAACAATCCGAGCATCGCCGCACCGAGGCCACCGCTGATCATCATCGCAGGAAGGAACGCCTGAAGAGCGAGTTCCCAACCATCAAGCCATGCCGTAATCATGCCGCACAGACCAAGCGGCACCAAAAGGGCGAGCAGAGTCCATCCCAAGATGAGGTTCAGCACATCGTAGCGCATGGTTACACCTTGAATCGCTTTTGAGCATCAGCCACCTTCTCTTTGTGGCAAAACAGAACGACACGATCGTTTTCCAAGAGAAGTTGGTCGGGTTCTGGAGCAATGGATTCCCAGTTGCCTGATAGGTTTCTTCGCTTGATGAAGGCAAGTCGCATCCAGTCCGGGAAATTGGCTTCGCCAACCACCTTGCCAGCAAACTTTGCCCGCTCGGTCACCTTCAGGGTAATCCCGACAACATTGGGGACTTCTGCGAGAAGGGTATAGCGCCCAGACAGGCTTTTGTGGACGTGGGAGAGAATGTTGTTGACGGCGACTCGATGCCGATCTACGGCAAATGAAATACCCATGCGTTGGGTGACTTTCACCAAATCGGCATCGTACAACATCAAACCCGTGTGAGGCACACCGAGGTCAGCCATGAGCAACACTGCGGCGATGTTGGCGTGATCATCATCGAGCGCACTCAAGGCGACATCGTATTGATCGATTGAAATCTCCTCGAGGATGGACCGGTCCAAATGGTCCCCATGAATCACATCAATGTTCGCGTTTCCACCCGTCTTTGAACCAGCGAGTTTGTTGGCAAGGTGAAGTTCCCGCTCGAGCACCGTGACCGTTGCCCCATGTTCAAGCCAATCCTCGGCCATTTTCGTTCCGATGTTGGAGGCGCCAACGATCACGACACGGGGCGATTCTGGAAAGTAAGAAATTTCATGCCCGAAGGTGATGAGCGCCGGATTAAAACTGTCCAAACCAATGACCGAAACGGCCACTCGGTCTCCAATTTCAAGAACGCTGTCATCCGTTGGAATGAAACTTCGTTGACCGTCCCGTTTAACACCGACAATGTTAGGGAGACCATGCACAAAGTCGTCTTTGACCTCTCGCAGTGGACGACCAACAATGCTCATTGCAGATTCACCGATATCAAACTCAATTACGTAAGCATGGTCTTCAAACGGAATTACTTCTTCAAGATCGGTGGACCTGAGACCAGCATTGAGCCGTTGAATGGCCCCATGTAAGGGATTAACCACATGGTCCACTTTTGCCCACTCAAGAAGATGACCTTGCTTGTATTCATTCACGTAAGAGGTGGTTCTGAGGCGACAGATGCTCGTCAAACCGTCATTCCCATCGTTGGATTCATGGGCGTGCTCTGCAATTGAGCAGGCGATGAGGTTGGCTTCATCAGAGGGCGTTGCAGCAACAAACACGCTAGCATAGTTGATTCCGGCTTCCATCAACGTTTCTCGTGATGTGATGTTTCCGTTGACCACCAGACAATCCAAGGATTGAGCATTTGCGACAGCACGGGAATCATTGTCAACGACCACAAGGTCGTACTTTTCATTGGCCAGGGCTTTCGCAAGAGCAATGCCTACACGACCTGCTCCTCCGATAATTACACGCAACTTCAATCACTCCTCAAAACGCTTCAGCGTACTTTTTTATTTTGTAAGTTCCACCGGTCAGTTCAACGGTTCCTTGGGTTTCAAAGTCCCGAGTACGATCAATGCTAACACCTGGCGAGGTTTCACTGTCGATGGGGTGATAGTAATTGTACACCATGCCTCCCGAGGAATCGGCTTCCTCAATCCAATCGACGTAAGCAGTGGGTGTAGAAAGGAGCCACTTGTTGTTCACCACATCCACCTGGGCCTCGACGAAGCAGGTTTGAATCACAATGTTTCGTTCCTCACACCAACTGTCTTTCAACGGTAATTGGATGTAGCCCCAGGCGTGGGCTTCCCATCCATCGTTGGAATAAAACGGGTCGCCGAGCACACCAAAGGCATACCAGCCGGGGATCCCACGGGTTCGTAGAAGGCTAAAGAAGGCGTTTGTTTGTTCATCGCAATCACCGGTTCCGGCAGCGAGGCATGCAGGGCCTGAGCGGGCTGGGCTCGGAGCTTCTCTGTCATAGGTGACGTAGGCGTGAAGGTAGTCAAAGGTAGCTCTTGAAAAGGCATAGGCATTCTCTGAACTACCCTCGGGGAGACTGCTTGAAATCGCATCCGCTGTCGCCATCACAATGGCATCTTGTGCGTTGATGGCATACCCCGCACTCCCACCACGGTCGTACCAATAATCGCCGCCAAATTGGGCTTGACGAACCCCGTTGCCGCGAGAGGCCAAGTCTGCAAACGTTCCTGAATTGTCAGCGTTGATGCCGGAGTCCTTGCCGGGAACTATGGATTTAACCCGGCTGTCGTCCCACCAAGTGTAGGAAGCGGCCTGAACGTGAATCACAAACTCATAACGCAGTGAACCTCCATCTTGGAAATTCGATCGCACTTTGACACATTTCGCCATTGGGCACTGGTCGTCTCCGGAACCAACACTGGGCCACCAAACTTCGTGCCCGTTTGTCGTCGTAATCGCACTTCCATAGCCTCGATGAGGCATACCATCAATCGGGACATTGATGTCCTGCCCGTCGATGACCACCGTGATTTGGAGGGTTTGCTGGAGAACGCTCGGACTCTGGGCTTCGTTCGAATCCGTGTAGACAAATTGAGCCGTTCCGGAGAGCGATGAGTGAACGGTTGGGGGAATCAGAATGTTTTCCGATACACTGGCAAAGCCGTTAGCCGAAACCTCCGAGATCTTTGAGAGGGTGTAGGTCGCTTCGTTTGGATAGACATGGTAAGGAGCGATTTGGGATTGGATTAACTCCTCAAAGCCACCGAATTCACCAAAAACAGCCTCCTGTGCTTGGGGTGAAAGCAAAACAAAGGCGACCAATCCAAGCATGGCAAAACTGCGGAATCGATTCTTCCGTCGCTTCATGATATTACGTTGACGACCCGTGTGGGTTTGAACAACGCCGCGACGAGAAGGCTTTGCAGCCATCATGTACGTCGATTCTTTATTGCCCTTCTTCTTGGTGAATTGCTGCTCAAGCCGGTAACTTCCACGATCACCCTTTGGCAACACGCGACCACACGAATAGCAAATCGTGTCGCTGGGCAGCGTAGCACTGCGGCAATAGGGGCATGCACCCATGTTCTTTGGCTTGGCTGGCGTCGTATAACAATTGTCCAAGATGACCCGGATAAAAAATGACGATATATCTCACTCTGAACGCAAAGGAATAAGCGAACACCCATCAAGTAAGTTATGTTTTACTCTTCGGAATCAAGTCCCATGGTTGGCAGAGGTGCGTTCTTTACTCGCTGGGCATCACGTGCCTGTTCAGCCCATAGCCTACGTAGGCGCCTTCGACCTTCTTTGGGCACGGATTCCCAAATCCATTTTTCAGCCGATGGATTTGCAAGAAAGAGAAAGGGGAGGATAAACAACCAGCCCTCAATGTTGAAGACAACGAAGTACAATCCAACGAGCAGAGATGCTCTCCAAAAGGTCGAGCGCAAAACAGCCCCCCAGCGTCGGTCCTGAAGCATCAGAAAACCGTGGCGAGCGTTGATGAGCGCCTCAGCACGCGGTGCCGCAATGGATATCAAAGCGATGTTCAACAGGCCGAGAGGCGTGAAAATATCCTCAAATTCAAACATTCGAAACATCAGAACCATGGCAGTCATACCACCGATGGCCAAGCCGAGTGCCCATCCACTGGAGGGTTGAGAACCCCCCTTTCTCACACGAGGGCGTCGGAGCAAAAAATGAGAAAAGACCGAGGCAAAGAGAGCCACGATGATGAGGGAAAAAATGTTCAAACCCGTGTAAATTCCGTCGTTTGAAACCACCGTTGTGTAGTAAGGCTGAAACAGCAACCCGTCCGCCATGACAGCGTAGACACCTCCGATGACAATCCCCCAAAACACCTGACTCCATGCTGTCGGCAAATCGTAGAACCCAGCAAACTTGGTCATGACACCACGCCAGCCTAGCGTCATGCCAACAAGCGCACAAAAACTCGAGAGCTGAAACAGCACGAGTTCCGAAACCATGGCTGACCCTGGGTGCCTCCCTTCTTCAATTCGTTGACGTCGAAATAGCAAAGCGTGGGTTTCAAGCACCCCCTTGCTCTCCGGAAGGTATGGCACGGCTCCTCTTGTTTGGTGGCAAAGGCGGTGTGGGAAAAACCACCACCTCGTCCGCTACCGCCGTTTGGTTGGCAGATTCGGGGCTGAAGGTGCTTCTTGTATCAAGCGACCCCGCCCACTCCACCTCAGATTCATTGGACGTAAAACTCGGGCCGGTCCCTGTTGAAGTGGAAGGCGTTCCTGGATTGTACGGTCTTGAAATGGACCCTGAGGCCAAACTTTCTAACCTCCTTCCAAAAGTTGGAGAGGCCATGAACAACATGGGTGGCGGAAGCATGGGTGGTTTTGGTGGACTTGGGATGATGCTCGACCCATCGGCGAAGAGTGAGCTCAATGATGTGAAATCGGATATCAAGACCGCCGATATGATTCTTCCCGGTCTTGATGAGGCATTGGCCTTTGACGAACTGCTCAAGCACATGGAGAATCCAACATGGGATGTCATCGTGTTTGACACTGCGCCCACAGGCCACACACTGCGCTTTTTGTCGCTCCCCGAACTTATCGAGGCGTGGTCAGGACGGTTGCTTCGCTTGATGCGGGTCTCTGGTGGCCTGCGCTCGATGCTCTTTGGACGAAAAGAAAGCGACGCGATGAAGGAAGAGCTGGAGCGTTTTCGACGACGTGTACTTCACGTGCGCCGAGTTCTCAGCGACCCGTCCACCTCTTCGTTCACGCTTGTGACCATTCCAGAACGAATGGGCATCAATGAAACGCTTCGAGCCCACGATTCTCTCGTGGAATACAAACTCCCCATCGGAGGGTGCCTTGTGAATCGAATCACTCCTGAGTTTGATCATCCATTCCTTGCGAAGAGGCGAATGCAAGAACTTGAGCGGATTGCTGA
>CEWG01186847.1_pt1 | contig 10974 bp, 7 predicted proteins | sample 361411 | NCBI WGS metagenome assembly CEWG01 (sample SAMEA2622173, study PRJEB7988) | marine metagenome | biome: marine biome (ENVO:00000447); feature: surface water layer (ENVO:00002042); material: "saline water (ENVO:00002010), including plankton (ENVO:xxxxxxxx)" | depth 5 m | reverse complement strand
AGACTCTCCTTTCGGTTGTAGGCGTGAGATTTGACGCCTCGTTGTTCAGTTTTTATAACCTATCTAAGAGCTGGGGAGTGACGGACTCGAACCATCATCTACTATTCTACCCCATTTTCCAAATAAGTGATCTGCTTATTCTTCATCGTCTGATCAGGACTAGGTTCAATAAGAATAGTCGTCGTACCCTTTGACTAACTCCCCGTATTTTTGTTTAAGCAAAACGTTTCCAATCTTTTTCTGCTTCTAGGGCCGCAACCTCGTATGGGTGGTTCCCATAATGATAACCCATGTCGTAATATCTTTTCATCCATGAAGGAGATTGAAGATAGTGTTGATACTCATGAATTAAACATTCTATCAATGACTTTTTACTTTTTATTTTTGGAAAGTATAAAATAATTAAATTGTCGTCTGAATCATATTCTGCGTCTGGGTTCTGTTCACCATCTTCTGGCTGTACATCAGGTTCTCCCATAAGTCTTGCATAAATGCTATGTTCAAAATCTATCCAAGGTGTGCATTTTTGAAACTTACTCATTCCATAATGTTTTTCAATCTTTGGATATATTTTATCTGTTAATTCTTTTATTTTTTCTAAAGTCATCTTTTATTATATGTCTCTTTTTAAGATTGTTTATAGTTAAATATAATCATTTTTAACGACATAAAAAAATCTGGGTAAATTATTTTTAAAAAAAGTTTAATTATTTTGAAACAAAAGCGGCCAAAGGTTATATAACTTAAGTCTTTAGGCAGGAGAGGTTAGATTAGTTTTCAGGCTTCTTAATAAACTATTTAAGTAAAAGGCATCTACAAGGTCGTCAAAGGGCTTTGGAACAGACTTTCCAACCTCTAAGTTTTTCGCAAAATTCCAAAAATTAGTTTTCTCCAAAAAATCTTCTCCTGTTCGGTTTTCAGTAAAAACGTCCCACAAAACTCTCTTATTCATATTACCTTTCCCAGCATGTTTCTTGATAGTTGCCGGAGCCACAGTTAAAATATCTTCAGGTTTAAAATATTTAAGAAGTTTTATTTTAAGAATAGATGCTGCACTTGCCATATCGATAATATTATTAGTGCCAGCAGAACTTCCATAAGAGACTCCTTCGAATGCTATTTGATATCCATCATCTTTAAAAGTATTTTGAGTAATAAGATTAATAATATCATTTGACATTATGTCATATCTTTTTATTTTACCTAACTCAACACTTGAATAATCAACTTCTTTCTCAAAATCAGGTTGAAATACTAGAGTAACCTCTTCCAATAAACCCAGCTCTTCTTGAACCTTTATTGATTTTTTGCTTCCTTGTTTTTTAATATACGAAATAAAATGGTATTTTTTACTTTTATCATTGAAGACGCAAATACCAGGTGAGTTTAATGAAAAGTCAATTGTAACAAAGTTCATATTAAAATCTTTTACCAAGAGTAGCACCTATAGCAGTACCAACAAGCCTTGAAGTTAACAAATCATAAAATACTCCCTTTTGTACCCCTAAGACTTTTGCTAACATTTTACCGATAGATTTTCCTAATGCAAAACCTGTAAGACCACCAATAATAGAACCAAAAATACCTTCATTTGTTACATCTTTTTCAAATCTAACTAGGTCTAATTCTCCATCTTCGTTTCTATACTCATTTAAAAACTCATCAACAGCAAGGTCAACTTTTTCTTCAAGTTCCGGAGTCCATTCTTGTTGTAGACCCTCCGTAAGAAGTTGCATTTCTTCTTTTGTAACTCTGTTTTCTTCTAAATGTTCTAAAAATGTTTTCATGATTTATATATCCTATTTTAATCTAAATCTATTTTAATATTAAATTTATTGTAATAAAAATTCAATTCGAAAGTATTAAATTCAGCAACATTTTCTGCTAAATTAAGACTAAGTTCATTTATTGAATTCATAATTGGTTTTTCAAACGTAATACTTGCAACACCTAAACCTTCTGCATCTAATATTCTAAGTTTAAGGTCTGGTAGGTATTTATCAGGAGTCTGATCAGCATAATAATATAAAAGAGTATCTGTCATTATCCAATAATTAATATAACCATCTAAAAGTTGAAAGGTTACTTTAAACTCTCTTTGAATAGTGTTTTGTATTGGAATTCTACCCCTATGATATCTTGTAGTTCCGTCATTATCTGCTTGAGTTACCGGATCGTATGTAATTCCTGGAAGATTTATTGATTGAATTGTGTAATTAATAAAATCTATAGGCTCTTCAAGCATTGTTCCAGGTATCTTATGTAGATATGGTTTATATTTTTCAACTATTTCTTTTGGTATAAAATGAGTTGGAAACCTAAAATCAAAAGTATTATTTCTGCTATTTAAAATCATTATGTTGTGTATATTCCCTTATAAAACATGGTTTCTGTAGTACCATTAACTGTAGATAGATAATATTCTTTAGTTTGTAACGCCCTTATTTTAATAGCATTTCCTTTAGTTATTTTAAATAAAAGCTCTCCTTTACTCTCATCAATATCTTTATAAACGCTTATGTTGTTAAAAGTTAAACCTGAACCAAAAGTTAGCTTAACATTTTCAATATTAGTAAAAGAAATTAGTTTTTGTTCTTTATTTTCAAATTTAGTAACTGTAAACTTTACAAAAGAATCAAATGGGGTTACACTTAAAACATCACTTCCGCCAACAGAAGAAATTGTTTCATTTTCCATAGTTACCTTTTCAGGAGTTGCTAATACGTTTACTCTTTCTATAAAAGTAGGTGCATATTTTATTTGACCCTTTGGAAGAGCTGAATTTAAAACCTGTGCTACATTTCTAGTAGCCTGTCTGTCGGGAAGAGTATTATATACTCTTGTTAAATTATTAGTAGACGCGATTTTTACCTTTAACATTCTTTTACCATATTTAGGTGCATTCATATATGTAATACTGGCATTTTTAACTATTTGAGTATTTTCTGTTTGGTTATAAATTCTCATCACAACATCTATTGCAAAACTTGTTGCAGTATTAGCATTTTTAATAATAGGTCTAAAATTCATAGGTTCATCAAAGTCAGTTGTTTTTGTTACTGAAGTTGAAGAGGTTTCTATAAAACCTGTTCCTACGTTTTCAAAAACAATTATATCAAAAATAACCGAAATTGAAGCCGTAGTATTAGCAATTTGATTTACGATATGTGCTTCAAAATCTGCAGCACTACCGTCTTTTTCTCCAAATATTTCAAAATAGTCTCCATTATCTGACTCTTGTACTACAACTGTAAAATCTTGAAATTCGTCTTCTCTACTTACAAGAAAATTCTGCTCTTCTCCCGTATAAAAATAGTCTATGTTTGTATTGTCTTCTACTCTATCAATAATTTTAAAAGACATATTGTAATTTGAAGTAGGCAATAAAATACTACTTCCCTGAGTAACACCATTGTCTCCATAAAAGAAGTCTTCAAATTCTTGATATTGACCAATAAGCGTTGGAACTTTAATTTCTATAAAAGAAGTATAAAATGTCTCTGAAAGTACAAAAGGTTTAGGGTTCTTAATTTCAAAATTAGAAGTGTTTAAATAAACTATTTGTGTTAAAAAGTTTTGAAATTCATCGGTTCTGTCTGTTTTTACCTCAAATAAGAAACCTTCTTTTCCCCTTGCTGCAAAATTAAAACCGCTTCTTAAGTGAAGTCTTATTTTATCATATCTAATATGGTCTATATACGCAGTTGCGGCTGTTTGACTTGCTAATAAATCAGCTTCGTTAGAACCTGACCAAACAGAAGGGTCATTTATAAAATTATTAGTACTGTCTAAAAGGGCATATTTATTTTCAGTAACATGAATACCATGATATCTTTCTATGGTTCCAGCTCCTGTTTTTATACTATTTCCTGTTTCTTCATCAGGTGTTGCAAATAGAGGGTTTGCTGTATTTCCAACTGTTATTTTACCTCCAATAAGTCCTGTTTTTTTGTATTCAAAACTTCCCGTTACTGAGGGAATATAAGTATAAATTCCCGTTGTTGCATTATATGGAATTGTATTACTATTTCCAGTAGTTGAAAAATCTCCAGGAGTCTGTATGTTATTAAGATTAAATTTATATGTTTTACCAGCCTCTAATAAAAGCGTCCTTGCTGCGAAGTTTTCTATAGCAACATAGCCTCCGGTTTCACTAACGTCAAAATTTACAACTTCACTACCCAGCTCGTGTATTAAATGTCTAACAGAAGTATGGTCTCCTTGAATAGTATCAATAACTTTTATTTCACTTCCATTATCATCAACATCAACATCATAATCTCCAGCAGAGGCCTGATCATGGTATATAAATTCTAAAAGAATATCGTTGTCTATTTTAAAAAATCTTGAACTTTGTGCCATTGTATATTATTTATCTTTTTAAAATTGTAACCATTTTGGAGAATAGATTATAGAAACGCCCAATTGGGGTCCATAAAGAACCTGGCTATTGGGTCCAAACAGTATTCCATATCCTCCTCCTACTCCGATACAAACTCTTCCTCTTTTTTTCTTTTTTGCTGCATTTAATTCGTCTTCTATAACTGAAATTCCTTCTATTGTTTTAAAGGTTAAACCAGGATATTTCGTAGAAATATTAATATGTTTTCTACCATCAATAGCCTCTATTCCAGCGTATAGCTTAATATTTTGTCTATAATCAAAAGTTCCTAAACCTCCTATAAGAGAATCTCCCTGTGTAAATACATTTACAGTAGCATCGAATTTTCTCCAATTATCATCTCCATAATCTGTAGAATCTGTAAAAAGTAGAGTAGTATCATTTTGTACTGTAGCATACACAGTATCTACCTCTCTGATACTTAATTCTGTTCTTAACAATTGATTTAAGTTTTTTAATTCAACAACATCAGCAAGTGCTTTCTTATAATCTTTTAAAAGACTTTTATTTTCTGTCTCTAATTCTTTAACAGTATATTGATATCCCTGAATTTCATTTATATAATAACCCTTTTCATTTATGTAGGTCTGTATTGTGTCAGCAGAAGCCTCAACATTAGCCTTTACCCTAACCACTTTATTTTCTAAAGCAACGTTTTTAACCTTAAGTTTGCTGATTCTATTACATTGAAAAAGCATAAGCAACACTAATACTAGTATTGCTGCTATAAAATGAATTGGCTTTATTTCTAATTTTTTAAACATTTAAGTTATTTTTAATTTCTAGCGCGGTCTCTCCGTGAATTCTGAAGTTGGTGCTTGTGTCGTAGTCGACGCCGGCGGCGCAGTCGTCGTAGTCGTCGTAGTTACTAATATTTCTTTTTCAGCTTCTTTTTCTTGAAGAGCTGTACTCGCGCCGCCTCCACCGCTTGAACTTCCTCCTCCGCTTGAACTTCCTCCTCCGCTTGTACTTCCATTTTTACTCCAATAAGAATTAAAATAAGTCGGCATGCTATAACTAAAAGATATTTCAAGGTTTTGGGTCGGTCCTCTATAAAAATCGTAAAAATCAGCAGCCGCCATAGGCACTAACCACATTCCATTACGCCAAAGCCCGTTATGTCCGCTAAAGTAGCTGTTTCTTTGTCTTTGCCAAAAAAGATAAATAGCACTACTACCAGGAGGTATTAACCCTTTTGCACCAATAATATGTCTGTGTTCGCTATAATAAGTATGTTTCACAAGGTCTTGGGTCGCTGTCTTACCATCCAGTTGTATAGAAGTTCCGGAACTACCAAGATCATCAAACACGTTAAAATCTGTTGCATAATCAGCTTGAATTGCAATGTCTACAACAGCAGCATGATTACTTAAACCACTCTTATATGGATAGTGTTCATCTAGGTCTGCACCAGTGCCCATTAATATCACCAGTCCACCATAGAAATTACCATCTAGCGGAAAACCTGACCAAGAAGTATCTGTGGCAACTTTTAATCTACCCCAACAGTTTATTAAATTTCCTGTTTTAACATAACTAAATTTGTTATCCAGATCGTTGTATGCGAGCTGTGAAAATTGGTTAGCTGTGCTGGTAGCACCATCAAACCCACTCATACCGTATTTTCCGGCAGAATGTATACCCAACTTCATATTATCTGTTTCACCCTCTTCATAAAAATAATCGCTAAATGTTCTTCTCCTTGGGTTTTCGTTATAATTTGGAGCGTTAGTTCCACCTCCAGCGGCAGCAGGTCCACTAGGCCATCTTATTCCATCCCAAGAAGCAGTAAAATTTTGTCCGTTAGTATTATTAGAAGCATAAACTCCATTAGGGTTTGTAAACTCTATAGTTTCTTCTGATTCATTTACACCACTTTTAGTTATAAAGTTATAAACACTACCTACTCTAAGTTGATTTTCACCATTGATAGTATATATGAAATTATTTCCGGTAGTTCCACTCTGGGTTCCAGCGGAGAGAATATTACTACCTGTACCATAAGTTATCATTCTATTATCACCAGGGCCGTTACAATATATTTTATTGTCACCACTCTCGCCAGATGTTGTTCCATCTCCTCCAGTCGTAATCATACGATTTTCCAATACCGATGTTATAATTGTAGTTCCGACAGCATTCATTGCAATGTTATTACCCGCATCTAATGTAGCGTCATTACTTGCTTCAACTATAAAATTATTACCAGGGGTCACTTTCCAATTTGTACCAGTATTTATCAAAACATAACTATCAGCACTCTGTTGAATACTTCCATACGAAGTTAATCTAATGCAGGAACCTGTACCTACTTTAGCCTGTATTCTAACATCATTAGTAGCAGGGCTATCACCACCAATATAAATTCTATTTGGAGAATTAACAAAAACATAGTCATCAGCTTTTACTGAAGTCCTATACGCGTCTATGCTTACATTGTCACCATTATCTTTATCAGTCCTAATTATAATATCTCGTTGGGCCTCTAATTTAATGTCTTCAACAGAATCTATATATACGCTGGCTCCACTACTTTTTATAACTGTGTCGTCAGTTGAATCCATTCTAATGTCATTAGATGCATTTATACGTACAGTGTCAGTAGCGTCTAATGTAATGTCATTACTAGCATCTAGTAGAATATTATTACTTGAAGTAATGTTTACCAAATTACCAGCCTCCAGGGTTATATCATACATACTGTTAACTTCAAAGTTCGAGTTTTGTCCAGAATTTAGTGAAGTTATTTGAAGAAGGCTACTACCGCTAAGGTGTTGAGATTGTATATAATATTTAGAAGAATTAGAAACAACATCTGAAAATTCTATTTGTCTAGGTGTGTCTATTGGGTTATTTCCACTTCCGGAATTGACAACTAAACTTAATAGGGCACCGGGTTTAAATTGTGGAATATCTGGTGTTGAAGAAACATCTGTATCTCCTAAAATTATTCTTGTTTTAGCATCATTTGATGCTGTACCATTATTAAACGGCCTTACTATGTAAAAAGGATCGCCCGTACTCGCATCAACCGTTAATTCAGAGTTACCATTATTATTATATACTGTATCTCTATCCCATATATTTTGAGTTGAGCCATCATCTCCAGCTATACCCTGCGGCCCTTGAAACCCTTGATTTCCTTGAGGTCCTATTACGCCTGGCGTGCCAGGTAAACCAGAATTACCTTGAACTCCAGCTGGTCCTCCTCCATTCGATAAAATCTGATCAAAATTATAGTTAATTTTTTCAACTTTAATAAAATCTGAATCTGTTTCGAAAACTTCTTTTAAATTTATTGCCATGTTACGACTTTATTTTTATTAAAGGTCTTATTTTGTAATTAAACCCTTTCTTTTTATTATATATTAGTCTAAAATTAAGTGAGTTTTTAGAATCAACTTTATATGTAAAATTATTATCCAAAATATAATCACCTAAATAGACAGCATTTAAGCTATTAACTTGCTCTATTTCTGTTACTGTTTTTTTAGAACTAAAAGAAAAAAGGTCTATTCCGCTAATACTGTATAGAGGTAATACGTTTTCTCTTATGTAAAACTCTACATCATCATCTAAACTATCTATGCTTCCAAAACTTTTTTCAGGCTCTATATATTTTTCTATAGTGTTTCTTACACCTAAACCATCTAGCATTCTAATTGTGCTTTTTGATAAATCAAAGTCCATTATAATTTTTGATTCGTCTTCAAAAAAGTTTATTTCAAAATCATTATTACCTGAAAGTTTTATAGCATCTAATTCTTCTAATGTTTTATATTTTCTTGAAGTAAAGTTAAAAATATCATAACCCTCTTCTAATTTAATTAAGCAGCTAGAAACAAAATTCTTTTCTTCAACTATATTTTTAGTACCGGGCACTGTTTTCTTTCTACCTCCCCCACCAGATCGAATATGAAAATCATCAGACCATCTAGATTGAAAAACATCTTTGTCTGTTTTTTCGATTGCTATTTCACCTATAAGATTATATTTAGGTGGAAGAGCATCAGATTCAGAAAGCTTAATAACCCCTTTTGTGTCTATCTCATTTACTTTATGAAAAAAGTAATTTTTAATAATGCCAAAACTAAAATCAGTTAACAAACCTAAACCTGTTGTAAAATCAGATGAATGTATTTTACCAATATTAAATTGATTTCTACAATAATTTAATTTTTTATATAATGCCTCTGCTATTTCTGCTTCAATAACACTATCATAATCAAAATCTTCTTGAGGAAAACCATAAAAACCACTAAATTGAGTGTTTGTTGGTAGTTGAGCCCAGTCACCCTGGTCGGGTATAACCTTACAAGCCGCAAACATTTCTCTAAAAGTAATAATAGGCTTCATGTCTACCGTATAATCTCCATTTTGTCTTTTTAAGAATGAAAAATATTCAAAACTTCTCTTTTCTAATTTATAACCAATCGCAGTGTTTGATAAACCGAACGCTTTTGGTTTTTCAGTGTCTACTTCCGCAGTTAATACAGACCTTTTAATAATTTCGTTTCCGTCTTCAATAAGCAATGTAAATCTATCTTCTATTTCCGTACCGTCTTCTTCAACTGTAATGTATTCTACCAAATCAGTTGAATTTATTCTATCAGCAACAGATTTTATGCATAGCTGATTTAAAAGTGCGGTATGTGCAAATACTCCACCATTTTCATATTTGTATGTCGCAGCAATATACTCGTTTGGTGTAAAAAACGAAACACCTTGATATACTCCAGGATTGCTTGCAAGTTCTAAACCTCCTTCAATCAAGAGGGTTGTAGAGTCTACGACGCTTGCTACTTGAAGTAAATAATCAACCCCTAAAAGATTAATAGTTATTTTACCATATAACCCAGTATCTGGGTCTTTTAGTACTTGAGTATCAAATTGAGGAAGACTTCCATTAAAATGGGGTAAACCAACTATCTCGGTAAAACCGGTAGGTCCTGTAGGTAGCATGTTTTGAGGATTTGTAGTGCTTAAATCTAAAGATCCTGAAAGAGCAATATCTGCGTATGCTAAAGTTCCATTATCATCTTTTAACTTATGGTCTAGTTCATAAAGTAGCTTTCTATTCAGCCAGCTAAAATTATCATCTCCCAAATAAAGGTCTAAATATAAAACTATAAACTTATGTTTTTTATTCTGAACTACTTTTATTAATAATTCATTAGAAAAACTGTCATCAAAATTTGTTTTTAAAACTGTTGAAAACCTATAACCATTAAATTCTCCGGAATTTACAAACTCTTTAGTTACCTCTTTTTTAATCTTTTTTCTAAGTCTAGGTGTAAATTTGATTCCATTAAAAATTGTACTAGCATGTGATTTTGCACCACCTCCATTTATAAAAGTATATCTTTTATATGTTTGATGAGCATTAAACGCAGTATCTCCGTTGTAGTCTAACCAATAACCGTTTGATAAAAAGTAACTTTTAAAATAGTCATGATTTATATCTTTAAGATTATTTATATCTATTTGAAGGTTATTTGCAACATTAACGTAAGAAAATAATGTACTTCCCATATCGGTGGTCGAAATATACCCAGGCGTTTTATCTAAATAAAACCATTCGTGTGTCATTCCATTTTCATCTCTGGACTCTTTTGAAAAGTCTGGTGAAAAGTTAGTTTCACCAAAAGCCTCATTTGTATTTAGATAGTACGGGTTTTGTCTAACGTTTAAACTGTCTTTTAATACCCATTTATTTATAAAAGGAACAACTCTTGAGGTTGTAGCAAAATCAGTTATATTGTTTTCTTCTAGTCTTTCAAATTCACTATTAATTGTTTTTTCCTCAACAGGACCTGAATATTTTAGTTTATCTTCTTCACCCTCTAAAAGAGGAACCAAATTAGAATAGTATTCTTTTGATGGTTTTATGAAGTTATCCCTATCGGAATAGGCTATTTTATTTGTAGCAATATTTGCATTTAAAGAAAAATAAGAGGAACTTGGTATCTTTGATGGGTCCTCATAGTATAATTCTTTTAGTTTTGAATTTTGTTCATCATAAAAATCAAAATTCAAATCATACATATCATAGGCATCAAAGTAACCCCACTGAATTTTAAAATCATGGTAAACGTTGACAGACCCCTCAATACCATCATTTTGATTTTCTAAAATTATTTTCTTAAATTCAGAATCTATTGTTCTAGAGTCTTTTACAAGGTCTACTATCTTATTAAATTTATTTTTAGAATCTAAAAGATAATCACCTATAACAAATTGGTCATCGTCACCCTCTGGTACATAAAGCGATCTATTTACAAAATTACCACCGCTAAAAGAATACGCTGTTTTTGTTGCTAAAAAAGAGGCTCCAATTTCTAAAGTGTTATTTACATCAGAAGGGGTATCTATTGTTAAAAACTGGGCGTTTGAATTTTCTAAAAGCAAAACATCGTCTAACCGGTTATAGCCGTTTACTGGAGACTTTATATATAAGATATTTTCTTTTATTAAAACTTTAAAGGTGGTATTTTCAGTAATAACTTCAGCAATTGCATTAGCTATATTTTTAAGACTACCCAATCCTGAAAAATCTCTTCCAACAGATTTAC
>CEWG01183387.1_pt1 | contig 10976 bp, 9 predicted proteins | sample 361411 | NCBI WGS metagenome assembly CEWG01 (sample SAMEA2622173, study PRJEB7988) | marine metagenome | biome: marine biome (ENVO:00000447); feature: surface water layer (ENVO:00002042); material: "saline water (ENVO:00002010), including plankton (ENVO:xxxxxxxx)" | depth 5 m | reverse complement strand
CACATCGGTCGCCGTGATAGCCGCACCGTTGATCGAAACCGTAGCGCCTACCGAGAAGGCCAGCGGGTGTCCATTGACAGCGGTTGCCGTCATGCAGTCAGAAACGTTGGCCGCTGGCACAGCGCTGTCGAGCACGTGGTAGAGGAGGATGTCAGACAGCGTGGCTTTGCCTTCAGGCGTATCAAGCGCTGCAAGGTCGATGCCTGCATCGGCAAAGGCTTGGTCGGTTGGAGCGAAGACCGTAAAGGGCCCGTCTCCCTGAAGGGTGGTGAGCAATTCTGCTTGAATCACTCCAGCCACCAACGAATTGTGCACGCCGGTGCATTGAGCGGTGCGTGGGATGTCGTTGGGCGTGTCAGTGGGCGTGAGGACCTTGTCAATCACGTGAATGACACCGTTGCTGGTGTTCACGTCAGCGAGGGCCACATTGGCGCCGTTAACCATCACGCCATCACCGACGGTGAAGGACAGGGATTGACCGTTGACCGCCTCGGCTGTCATGCAGTCGGAAAGGGCCGTTGATGGAACATTGCCAGCTACGACGTGGTAGAGCAGAATGTCGCTGAGGGCGGCTTTACCTTCAGGGGTGTCAAGCGCTGCAAGGTCGATACCGGCGTCCGTGAAGGCTTGGTCGGTTGGAGCGAAGAGCGTGAACGGCCCTGGGCCTTGCAGGGTCGCAAGCAGGTCCGCTTGCACCACGGCGGCCACCAACGAGTTGTGGATGCCGGTGCATTGAGCGGTGCGTGCAATGTCGTTTGGCGAGTCAACCGGCGTTAGCACCTTGTCGATGACGTGGATGACACCGTTGCTGGTGTTGACGTCGGCCAGGGTTACATTGGCGTCGTTAACCATCACGCCGTCTCCGACGGTGAAGGCCAACGGTTGCCCGTTGGCAGCGGTTGCTGTCATGCATTCTGAGACGTTTGCGGCAGGTACTTCACCGGCCACGACGTGGTAAAGCAGAATGTCGCTAAGAGCGGCTTTTCCTTCCGGTGTGTCCAAGGCAGCAAGGTCAATGCCAGCGTCAGCAAAGGCTTGGTCGGTTGGAGCAAAGACCGTGAACGGGCCGGGTCCCTGGAGCGTCTCGAGGAGTTCAGCTTGGATGACGCCAGCCACCAATGAATCGTGGATACCGGTGCATTGAGCGGTGCGTGGGATGTTGTTCGGCGTATCGCTTGGCATCAACACTTTGTCGATGACGTGGATGAGGCCGTTGCTGGTCACCACGTCAGCGATGGTCACGTTGGCGTCGTTGACCATCACGCCTCCGTTAACGGTGAAGGCGAGAGGTTGGCCGTTGGCGGCGTCCGTGGTCAAACAGTCCGTGACATCGGCAGCGGCCACTTCAGAAGCCACCACGTGATACAGGAGAATGTCGGCGAGGGTTTGCTTGCCTTCGGGTGTGTCGAGGTCAGCGAGGTCAATGCCTGCGTCGGTGAACGCCTGATCGGTTGGAGCGAACACGGTGAACGGCCCCGTACCTTGGAGCGTGGCCAACAGGTCGGCTTGGATGACGGCAGCCACCAGTGAGTTGTGAATGCCCGTTGTTTGGGCGGTAGCGGGAATGTCGACTGGAGGCATTAGGACCTTGTCGATGACGTGAATGATGCCGTTGGAGGCTATGACATCAGCCAGTGTGACGTTGGCTGAGCCAACCGTGACGTCGGAGCCACTGACGCCAAACTTGACCTTATCTCCGTTCACCATGGTGGCCATCATGCCGTCGGTTACATCGGCGGCGGCGACTTCGCCAGCGAAGACATGGTGGAGAAGAATGTCCGAAAGGGTGGCGTTTTCTTCGGGAGTATCAAAATCATTCAGATCGATGCCTGCGTCGGCGAAAGCCTGGTCGGTTGGCGCAAACACCGTGAACGGCCCAGTTCCCTGAAGGGTGGTGACCAAGTCGGCATGGGTGAGAGCAGCCACCAGTGAATCGTGGATTCCGGTTCCTGCGGCGTTCGTTGGGATGTCCTGTGTGGCGTCCGCGCTTGCGTTCAGCGGCAGAGCGGAAGCGGTGAGGAGCGTTACGAGAAGGAAGGCCAGTGTTTTGTTCATATCCCATGAAAACTTTCCACTCAGTTATAATAGGCTGTTTTTCTTTAACACTTTGAGCGTGATTTTCCCGTCAATCAATGGATTGTCCGTTTGCTTATCGGGTGGTTTGAGAGCAGCCCTGCTTCCATCATTTTCCGAAGGTTCCGTTGTTTTCTAACAAATCACGACGAAGCACTTGGTCCCGTATTTCTTGTTTCGGCTCCGAACCGGAAATCCGAACATCATCAATGCTTTACCGGAATACGTCATCATGGCCGCGTTATATTTCCGGAATAATGAAATTTGATTTAAAAATCCATAATTTGGAGGCCAAGGGCTTATATTTCAGGCAAAAGAGGGCGTGTCATGTCATTTGCACCAGTGAACTACGACTACGGTACTGAATCAAACTACGCGTTCGCGACGGAGGTGACCTGCGCCTCAGACGAAGCACGCACATTGTTTGTTGAAGCTTACGGCCACTACTTGAACTACAACCACGAGCAAGCCATCGCTTGTTTTTCGGCCTGTGCCGAGGTTGACCCAAACTGCGCCATGGCTTACTGGGGCATTGCCTACTGCCTCTCTTCCAACTACAACTGGGCTCCTGGTTTGGGGTCTGGATACGACGCCATTCAGCAAGCCCTTGGGGTCATGGACCACTGCACCGAACTTGAGCAGGATTTGATTCGTGCGCTTTCGAAGCGCCACACTGCTGAGGCACGCGACGCCGCTGACCCCACCGTGCTCAACATGGGTAACTCCCCAGAACTCAACGTTGCCTTTGCCGAAGCCATGGCACCACTGTACGAAAAATACGCTGGCAACCTCGCCGTGACGGCCCTCTACGTCGAGGCGTTGATGAACCTCAAGGCCTGGCAATTGTGGGACAAGAACACCGCTACCGGGGAGATCACACCCGCTGACGACAACACCTTGCTCCTCGTCAAAATCATGGAAGATGCTTTCGAAAGCAGCGAGGCTGCTCGAGTCGACCCTGCTCTTTGCCATTTGTACTGCCACGCTTTGGAACTTTCACCGTTCCCTGAGCGAGCGCTCTTTGCCGCTGATGTCCTCCGCACACGCATGCCCGGACTGGGCCACCTTGTGCACATGCCTTCCCACATTGATGCGTGGGTTGGACAGTGGAAGGAAGCCATTGAATGCAACATCGCAGCGGTTGAAGCCGACGACCACTACGTCAGCATCACCGGCAATGAATCCCAGTTTTACAAGTTCTACCGCATGCACAACCACCACTTTGTCGTCTGGTGTGCCATGTTTGACGGGCAGTACGAGACGGCGCTCAAGTACGCCCGCAAGGCGGTTGACACCTTGCCCGCTGGAGACGCTAACCACGGTGTCCAGTTCATGCTGGCCGGCATTATCCCAATGGGTGCTATTTTCCTCGAATCCTACGTCACCATGCCTTGGCACGTGATGATCCGTTTCGGCAAGTGGGACGATATCCTGGCTGAACCCATGTATTCCGACAAAGACGTCTTCCCCGCCACCATCGCCACGCAACACTACGCCCGTGGTGTCGCTTACGCTTCCAAGGGCATGGTGCCCGAAGCAGAAGCTGAACAGGTTCTGTTCAACGAAGCGCTGCAAAACCCAGCCCTCGCTGGCCGAGTGTTGCACAACAATCTGATGTACCAAGATCCAGAAGAAGGACCGTCCATTTTGAACGTCAACGCTTCCATCCTTGAGGCTGAAATCGAGTACCGACGTCAATTCTTGGCCAAGGAAGCCGGCGAGGCAAGCGATTTTACCGCTGCCTTTGACGAACTGCGACGCGGCGTTGACCTCTCCCTCAACCTTGCCTACAACGAACCTTGGGGTCAGATGCAACCTGTTCGACACATCCTTGGGGCTCTCTTGTTTGAGCAGGGCCACATCGAGGAAGCGGAGGAGGTCTACCGGGCTGACATCGCCCTCTGGAAGGACAACATGTGGGGTCTTTTGGGACTCAAACTCTGCCTCGAAGCCCGTGGCGATGCTGCTGAGGAACTCGCTGAGGTGACCGCTTTGTTCGAAGAGCGCTCCTCCCGTGCTGACATCGTGCCAGCCAAGACGTGCTTCTGCGCTCAAGACGCGCTTGACACGAGCTGCTGCAGCTGATCGTGACTGTCGGACATCAGAGATTTCTCTGATTGGACAGGGGTATTGAGGAACGTCGAGGCCAACGGGTGAAAACTTAAGTCGGGGCTTGTCAAATCAGAACCATGCATCTCATCGTTTGCCCCAATTGCGGTAAGCGGATGAAAACGAAAGTGCTGATGCGTGGAAGAATTCTTTGCCCTGGCTGTCAGGTCCACTTCAGTGCGCCTGAACCGAACCATAGCGTCGTGACACTCTCTGTGAATGAACCCAAAAACGGCAACGTTCGCCTTGTTATCTTCTCGCTTTTCGGTTTATTTTGGCTATTTTTCTTTGCCATAACCGGGGGATTTGGTTTCATTTGGGAGGTCTCCACCGGTTCGCTCTCGCTTTCTGGCTGGCAGCTGTTTATTCCTCCATTGTACTTGGCTCAGCTTTCAGCAGCCTCTTATTTTCTCACGCCACTCCTGAAGAGGTCGTTCGGCCGACAGCCCACGGCCATGACATCTCCTGTGGCCTCAGCAATAAACGCGGGGCCACAATCTGCGCAATTCCAAGGAATTCATCCTAAGAAGGACATCTTCAACATACTTTCCATCTTGTCTCTTGTGATGTTTTTCTTTGCTTTGTTGCTCACCATCGGCGTGGTCATTTTCCTTTTCATTTTGGTCATTGCGGCCAGCGGGGGAGGCATGTACTGACACAGCCCGCAGCGTTGAGTGCGTCTCCAAGGGTTCTCAGTCTGTCCTGTTCGTGCCTAGCGTTTGCCTAAATGGGTAAATGGCTCATGATTGTCCCTCCGACGGCGACCGACGCTCTATGGTGCCTGGTTAAACTGGCTTAACATCCGATGGAAATGGTGCACACCCTGTTCTTTCGTTGGGGAATAGCGTCCACGGTCGTAAGCGCTTGAAGCCATGCCTTTCTGCACCTCTTCAATCACCCACTGGTCTTGGTGTTCAACCGTGTCAAGCTCCGAACCTGCGCCCTGACCGGCAAGTTCTGCGTCCTTGACGTAGCCTCGGTAGAGGATCCTGCATCGTTTGGTAGACACAGGCATCACCACGTTCACCGACAACCCCCATGGATAGAAATTGAACATCATGTTTGGAAACAACCACAGGTAGTACGCCGCGATCTCTTGGCCTTCATCGGGATGCCCTTGTGGCAGATCAAACGTGATGTCGCCTTTGGTGGCTTTGCCTATTTGGAGCACGCCTCCGTCAAAGGTCTCGGTGATGTACCCGGAATAGTCGAGCGCTTGGTTAAGTTCAGGGTGAACATATGGAATGTGGAATCCCTCGAGGTAGTTGTCAACGTAAAGCAGCCAGTTGGCCTCAACGGTGTGGTCTCGGTCCCTTTCAGCATCGTACGTGAACGACTCAGGTGAAAGAAATCCCAACCGTTTCTCCAGCATATCCCATGGTAGTTCCATCCCTTTCCCGAGGGTGGTGAAATGCATCCCCATCCACTGTTTGAGAGGGAATTCACGGAGGTTATCTGCCGAACTTGGGAAACCGATGGACTGTTCAAATTCAGGCATGTGGCGAAGGGTGCCGTTGAGGCTGAAGTTTCGACCGTGGTAGCGGCACTGCAGGGTCTTCTTCGTGCATGGCTCAAGCACCAGGCGCATGCCACGGTGCGTGCACACGTTGGAGAGAACGCGTGGAGCCTCATCGCTCAACAACACAACGGATTCGCCGTTGATCGCCTGGAGGTGTTCAATGGGCAACATGGCATTGATGCTGAGCTCATCGTTATGGGCGAGAAATTGCCAACCGTTGAACACCGATTTTAGCCCCTCAAACACGGACGGGTCCGTGTAGTAGCGCGACGGAAGCGTTCGTGCCGTTCGAATGTCAGCATCTATCAGTTCTCTTGACATGCTCTCATACCTTCTGCCAATCGTTCCCGTTCCACCAAAGGTTGGTGCCGTCGCTCATGATTCTCCATGTGTGGCCCGTTTCATCGGTCCACTGGTTCACCACGGTGGGCTCCTCAACAACCGCAAGCGGCGCAGCGACCGATTCGGTGGTGGCCACGGATTGAACGGTTTCCGTTGCCGCAGGCTGAGCGCTCATGTCCGGCATTCCCAACGGCATACTGGCGGCTGCGAAATCCTTGGCCACGTCGTCCTCTTCACCCATGCGCTTGCGCAGAACAACGACCACGACGGCGGTGATGACGATCATCGCAAGACCGATTCCCACCATCATTCGTTGTTGGGCAGCTGCCTCTTCCGCTTCCTCAGCTTGTTTGGCTTCAAGGATGGCTTGTTCGTTGTCGCCCATTCCATCACCGTCAGAATCGGCCGTTTCGGTGGCGTCGTTCGGGAAAGCATCGGCGTTGTTGCCAACGCCATCGCCGTCGCTGTCGAACCATTCAGTGGAGTCTGCGGGGAACACATCTGCCTCGGTTCCGTTGGGATTGTCGCCGTACCCGTCGTTGTCAGCGTCGGCCCACTGGGTGGCGTCGTTCGTGAACAGATCGGCGTTGTTGCCTTGTGGACTGTCGCCGTAGCCATCGCCGTCTGCATCGCTGCTCTGTGTCGCATCCTCGGGGAAATCATCGATGTTATCACCCACCCCATCACCGTCGGCGTCCATGGATTCTGTGGCGTCGTTGGGGAAGGCATCAGCGTTGTCGCCCACGCCGTCGCCGTCGCTGTCAAGTGTTTCATTGGCATCGTTGGGGAAGGCGTCAGCGTTGTCGCCCACGCCATCGCCGTCCAAGTCGGCGATTTCTGTGGCGTCGTTGGGCGCCCAATCTGCGTTGTCTCCGACGCCATCGCCATCGCTGTCGTCGGTTTCGGAGGCGTCGTCAGGAAAGGCATCGGCGTTATCGCCCACACCATCGCCGTCTGAATCGGTCCATTCATAGGGGTCGCTTGGGAAGGCGTCAGGGTTGTTTCCAGAGGCGTTGTCACCGTACCCATCACCGTCGCCGTCCGTGGTTTGGGTGGGGTCGTTATCGAACGCATCGGCGTTATCGCCCACACCGTCATCATCGCTGTCGGCGGTTTCAAAGGGGTCGTTGGGGAAGACGTCAGCGTTGTCTCCGACGCCGTCGTTGTCGCTGTCGAGGGTTTCAGTTGCATCGTCGGGGAAGACGTCAGCGTTATCGCCCACGCCATCACCGTCCGTGTCGGCCCATTCACTGGCATCGTTGGGGAAGACGTCAGCGTTGTTGCCCGAGGCGTTATCGCCGTAACCGTCGCCGTCGGAATCCGTGGTTTGTGTGGCGTCGTCATCGAACGCATCGGCGTTGTCACCGACCCCATCACCGTCGGTGTCAGCCCATTCACTGGCGTCGCCGGGGAAGGCGTCGCTTTGGTCGCCATACCCGTCGCCATCAGCGTCGTAATCAATGATTTCGACCGTGTTGGTGGAGGTGACCTTGCTCCCATCATCGGTTCCATCGCTTGGAGTGACCGTCATGGTCCAGAGGTCTCCAATGGCGGTGGCGGCCTGGTCCAGAACGATCTGATCGTCGTATTGTGTGATGGCCGTGCCGCCGTTGAGCCATTGAATCTGCGTTCCCGATTCGAGGTCACCGTCAGGGTCGTTGTAGTCGTAAACAGCGTGCAAGTTAACGTCGTAGTAGGCTTGTGTGATGGCCGTGCTTTGGCCAGCAGGTTGGTCGCTGATGTGGACATTGTTGGCCGTCGGAGCCGTGTTGGTCGGGCCCGGTTCTGGAACCGTCACGGAGGATGTGGTCCACGCGTCACCCGAGCTAGCACTGTTTCCGTTGGCGGTTAAGACCGCAATGTCCACGCTTACGGCTCCACTACCGGCAGCAGGAGCAGTCCAATCAAAGGCCCAAGAGCGGTAGGAATTGGTGGTGTGGGTGGCGGAGAGCCCTGAACCGTCAACCTTCACGGCCATGATGCCTATGCCAGGGGCTGAAAGGCTGCCCTTGTCAACCACGACGTTGAATCCGCCGTTGTTTCCCGAAACTCCACCGGAAACAGAGATTTGGATGCTGTAGGTTTGCTGACCGTTGTAGGTAGAGGGGAAATTTTGGCTGATGGTCGGTGTGGACCCACCGGAATGGCAGGAGCAGCCGCTGCTGGCTTGGTTGTGCATGCCGTTTGAACTGCCTTCAATGACCGGCAACATCACCAGTAAAAAGCCGGTAAGGAGGAGGGCAAAGCCTCTGGCTGGAGGGAGCATATGGTTTCGGTTTGTTACTTTCTTATAACAAAAGTGGTTTCTGGTTTCAGTAGACGCCCTGCGAAACGGTTTATCTTGGGCCGCGGCGCGATTAAATAGGGGAGTTTGGTCGGGAGGCTTACCTACGTTTGTGAGGGAGGAGTCACTACAATGCCAAAGCCATGGACCTCAAAGCTCATCATCAAAGCCTTGGGAGTTCAGAAGTGCAACGGCAGTATGGACGCCGCTGTTGAGGACCTGCCCCTCGAAAAGGCCATGGAAGTGGCCCGTGAGAAAGCAGGACTTGGACACTTGACCGGTGCTGACCTGAAGGCGCAAACCCGTGAGGTCATTGGAACCTGCGTGTCAATGCGTGTGAAGGTTGACGGTCATTGGGCAAATGAAGCCCTCGAAATCATTGCAAAAGGAGAATGGGACGAGCGCTTTAATTGAACACTCACGAACCGCGGAAGAGGTTTCGGCCTCGCCGACCGCAGAGGTGAATCAACATGGAAGAAAAAATCAGTGAAGCCATCAAAGCCGCCATCGAAGCGGCTCCTGAGCGAAAGTTTGTCGAATCTGTGGACATTTCGTTCACCATCAAAGACGTTGACTTGAAGAACCCAAACAACCGTATCAAGGAAGAGATCCGTCTCCCCTCCGGTCGTGGTCGGGAACTCAAAGTCGCCATGTTTGCTGCCGGTGAAGCCGCCACCAAAGCCAAGGCCGCTGGACTGGCCGTGTTCTCCCCGCAAGACATCGAAGACTTCGGGGGCAAGAAAGGGCGAGCCAAGAAGGTCGCCAATGAATACGACTTCTTCCTCTCTGAGGTTCCTCACATGGGGCTCATTGGTCGCTACCTCGGTGTTGTTCTTGGTCCACGTGGCAAGATGCCCCGTCCCGTTCCTCCTACGCTTGATCCCGCTGTTCTCGCCGCGGGTCTCGCAAGCACCGTTGTGGTCAAGTCCGGCGACCGAATGAGCTTCCACGTTTCCTTTGGAACGGTCAAGCAATCCCACGACGAACTTCTGGCCAACGCCATGGAAGTGTACAACCGTGTCACGAACAAACTTGAGCGTGGCATTGGCAACGTGCGTTCCATGTTCATCAAGACCTCAATGGGTCCATCACAACGCATCGAGGTGATCAATTGATTCCAAAGGTCGTCTCATGGAAGAAGGACACCGTTTCTGACCTTCACACCTTGTTGACGGGTGGCGAAACCCTCGCCGTCATCGACATCCACGGCGTGCCGGCCTCCGCTATGTTCGGCATGCGTGCTGAACTTCGTTCCTCGATGAAGATTCAAGTGGCCAAGAAGCGCCTCATGAAGATTGCATGGGAGCGCGCCGGCTACGACCTCGCTGACCTGGAGAACCTCTACGCTTCAGCCGTTCAGCCTGCCCTTGTTTCCTCGGCCAGCCTCAACTCGTTTGAGATGTTCACGGAACTCAAGAAGACCGAAGCCGGTCGTGCCGCCAAACCCGGCGACATCGCTCCTCACCAAATCGTGGTCGAAAAGCAAGACACCGGCATGCCCCCCGGTCCCATCGTTGGTGACCTAAACTCCGTTGGTATTCCTGCAAAGATCATGGGCGGAAGCGTCCAGATTCAGAAGCGCACCGTCATTCTTGAAGAAGGCGAAGTGTTTGAAGGCGAACTCGGTATGATGCTCTCAAAGATTGGCATCAACCCCATGGTCACGGGGCTCCGCTTGTGCGGAACCCTCGAAGGTGGCACACTCTTTGAGCCGTCCACCCTCGACATTGACTTTGAGCAATTTGAGCAGGACCTCATCAGCGTGGCTGCTGGCGGATTCAACCTCGCCTGCAACATTACGTGGTTCACCACGCAAACCATGCCTACACTCCTTGCCAAGGCCAGCGGAGAAGCGCTGGCTGTTGCATTGGAAGCAGCGATCGCTACGGCGGATACGCTGCCACATCTGGTGGCTCGAGCCCACGCCAGCGCCCTCGGCGTTGCTGGCACGCTAAGCCCCGACGCACTCGACGACGAACTGGCTGCCATGATGGGCGCCGCTGCATCCGCAGCCGCCTCCGCGGCCGCCGTCGACACGAGCGCTTCTGAAGCCCCAGCCGAGGTTGAAGAAGAGGAAGAAGAGGAAGAAGAGGCCGGATTTGACGGTCTTGGAAGCCTGTTCGGCTGAACAAACAAAAAACACTGAGGTGAAAAAACATGGAATACGTATACGCTGCTATGCTGTTGCACGCTGCTGAAAAAGAGATTGATGAGAAGTCGGTGAAGGCTGTCCTGAAGGGCGCTGGCGTCGACGCTGACGCTGCTCGAGTGAAGGCCCTGGTGGCCTCCCTCGCTGGCGTTGACATCGCTGATGCCATGACCCAAGCCGTTGCTGCACCCGCTGCAGCTGCTGCCCCTGCCGCCGCTGGCGGTGCTGACGCCCCTGCCCCTGTTGAAGAGGAAGAGGAAGAAGAAGAGGAAGCAGGCTTCGACGGTCTTGGCTCGCTCTTTGGTTGAGCAAGGTCCGATCGCTGCCGAATCGCACGCCGGCTTCGACCGGTTTTCGTGTGAGCGCGGCCTGTCCATCGGTCTTTGTCCACGGGAACACCTCGCCCACTCGGGCGATGACCGTGAAAGCGCCGCAATCGCACGCACGAATTCTCCAAACCGCTGAGCGAAAGCCAGGTCATGAAAGGGTTCATCCCTTGA
>CEWG01222609.1_pt1 | contig 10994 bp, 16 predicted proteins | sample 361411 | NCBI WGS metagenome assembly CEWG01 (sample SAMEA2622173, study PRJEB7988) | marine metagenome | biome: marine biome (ENVO:00000447); feature: surface water layer (ENVO:00002042); material: "saline water (ENVO:00002010), including plankton (ENVO:xxxxxxxx)" | depth 5 m | reverse complement strand
GATTAGCCTTTATCTGATAAGATGGAGCGCCGGTAGCAACTCGTATAACTTCCACTGCTATAGATGGATATGTGTCATCTCCTATTCTCATTAAGAGAGGTACACGTCTGACTACGCCGTCGATTTCTGGAAAGGTGTTTAATACACCAACACCGTCAGCATTATTGCCTAGCACTGGTATAGGTCCCAGCATGCCTGGCCATTCAAATAAGAATGGTAAAGGATTACCTATCTTCGCAACACCACGCGGTATAGCGTTGCGGCTCACACTTGATGTAGTTCCGTTTTGTGCGATAACTACACCATTGCCTGCAAGTGCTTCGGCTAATTCTAAGTCTCCTCCTAGCCTATCAGGCTCAGACATAAGAACAGGTATTACAATAATACCAGCACCTGCTTCTCGAAGTTTCCAGATTATATCTGCAAGAACATCTCGCTTCCAAGGCCATTGTCCATACTTTTCAATAGCTGTTTCGTCGATGGTGACTACTGCAATATCTTGGGATACTTTCGACTGATCTGTTTGTTGTAATAGATCAAATTGCTTCAGTCTAGCAGTTTGCACCACAGAGCCATCATTGTAGTGCAGACTTATCATTATAAATGCTGTCACGAATGCAACAGCCCAATGTGTGATCCATTTGCTCATATTGTATTTATTTGTTATTTTTTAGACTATGCAAGTCTTTGATTGATGACGTCCCAATTAATAGTACGCATCATTCCAGTAATGTATTTCTTTTTAGCGTCTTTTGCTGGTATGTAATCTGTAAAACTGTGTTCCCACATATCAATAGGCATTAGTATATCAGTCTTGTAACTTTGGTTTGGCGTTGTTTTGATATCGCCTTTTTTGGACATGTACACCCAACCACTTCCCTGGATACTCATTGCACTACCTAACATACTATCTTTAAATTTTGTGTAATTTCCGTGCTTGCTTTCAATTAAATCTTTTACAGCACCTACAGGATTGTTACCACCTGCTGGCTTTTTTAGTTGTGTCCAAAATAAGTTATGCAACATTGCACCACCATAATTAAATTTAGGATCGCCTTCTTTTTTGTTGAATCTATCAACATAACCTTTTGATAAAACATTATAGTGATAGTCTATATTATCTTTTGATAAAACAGGTGATAAATCGCCCATATCAAATGGCAATGGAGAAAGTGTAAGTTTCTCCTCTTTTGCTTCTAATAAATTAATATAGCCTCGTATATCCTCTACTGTCATAAACATATTTAGTCTCTAATAATTCTGTCTATAGCTTCATCGGTCCACTTATTATTTTTCCAATCTCTATCTTTGAATAATAATGCGGCTCTATCTGCATATAGAGTTTTAGGACAGTTGTAATTTTTTAATGTGCTTGCAAACTCTCTTGAAGAGTCTTGACACTGGTAAAAACAATAGATATCTTCATTCTTAAAGCGTTGATATACTAAAGTGCATTGTAGCATGCCTGCCATTGCTAATTCAATGATCATAAATGTATTCTCCATCTTTTATATAAACTGGTTTACAATATGCTGTAATTCTATGTTCTGCTGGCACTAGGTGTTTTGATCCATAATTACCATATTGCCTGGGTATACGTTTTGCATAGTATTGACAAGTATCAATACTTCTAAAATACATAGGATTAGGTTGTTGTTTGGCTGACTCTCCAGCACCTAGTAACACAACTAATACAAACGCATGGATCATGACTTCTTACTCAGCAATTCTGAATTAGTATGTCTTGGTTTTTCTCTTTGCTCTAATTGGGAACGAAACATTTGTCTAACTTCTGGTGCATTGTTTGTTGCTTGCAAGAACTGCAAAATGCCTGACCAAGCATTGCCTTTAAATATTAAATGCTCGCCTCTATATAACTTACTAGTTCCGTAATCGTGTACAAATACATATTCATTATATCTATGTAACAATTACAAGACTCCCCTCGCCTTCGCTACAAAATAAACAAGTCCACAAAACATACTTACTATAACTATTATACCAATTGTTATGCCAGTCCATTCGAAAAATCTACGTTGTCTTTCTTGTTGTTCGTAAATTGCTTTTTGTCTTTTCTTACGGATGTCGCCTTCGGTTCTTAGTAGTTCTTCCCATGCACTAGGACCACGAGTCATACAAATAATTTGTTTTAGTTCTGATCTCATGTCTTCGGCTTTTTTCTTAGCCATAAAGACTTGCATTGCTTCTTCTTCTACTGAACCAGCCGCAAATAGTTTTTTAAATAAAGGAGGTTTCTTGCTGTATTCTTCAGCTTTCTTAATGTCACTAACGGCGCCCATCCAACGGCCCAGGTCGCCTGCCATGCTTTCAATATCTCTTCCTACTGCAAAACCTTTTTTGATTGTGTTGAATGCCGCGGTGGCGGCAGTAACAGCGGTAATCGGATCGATCAACTTTGCCCTCTTTCTACAGGAGCCCTATCCCTGCTATTTGTATTTATTTTAATTTTGAGTTATTGTTATACCACAACCGTTTGCATTGGTACATGTACCAGTTAGGTTGTAAGTTTTACTTGAAGATGATGTTTGGTCAAGGTCAAGATTATAACCTCCACCTGCATTTGTTAAATCAATATTTGTAGTATGATCTCCATAACGTTGAAAAATATCTACAGTATGTCCGTCATCTAAAACTATATCAGCAAATTGATCATCAGAGTTACCACGTTGTAGTAACGTTACGTCATTGCCGTCTCCGTTAATCTCTATGAAACCTTCATGATCACCACTACCTCTTTGTGTATGATTTACATCATTGTTATCGCCTGTGATATAGTTTGCAATATGCTGTCCGCCATTATTATTATCATCTGTTTGATAACTTGCAAGATTGTTATTACTACCTGCTACAATCCAATATACATCGTTGTCGCCAGTTTCGTTTGTATCTACTGTACCATCTTCATGTTTACCTTGCCATGCTTTTATGTTGTTGTTGCTACCGTTAACTGTAACTGTGTTAATATTATTACTCTGGTCATGTATTTGTATATCTATACTATTAGAACTACCATCTATTACTTCTGTGTATACTGCGTTACTATCACCGTTGTCTATTGTTACACTTATCTCATTATTGATATCACCACCATTGCCTATTTCAGTGTGAGTAACATTACTATCGCCATTTATAGTAACACTCATATCGTTATTGTTTCCATGATTGTCCATAGCACTAACATTTGAATTACCAGTTTGTGTAAGACTCATTTGTTGATTGCCACCGTGTGTCCAAAAACCTGAACGGTTGTTATTACCTTGCTGTGTAAGTGTGAATGTTTTGTTGTTGCCGCTTATATATGCATCGCCACTTGTAGTGTTAAGACTGCGAACAGAATTGTTTTGGCCGTCTTGAGTTATATCCATATCAAGTTGATCACCAACTTGATCCATATAGATATCATTCGCAAAACTAATTGTTGGTTTGAATAATAGTAATACTATTAGTGCCTTCGCTACCCAATCTATAATCATATAGAAAGAACTCCCCTTGTTGTATGTCTAAAGTATAGTCATATGCATTATTTAACTTTAATCTAATATATCCGCCTTGTTCAAAGTCTTCACGTATCCATATCCAATTAGGTTCTTCAAGATCTAATCTAATTTGTGTTTCTGGATCAAATCCTACCTTAGGTACATTTGTTAACAATCTTTTATTTTGCCTTGCAAGTTCATCTTGGAATAAAGCCGCAAGTGCTTCGTTAAGTTTGTCAAGCATATCATGAAGCATGTCTGCTAACATAAAATGAGTTTCGTCTAATGCTGTTACCCATATACCTTCAATACTTTCTGTAAGTGCATCGCCTTCAAGATCACCAAATTCTAAAAAGTCAATACCTAAGAAATCAGCCAGCTTCCTTTTTTCACGTAACTCTTCTTCATTATAGTCTTCAATAGGAGTACGCTTGCGAAGGATTAATAGATTGTTTATCATATCTTCGCTTATGTCTAACTTGACTGGAGGTGTAGGTTTACGCATACTATGAGATGTAGCAGTTGCTTGAAATGCTTGATTAAGGACAACAAAGCCTGCATCTGTTTTTACTTCTATCTCACCAGTGTAACACATGCCTGCTGTATCACAACTAGGTAACAGTGTAATCATACTGCCGCCAAATTCGTCAACAACCATAACAAAGTCAGTACCACGAACACCAATAGTAGCACTAGGTGTTCTTATCTTAACATTCTGCTTATACTTTTTAGCAATTTGTCCTGATGCATATCTTACTGTACCTAATGATGCTTTTATTGAAAGTGATCCTATATCGTTAGCAGGATCGTAAACGAACTCATCTATGACTAGTCTTGATTGCTCTGTGATGTCAACTCTCGTCTCATCAACAAAGTCTATACGCATGGTACCATTGGCAGTGACTGCTTCGTCCATTGACTGAACGCCTACACCAACATCTCCTTCAATGACGATGTCAGTGCCTCTTTCAAGCACTCCTGATCCTTGTATCTGTCCTATTTCACCTACGTTACCGTAAGCAGGTTTGACAAGTAGGGCTATTACTATTAAACCAAAGAGCAGAAGCCATGTGTACTTATTAGGCGCCATGCCTTTATCCTTAGTCAGATTGTGTAATGTCTACGTCTTGATCGTCACCAGCAAAGTCAGCATCAACCATATTGTCGTTCACACCACTTTGTGTTACTGTGTAACTACTCGCACCACCTGTTGCATCTATTTTAACTGTATGTCCAATACTGTCGCCGTCGCCACTTATATTAATGTCAACTACGTTTCCTGCTCCACTTGATGTAAGTTGACCACTTGTAGCGCCACCACTTGCATTACTTGAAGCATTGTTTACAGTTACAGCAATCTCTGCACTTTGACCATCAACGTTAGAATTAATTACGTTTCCATCACCTGTAATTGTAAATCCTATTGTAGATCCATCTGCATCAGCAGTATCACCAATGTCAAATGTAAATGCGTTTGAATCACCTGTTGCTGTGATGTTCAAGGTTATGTTTTCACAATTTGTTCCACTTGTGCTATCACAACTTAAATCAACAGTGTTACTGTCTCCTGTGAAAGCCCATGTACCAGTGTAACTGTTACCTTGTATATCAGCAATTATTGAGTTTGAGCTACCAGTCTGTGTGATTGAGAATGTCATATCATCTCCGTCCAAATTCACATCAGTTGTACTTGTACCGATAACGTTGTTACTTCCGTCTTGAGTAATATCTAAATCTAGTGTATCACCTACTTGTTCTATGTATATGTCGTTTGCCAAAGCTGGAGTAGAGATTAAACACATTAGAAATAGCCCTCTAATTAATGTTTTTATCATTATTTTCCTTTTCTAAAACTTCGGCAGTCGGCGCAGGCCAACACAAATCTTGATTATTACAGTAAAGCCTTCCGTCCGGCCACTTTACCATTGCTTCTTCCAACGGTAACGGTCTTACTTCTGGTAGTTTACCTTCATAAAGAGTCGGTCCCTTAAACTTCCAAAGTCCTTTCTTTTCACCTTCGTAAACCAGTTGAACTACACCTGCCTCAATGGCCGCCCTTACAGCATAATTAACTGGCTCGTTAACAGAATAACCTGTCTCCGATTCTATTAATTTAGTTCCCATATCTAGGAACTTAAAAACATCCGCTCCGGACCTTGAACTTGCAATAGTCTTCTCAGTTGCAATGCTCAACAACACTTTCCCTGTGCTCACTGATACAATTCTCATCACTACTGTGACTGTATCAACTCTGTACTCTGTTTGGGCGCCTACTCCTAGGTATCTTGCTCCAACTCCCCCTACAGCAACATTACTATCGTATCCGATAATGCCGCCTTCAAGTATTAGACCTGCGAAAACCATAGGTTTTAATGCTCGCGGGCCGTTGGGCAAATTTTTCTCATATACTTCACGTGTATTACGGATCAGCTGTCTCTCTTTGATCAGATTGTCCATACCTATACGTTCAACTACTTCAAACCAAGTTTCGTTGCCTACTTCAGAAAGTGCCTTTATAACCCAAACTTCGGATCCTTGCGTTACTGCACTAGATAGATTTGCAATTTGATCTGCTGGTTTACGTTGTCCTGTTTTATCTTGGAAACTGTAAACTGCTATCGTAATCTTCTGCCCATCTAGTTCTGGAACTTGTAACATACGTTCTGCTAAAGGTGCTGGTTGTATTCTAGGAGGACCTGCCTCGTTGAACGTATCCAAGCTCTTTTGCATTGTACCACTACATCCAGTTAGTAACAATGTGCCTATTAAAAATAGTATTCGAATCAAAAGTTGAACTCCCCTGCACCAGGTATTGTGATAGTCGTTGTGCTTCCGTCGTCTTCTATTACAGTAAGAGTTATCTCTCCTGTAGTAGCGTCCTTCACCCAACTTATCTGTGATCCTTCGATCTCAGCTGTGCCACTTGTTGCACAATTAGTTGAGCAGTCCGCGAACATACTATCTACCATCTGTTTACTAAGTGTTGCATATATTCTAGATTCAACATTCTTAACAAACTTGTTCAGGGTTGTATTCTCCAATTCTCTTTCTATCCGTCTTGCCTCTGAATCTGCCTTGTCTTTTAAATCTTGCTTCCTATTATGTTGTAGTTGCTCCACACTTAATACGTGCTGTGAGTAACCGTTGCCATAATGGAAAGAAGGACTTTTAAAGCCCCAGATCATTTCGCCTGCACTGACAGAAGGTAAAAGAATTAGTCCTACCAATATTGTATAAAAAAGATGTTTCATCCAAACGACTCCTATACTGTATTTATTCTGCCCTCGCATTTCATTTATATTTATCGTTCGGTGTAAATTTTTTTACACCTACTTAATTAAAGCAGTATAAAACTGTTTATAAATACTGTATGGATGAGGAAAAGTATAGACAAGAGCAGGAATTTTTCTATGCAGAATTCGACAGAATTTGGCCCAAGGGTGGACCTGAACGCACACCTATAGATTTAAATCAAGAGCTTTACGAGATTGAGAAAGAACACATCAAAGAAGTACTAGATGCTTCTCAAGGTAACAGAACAAAAGCCGCCAAATTATTGAATATAGGAAGGACTTGCTTGATTGCAAAAATGAGAAAATTTGAACTAGTGTGAACGCCCTCACGCTCTACTATCAATAGTATTTAGTTAAAATGCAGTATTATTTTTCTGCTCTTACTCTGGCAATGTCTTTGAACAATGTCTTTTTATTGATAATATTTCTAATACGTACAACTTGTCCTGTAGTAGAATCTGTTTCATATTTAGTACGTATTTCAATTAGCATTTTACCAGATACTGAATCTAGTATTTCAATGTACGGAGCACTTTTAGCCACATATTTGGCAACTAGATTTACATTTTCATCTTTGATTAAATCATCTAATTTTTCTGCATCAAGTATGATTGTTCCTTTGCCAGTTCCTGTAAACTGTTTTAGTAGTACTGTAGGATCATCTCTACGCATAAAAATTTTACAAAGGTCAATTAAATTTTTCAAAAATACTCGCTCTGATCTATCCTTATCAAGCATAGTGTTCATACTTTCTGCCGCAGTCTTATATGCTAATTCTTGAGCTCTGTTTAATTCGCCTTTTTGGGCAAGTTGAACATAATCATTTTTTATACTTGAAATATCTGCTATACGATGTTGTCCATATCCGCCAAACAATACATCTTGTAATTTTTCAAAACGCTCTTCAGGACTAGATTTAGGTCCACCACCATACACTTGATCTATTTGATCAGTTGTTCCTGCTTTTATACTATATCCAATTTTCTTTGTTTCAGTTTCATTCTCAAATTCAATATCACTTTTTGTTGTTGCTTCTCCGGAAACTCCATCACCTATAACACTTACTTTATCAAACTTGCCATTCTTAGAATAAATGTCTGCGTATCTTGCAGACTCTTTGTTTGCATCAGATATAATATCTGCTGTAATTTTTGAAAAAGTAGGATCTTCAAAAATTCTAGGATCTTGAAGTTTTGCAAAATCCTGTGGTTTTAGTGTAAGAATAATAACAAACTCATCTGCTAGTTCACTTTTTACTTCTTGAGCTTTTCTTACTAATGGTGTGCTATTTTTTAGTTGCATAATAATTTTACGAACTAGATCTAAAGTAATATCTTTTGAAGGACGTTCTATTAGGCGTGCAAATGCCGCGGCCGCATGTACACCTTCTGCTACTTCACCGCGTTTAAAAATAAATTTTTGTAGCCCAGCATCGTCTGTTCTACCTTTTGCTTTATATTCGTCGCTTTTGAAAACATTTCCTGCTGGAACTTGTGTCTGTTCTTTACCATTATGATCAGTGCCTTTACCAGTAATCATATCATTTTTTGTTTTTATTTTTCCACCTTGTCCTGCATCAGGTTGGAAATTCCAGTGGACACCGCTTTTAGGTTCAATAACCAATACAGGTGGTTTTGGCTGTGATAATTGTTTGTTTAATATATCAAGATAGGCATCCATACTAGTTTTTGAACTAGCACTTTTCAAAGCGGCCATCTCAACAATTTTAAAATCTGCGTATCTCATTGTATAGTATTTATTTCAATTTAGGGAATAGCATATCTGTGCAGAACTTGTCTACATCTTCTTCTGGCAAGCCTAGGCTTTTCATTACGTTTGCTGTGTGCGGATTTTGTTGCTGGTTATGGCAGTAGTAGTCTTGGCATGGTGCAACAATAGTAGGATCACCTTCACCTTTTGTTTCACCTACTTCATCAAAGTATGCGTGTAAGTTGCTTGTTGCAATACGTATAATCTCTGTTGCTTCTTCATCTGACTTTACGTTTCCTGCCGCAAGCATTTTGCCTGTGAATATGTTTCTAGCCCATTCAGGTAGTTCACGTTGCTTCGCTGGAACAAAGTGTTCTACACTGTCAAAGTAACCTTGTATCATAGGATGATCTGGATCAGCACTAGGTGAAAAGTCATGGAAGGCTCCAGTCATTTTATTTTTGCCTGCGATAACATCAAAGCCGTATATAGGTGCTGGATTGTCTAGTGTTGGAAATATGCATACATGCATCATCCAAAGACCTTTTGAATCTCTTGCGTCTACAACATCGATGTGAGCTCTACGTATGTTATCATTAGCCCAAACACGATTAATCCAACCGCCATCGGGCCTATTAAAATAATCCAATCCGGGTTCATCAATTTCTTTAGCATTAGCATCAAAGATTTCAATAATCTCATCTTTGCAACTAATTAACTTGTCCCAGATAATGCTCACAATCGACCTCCATTAAGTCTTTAAATAATTTTGTAGCACAGGTGAATGCATACTTTGCTTCATCTGCCATACCATCATTTATTTTGGTTCTAATTTTTTCTTTAATATCTTTTACATCTCCATCAAATTGATAGAAGCGACCTTCACCTGGTACCTTACGTTTAATCATTTGTCCACCACTTAGGTCTCCCATATGATGCACATAGATATGAGCCATTATTTTATCTGCATCGTCCATAATGCCTTTCATATGTTCTATATATTCATTTGTGCTAGGAACTATTTGAGGAGGATCTCTATCATCCCAAAGTTCTAAAAAGTCTGCTTCAATTGCCTGCTTTCTTCTGATAGGCAAGTCATTCAACAATCCGTGTGCAGAAGCTAGAGCTTCCATTAGATCATATTTTTTGTGTTGATTCCAAAGATAGGTTGCATAAAAATCTGGGTGTATCTTGCCACTCATTAATACTTTTACAAATGATTGTCTTTCAGCATTCTTGTGGTGTTCCCAAGTTAATTCTTTTAGGTTACTCATTACTCCTCCAATATATTTTCTTTTATAAGTTTAATTATCTTCTTTTTGTAACGGCTATGTTTAAGCAATTTATAATAATATTCTAATCTTGGACTTGAACTGCCTAGTATCATTTTACTTCTAAGTACATCCTTTTGAATATTTTCAATTTGATCTACATAATCAAACTGTTTAAATTTAATATTCTTACTTGTATTGAATCTCACATAGTTAAAAATATCATTGTGTTTTGCTTTTAAACTTTGCTTGCCATTGTTTAAAATACATGCATAGTCAATTGGCCTAAACCATTTGCCTATGTTAAACTTACCTGGTAGACTAGTTACAGAAGTTGCAAATTCATTGCCTTCTAAATATGGAGGCATAAGTTCCATTTCTAAATCCTCTTCACAAAAGAATACCATGTTGACTTTCAATCCAAAAAATCTTTGATCGAAGTCACGTATATTTACAAAGTAGTTGAAGATGTCTTGGTCAAGACTGGATACTACATCAGTTGATGTAAACTTGATATCTAAATCTATAGGAAAATGTAAACCATATAAGTTATCTATATGGTCAAGGAAAGCAGGACAAAGTTTAAAATTGTTCTGCTTATTATTTGGTGTTACGTTTTTAAAAACATTTTTGTTTGTAAGTTTAGTCGGTTGACTATACAGTGCTTTACTCACTGGGCTCATGTTGGTCACATTACTAACAGCCCAGTAAACTATCATTCTGCTTCTATCTTTAAATTTAGTGGAAATCCGTTAGCTCTACTCAAGCCCATTGCTTCACTTGCTTTTTGTTCTGCAACTTCAAATGTGTATGTACCAACGATTGCACTACCCTCCGAATGAATCGTTAATGTTAATTGTTCTGCTGTTTTATGTGAATGTCTAAAAATACGTTGTAAGATATCAACAACAAATTCCATAGGCGTAAGATCATCATTCAACATAACGATTTTAAACTTGCCAGGCTCTTTGATATCCTGTTGTATCTTTTCGTCTAATTTTACTTCTGCAATACTCATAGTTTTCTTTCTTGTTTCGGGGGAGTCGAAACTCCCCCTAGACTATTTACTTGTCAGTAGAGTCGCCTTCGATTGTAAGACCTTCGTTGATCTTAATTTTCTTAGGTTGTAACTCTTCTGGTACTTCACGCTTTAGATGAATATTAAGCATGCCGTTCTTAAGTTCAGCATTGTGTACATCTACGTGATCAGCAAGTGTAAACTC
>CEWG01052896.1_pt1 | contig 11002 bp, 10 predicted proteins | sample 361411 | NCBI WGS metagenome assembly CEWG01 (sample SAMEA2622173, study PRJEB7988) | marine metagenome | biome: marine biome (ENVO:00000447); feature: surface water layer (ENVO:00002042); material: "saline water (ENVO:00002010), including plankton (ENVO:xxxxxxxx)" | depth 5 m | reverse complement strand
CTTTGTATCTTAGCACTTGCACTTGCAGATAATGTCCAATGAATTGCTTTAATATCTGCCTTTGGTGAACTCTGAGTTTCAGTACTCTTCTTCAGAGTGGTTGCAAGAGCAATGGTGCCTGTCGCAGCTGTCCCACGAACGGCACATACTCCTTGAACTTGAGTAAGTTTTAAAACATCGACTACGACTGCCATTTAGTTTCTCCTAATATCCTTTTTTCTTGGAGTGGTTACCATGTGGCCCTTCTGCTAAGATTTCCAAAGCATAGGTTTCACACATTTCCACACCGTGTTCAAACATAACCCTATACCAAGCAATGCTACCTTCTGAGTCTGGTTCAGCATGCTCTCCTACTATGGGTTTACCCTCACCGAATTTGGGATGGACAACCTTAGTAGCACACATATGTGTTAGTTTCGGGTCTTCCGAACTTCCCTGTTTTGGGGGAACGACATGACCTTCTGTTCCTTTTTCAGCAGGAACATTGGCAGCAGAGACTTCCTTCTTAGGTTTCTCTACTGGTTGCGCTTCCTCGCGTAACTCTTTAAATGTCTTCATTTGTTTCCCCTTCGGTTTCTGTTTGTTCTAATTCTTCTTCGGATGCAGCCTCAAGTCCCATCTTTTGTAGTTCTGGGTCATTAAAGATTGCATTTGCAATTTCTTCCTTTCTCGCGGAAACTAATTCATCCGCCCTTGTACCCATCGCCTTCGCAAAGTCATCGTTTGCGCCTGTGTAGTCACCATCTGCCCACTTATCCATCATGTTTCTGACAGCATCTTGTGGTGTTACTTGGTCAGTCACTTCCACTTCTTTATTTTCTACTTCACTCATTATCTTCTCCATTAGTTATTTGAGGTTCTTCCCCTCCTTCTTGACTAGCTGCAATTTGCCCGTCTATAATACTTATCTCCTCATCGGAGAATCGCATAATATTCTTTTGTACATACTCTTTACTAAACAATTGACCTATAAATGGCACCACACCGTTTAGTATCTCTAACCTACTTCTAAGAATTTCTTGTTCCTTAGACTCAGTATAGTAGGCATCTTGAGCGTACATATACTGTAGGTCATTTCTAATCTCTGGCCATTCTTCTTCGTTAATGACCCCTTTCAGTACAAGTTGAGTTTTTAGTAGGTCATCAAATATCCCACTAAATCTATTTCTCAACTTAGAAACGAACTTTGTAAATTTAAGTTCATCTCTGGTAATCTCAGCAGACCTACCAAAATTCAGTCCACTTTGTTGTTCCAGACGAGAAATCGGAACATTGAGTGCCTGATATAGTTTCTTTTGGAAGTAAACTACATCTTCAATCTCACCCAAGTTAGACCCGCCTGGCAATGTTTGAATCTCTGTTCCTCTGCCACCTTCTTTCCTCGGTAACCAGAAGTCTTCAAGCATTGACATAAACTTCTTGTCATCTCTTATCTCACCAGTATCACTATCATAAACAAGTTTGTTTCTGTAGCGACTCATAACATCTTTTAGATATTGTTCTGCCTTTCCTGTTGGCAGATTTCCAACATCTATATAAAAAATTCTTCTTTCTGGAGCTCGCGTGATACGATAAATCACCACTGCGTTCTCCATCATTCTCAATTGGTTAGCAGGGCGTATCGCCTTGTGAAGATAGGAAAGTGGTATGTTCCTATCTTGGTCAACTAGACCCGATGTACAGTATGTTACGGCGTCTTTGCTAACCTTTATTGCCTTGTCGTTAACTACATCTGTCCTGTACGACATTTGTGAGTTGGTGGCAATCCCCTTCTCATCAAACACAAAATATTCTAGTACATCTTTCACGAGAGTTACTTGAGATTTTTTATCTTTCTCTTTCTTAACTTCTCTGACCTTTCGGATTTTCCTTGGGTCTACATACCGAACATCCTTTAAACCTTCTTTTGGTTTTTCAGTATCGATGACTTTGTGAAAGAAAATCCTTCCATCAATATACCACCGTCTGAAATAATCTTGTGCCCTAGTGTTAAAATCTAACATTCTAAGAACACCGTCAAACTCATTTACAATCGCCTTTTTAACTGTGGCAGATTGTTGAACCTTGTCAAGATTTAACTTAACTGGTTTCTCATCATCTAAGTTTGCGATGGCATCGTTGACAACATCCTCAATGGCTGCGTCAACATCGCCCATCATTGATATATCTCTATATCTTTTGATAAGTTGGGTTTCACTATTAGCAGTACCTTCTATATCAAAGTAAGTACCGTAGTATCCACCCGCCCTTATACTTTCTAAAGACCCATCGTCATGAGGCGGAACGAATGATTTTTCCGTCTTTGACTTGGATCTAGTTATTTCTAATCCAAATAATTCCATAATTTATACCTTCTTCAACTCGTAGATTATTCTACATCATAATGTGTGTATTGCCATGTCACCGTAAATTCTTCAAAGATGTCATTCTGAGCATAGTTCAATGCAATTTCTGACATCTGAATAGGAAATGCGTTTCTAAGTGTGTAAGTTCCATTCTCTAACACACGGTCATTCCTATCTAAATGTTCCACAACGATATCACTTTGGTAACTTGATGGTTCCAAAGTAATCGCTTCGTTGGTTTCACGGTCATTCATACCGTTCATCCAAGCTTCAAATGGTGCTCGTAGACTAAAATCTGAGTCGTTAACTACTGTAATAGTCCAAGGGTCGAATATCCTTTCGCCTGCAAGTTTAATTTCCCTACCTCTATATTGGATGATAGCAGGGTTAACATTGGAAGCGGGAAGGGCGGCCCCAGTTACGAGCAGACTGTAAGATGGGTCAACACCAGTAACATAAGAAGGGAAGGCAAGCTTAACCCTAAACTGATTAGGTCTTGCTCCACCAGCACCTAGTCTGGCCTTAAACTCTTCAATATTCATCTGTTTTTTCTCCTAACTTTATTTTATTTATCTCTATTAACCGCCAAGTTCTTCAAAAGATATTCCGCTTCTTGTCGCAACAAATGTTAGCGTTATGAAGTTGATAGACTTAGCAGGTTTGACAAATATGTCAGCCCTAAACTCATTAGCGTCTATCACAGCAGCAGTATTGTTTGTTTCGTCACATACTACGCGGAAATCAAAGATACCCCTTCTTCCTTGAACATCTCTCAAGAAAGGTTCTACTAGAGCAACAAATTGTGCCCTTGTAAATGCATCATTGAACTCGAATAATTGGAATTTAGCAGCGGTTGCGATTGCCTTCTCAAGGACAATAAACAACCTACGAACATTAATTCTGTTAAATGCACTTGGTGTATCAAGCATTGTCTTGTCTCCAAACAATACAATACCAGAGCCTGGTGTTGAGATTACAGGGTTTACACCTTTAGTGTAAAGTGTATCTCTTTGTGACTTATTAGGTGACCATGCGAGTTTGATTGCATTTTTAATCTGTCCTCTATTAAGTCCGCCTGGCGAGAACCAAGGGTCATCAGCTTTGTCTGTAACAACACAAGTACCAGCAATATCTCCATTCAGAGGAATGTAGACATATCTGTCATTGTACTTGTCGTACATATATTTCCAACCAGAATCATATACTGCATAAGATGAACGAGTATATGCGTTAAGGTCAGTTGTTGAAATGATTGATGTTGTTTCTGAACCTTCGTTGTTTACTACGGCACTTCTCTGCGGAGAAATAAATACCATAGCATCTTTACGAATTTCTGCAACATTATCGATAATGTAATCACCTACGGCAGTTGCGTGTGCGGAACCTAAGATTAGGTTTACATCTACTAATTCGTCATTTGCGAATAGTCCGTATCCAGATTGTAGGTCAGCAGTAGCAGGAGAGGCGTCAACACCACTTCCAAGTGAAGTTGAAACATCACCATCTGAGGAACCTAGCAATGTAGCAAAAGTAGTTCCACCAGCAGATGAGTTACCCCAGTTGCTTCCGTTTGTAGGATGATCCATCCAGTATATCCATTCTGAACGGTCATTGATTACATTTTTGTAAAAGTTTGTCTGGTTTAGGTCATCTTTAGCGTCAGATGCCTTGGATAGTCCAGCGAATTTTTCTAGGACTGTTCCAGCAGTTCCAGTGATTTCTCCAGTTTCATCAACAACAATAACATGAACCATGTCGCGTGAAGCACCATTGTTCTTTGCCCATGTAGTTGTAGTAGGTGTGAAATCAAAATTGTCTTTGTATGTCCACGCGGTTTGTAATGCAGCTGTAGCAGTTGCAGATGAACCATCACCAGCAATTGTCAATGTAGGCGCAGATGTATATCCGTAGCCTGGATTTGTAATTGTGATTGATGCAACATTGTTACCAGATAAAGCCACTGTTCCAGTAGCAGTAATACCACCATTAGCAGGAGTTACACCTGTTGGGTCGGAAAATGTTACTGTTGCGGATGAATATCCAGAACCAGCAGCGGTTATTGTTGTGGAACCTACTGATAAAGCAGAAGCAGAAGTAATATCAGCGATTTCTACTTTAAGCGCGTTACCTCTAGTGCCGGGGTATTTTGCAGCCCAAGGGCCAACAGCACCTTCTCCAGCAGCATAGTTTTCATTATATGCTTCTCTGTTTTTGATTATTACAGCAGTACCAGTACCAACTGCGTTTCTAGCAGCAGCTCCTACTTCTCGGACAGTTAACAATTGTGAACCGTAAGCCAAGAAACTTGATGCTACCATGTGGTCATAATATACACTTGATGTGGGTTTGCCGTACCTCTCTACGAGATTATTTTCACTAGTTATAGCAACAATCTCATGAGCAGGGCCCCACTGGAAGTCTCCCACGATTCCACCAATAGTAGTGGCTACAGCGGGGACAACATTAGTAAGGTCTTGTTCTTTCGTTAAGACGCCAGGCGATAATTGGAAAGCCATTTTGTTCTCCTTCGTATTTCGTTTTTAATCTATCTTGACTAAATAGTTATTCCTTGACAATTATTTATAAAAATTTTTCTTTCTCATCACCAAACATCCAGTAGTCACCATCCATAACTTCTGCTTCTGGTTCATGTCCGTCTACCACAAGCCCAAATGGTGTTAAATCATTTTCTATCATTCTCATTTGTGAATTGTATAAATTGTCACGAATATCGACATTAGTCAAATCCTTAAAGAATGTATTGGTTGATAACCATGCAAATAGTACCATACACATGGCAAGGTCATCGTGGTATCCTTCATCAGCAGCAAATGTACCACTCCTCTCAACAAAAGTTGACAGTTCACTTATACACTCAGCATCAAATATTAAGAACTTCTGTTCCTCAATCAAACTTTTTAGTGCCAAACATCCCTGTCTTTTTACTGCTTTTGATGTTCGCACCCCTAGAGTACTTTGTTTTCCGAAGCCAGGCGAAACATATTGTTTAGTTTTTTCCTGTACTGTACTAAAAATGTTCTCATACTCTAGTTCTTGGTGAAGTATATCTACAACTTGTTGTCCTATATCATTTGTCTCAAGTAAAACATAAGCATCGTTGTAGTCTCTTGCAACTTTTCCTATGAAGTCTGGATACAATAAAGGTGAAACTTTATTATCTCTATACTTACCAACAACTTTAAACGGCATCGCTGTTATGTCGATAACAATAAAGGCAGAAAAATCTCCCCCTATTCCTCTCGCAGTGTCAGCCGCTATCACATAATATTTATCTTCTTGAGGTTCTTCATAAATATCCAGACCATCCTTCTTATATACTGGGTCTGTTGATGACATAGTAGCAAGAGATTTACCACTAATCAAAGTATTCGTTGACCCCAAGAAGTCACACAACACCTCTTGGTTAAACTTCACTTCACCTAATAACTTGAACTGTTCTTCTACCCAGTTATCATCTCGGCCTGGGATTTCAGTATGGGGAATGAACATATTTTGAAATCCATTCGTACCCTTTTCTGATTCATTCCAGAACTTCCAGAAGTGATTGTATCCCAGTGGTGTAGATGTAAGAAGAATCTTCGTGGTCTCACCAGCAGAGATAGTAGGATATACAGATGCAAAAAACTCTTCTGCTATGTTATTTGGTATGATTGCAGCCTCATCAATGTACAACCAGTTAACTGATTTACCCCGAATACCAGATGATGTGGTTGCAGATGTAAACACGCGAGAACCATTCTCTAAGTCCACATCCCCCTTGTTCCATGTCTTGACACCCTGTTGCATCCAGACAGGAAGGTTCTCATACATAGTTTGATATCTGTTTAATACTTCACGAGCAGCAGCAGTTTTGTTCGCCATGATAGCAATGTTTTTATCTGCATTGAATATAGAATAATGTAATATACACGCAGCTGCTGTTACTGTTTTACCTTGCTGTCTACCTTCCATAAGAATAGTCTTTCGATTATTCATAATGAAATCTACCTTTCTTTTCTGACAGTCGTACAGTTTAAAAGGTTGTAGACCTTTATCCAAGGTTACAATTTGACAGTAGTTCTCTATAAAATAAACTGGGTCACTTTCACATTTAATTAATTCTTCTAATTGTTCCTTAGAAAAATCATGTTCATATCCAATTGATTTTAGGTTGGGATTACCGTGATATGATGCCTCAATCTGATTCATGGTCTATAATTTTTTCGTTTTCTTTCTTCAATTGTTTCATAAGTTCTGAAGTTGTTCCTGTAAACACCAAGTTGTTAGTTGTTCTACTAATAGTCTTTGGTGTATCCGAATTCTTTTCTATTCGGTGTTTCTTTTCTTGGACTTCCATCATGTCTTTGGCTTGTTCACCCATAGTCTTGATAATTTGTCCAGCAACTTCATAGGCACGAGGGTTGTCACTGTTGGTAGCAACATTTAAAATACCTTGAGCAGCTTCTTCCGCATACTCAGCAGAGCGTTTCAAAAGATTTCTTGCTTCCTCAAAATCTTTATCTAGTTTCTCATCCTCTTTTTCGGGCACAGTGATAGCACCACCTTTCTTTTCAGCAAGTTCTGTAGTTACGGTGTTGAATGTTTTATCAAGTGCATCAAATACTTTATTTTTTGGCATAGTTATACATAAGTTTGGTCAAACTCCTCCACGAACCTATATGGGTCATCCTTATAGGGGTCTGCATTATAATTAGGTGGTTCCTCAAATGTCACAGTAGGTGCTTCTGAATAACCACTTCCAGCGTCATCTATAACAATACTGGTAACTACTCCATCTGTAAGTTCCGCGTGAGCTCTGGCATTACCAGTAAGAGTAATATTTGGTGGACTAGTATATCCAGACCCACCATATGTTATAGTAAATCCTGTTACCGAACCACTACCTATAGTAGCGGTTGCGGTTGGTAGTGTTGTTCCAACTGAGTATCCAAGTTGTACTTTAGGCCCTTCTAGGTTTTCATTTTCAAACACATTTGCTATTGCTTTCTTAATGAAGGACTGTTTATCTACAAATCCATAATAATTTAATTTCATTGTAAAATTTAGTGTCCAGTTGATACTTTGTCTATCTGCAAAAGAACCTTCAAAGGTATCTTCATAACTAACACTATCCAAAGTTATTTTTATATCTCTTTTAATACCCAACTCAGGCAAATCATTTATCGTCACATTAAAGTCTGGGTTGAAGTATGGGAAAATCTGTTCTACTATTTGTAATGCATCCTCTTGATTTTTTGCGAACACATACAAAGACATGTTCATGTCATATGGAGTGGAAACAAAACTTGTTTTGTATGAGTTTGTGGCTGCACCAGATGTAGTTATGTTTTTCTGTATAGGTGAGACTTTTCTGGATGGGTCATATTGAAACCCAACTATCTCAAACCCCATGCGAGGCAAACTAATTGCAACCTCTCCACGCGATTCCGTGTCTGGAATTGCCTCAATCCTAGTCAAAAACTTTTGTTTTGTAGAATAAGAAAGTGGAACCCTAACTACTTGTTCAGTAACACTACTCGCGTTCACCCTGTTTATTTGGATATTATTAAAAATAGTACCAAATGCAATGATGGCTTTGCGTGTATGTTGATTGTAAAATTGTTTATTTTTAAACATTATATCTCACCAAATGGATTACTTTCCGTAAAATCAAGTATGTTCGATGCTGACTGCCAGTCATCAAAGTCTTTGTTGTCAACACCAACATTTCCTCTACTAGTTTGGAAACTCTCTAATATTAGAGTATCATTATTTTCCTGTTTCAACAAGTCTCCGTTCTCTAACTGGAACTGGAACTGTAGAATGTCAAGACTTTGTAGGTCTTCTATTCCATCAATATCAGTATCACCAGTATCCAATCTTTCTGAACTGTACTCAAAGAGTTCGCATTGAAGTCTGAATGTGTAAATCTTTCCTAGTTGATAGAATGGATTTTGAAACTCTACTAGTTTAATCTCAAAGAGAGATTTGGTTTTAGGAAAGTATAACAAGTCTCCCTCAGCGGGTCTTGCCGTCAACTGGAATGTACCGCCAGCATCTTCTTCTCTATCAACCATCTGTTCCCACCTTCTCTTGGAAAGAACAAATGTTGCTTGGTCTCTGATTTCTATTCCAAACCTAGTAAATAGTTCTCCTTCACCCTCATATCCCTCGACATTTTCCATATACATTTCGAGTGGATACTGTTGCGTGAACTTAGATAACTCATCTTCATCAAAGATGGTGTCCCTGTTTACCAAAGTCCTAGGCATATAGTGAACATCGTGTCCATATATCTTTAGACTTTCAATAACCAAGTCCTCTACTAATCGTTGTTCATTAGTAGTACCACTTGTATTGCCTGATTGGAAGTAAACATTTGTAGCCATTTATCTACCCTGTCATCATCATTGGGGGTAATTCATATTTCATTTGCATTTCATCTTCTATAATAGAAACTTCTTGAATTGCCTCTCCATATATCTGGTCACCATTCAGTGTTACACCGCCTGGCAACGCGATTCCCCCAAACTTTTTCATATTCTCGCCCCACTGCCTCTTGATAAGAGCAGTCGCATATCTTTTTAAGAACATATCATCGTAGACTTCTGTAAATGTAGCGGGGTCTATAATTGAATATGCCTCCGCGACAATGTAATTATCAATGTCAAATGTTCCATCCATATCTGTATCAAGATATAGTCTGTTTGTTTTTCTATTGAACCTAATGGGTCTTTCATTTCTGAAAATGTTTTCCAATAAATTCATGTGTGTCTTGACCATTGAGTAGTATGTAATATCAGCAGAAAGTAGATTATATAAGTCATTCAATGCAAATTGATAATCTACATCAAATAGTCCATCTGATTTACTACCAACTAATGCACCAAACTTAAATACTCTAACTATATTTAATACTTCGTTACCTATTGGGATGTATCCGTTTTCTATATCTCCCTTTGATATACTTTGTATCGTAGCAGTTGTACCAGAATTTGAACCAGTAATAACCTCATTCGCCTCAAATGCAGCTGCTGTACTTGATTTTTCATATACTACTGAAGTACCAGAACTTGATTCGTGTACCGTTGATTTTGCACCAGATGTTCCACCAGTAATGGTTTCTCCAGTTTCAAAAGTAGCGCTACCAGTTAAGGTTAATGTTGAACCAGTTAGTTTATGTTTGATGTATGCCCTTTCGACACCATCGAAATGGTACTCATTCCAATGTTGAAAGGCGTCATCGATTCTATCTGATATTTGGTCTTCATCGACATTGATTTCTATTACAGGGTGTCCCAACCTTCGTAAACAATAGTCAATGAGTCCTTGTCTTGTGGATAAAGCCATGTGAACCCCTATTTAAATAGTTTTAATACTTTGACTATTTATAAGACTTAGGATTGGTCGTAAGCGTATAACAAGGCCTTGAGCGCATCAATTTCCTGTTTTACAAATGCTGTAGTGGCGATTTGTGTTGTATCTGTACCAGTAGACGCGGTTGGAGCAGTTGGTGTTCCTGTTAATGATGGACTAGCAAGTGGTGCTTTAGTAGCAATATTATTTGTTACTGTAGTAGAAAAGTTTTCATCATCTCCCAAAGCAGCCGCAAGTTCATTTAAAGTGTTTAAAGTTGAGGGAGCAGAGTCAACAAGATTTGCAGTAGCTGTTTCAACATAAGCAGTAGTAGCAATCTTTGTACTATTATCACTCGCGGATTGTGTTGGCGCAGTAGGATTACCAGTAAGTGCTGGACTAGCGAGTGTCGCAAATGAACTTAAATCTGGTGGTGTGTATGTGAATACACCAGTAGAATTATTATATGCAATTCCTCCGTCACCAGATGCAGATGCTTCACTACCCACAGATAATGAACTAAGAGTTACATAAGAACCAGTTGGTTGGGCATCAATTAATGTTCTAATTTCAGCTGCTGTTACACCAGATGCAAGTGATGGTGTTCCAGAATTATCCAGTATTGCAGCTTGGTCACCTGTATCAATTGCAATGCCTTCCCACTTCTTAGTGGAAGAACTATAGCGTAAGAACCTACCATCTGTTGTAGCGGATGAACGGTCAACATCATCTAGGAATTCTAATCTAACTTCACCACCGCCACCGATACCTTGCATACCCAATATCAATTGTCGGATGTTTGTATTGATTTCGTTTATTTGTTTCTGTACACTTGCAGTCTCATCAACTTGTTCCTGTACAGACTGTTTCTTATCAGCAAGATATTGTACCGCGAGTTCTTGTAATTGTCTTTCGTCCTTGTCTTTCTTCTCTACAGGTTTGAGATTAAGGACATCCATGACCGCACTATAGGCATCCTTACTTACATTGAATGACTCTGGTTGTGATTCTTCTGTTATCTCTTCTGGTTCTTCATCCACTAAACCAGCATATTTCAATTCTAACTTATTAACTTTTGCTTCTAATATAGAAATGTCTGGGTCTACTGTTTTATCTGGCATTTCTACAAGTGTAGTAGGATGGTCTTTTAATTCATATGGTTCAGATTGAGACATATCATTTTCTGATATCTGACTCACTGGTCGAATATCAAACTCTGATGCCATTTTTTGTGGGTCAATGTCTGCAAAGAAATCTGGAACAACTTGTTCCTGTACCTCTTCAACCTCTTCTTCATATAT
>CEWG01025163.1_pt1 | contig 11006 bp, 13 predicted proteins | sample 361411 | NCBI WGS metagenome assembly CEWG01 (sample SAMEA2622173, study PRJEB7988) | marine metagenome | biome: marine biome (ENVO:00000447); feature: surface water layer (ENVO:00002042); material: "saline water (ENVO:00002010), including plankton (ENVO:xxxxxxxx)" | depth 5 m | reverse complement strand
ACATTGTCAACTCCAACACCAGGTCGACCAATTACTTTTAAAGTGTCTGAAGACTCTATAATTTTTTTTGTAACAGTAACGGCAGATCTAATTAAAAGCCCATCATATCCTTTAATTTCTGCCGATAATTCATCCTCTGATAACCCTACTTTCTTTTCATACTCAATATTATTTGTATCAAAAATTTCACATACAACGTTAGAAACGTTATCGGCAATTAGAACTTTAGGCACCTTGATGTCTTTCTTTGACTGATTGATAAGCCCAATCTATCCAAGGAAGAACTAATTCAACATTTTTATTCTCAACAGTTGAACCTCCCCAAATTCTAATTCCAGGGGGAGCGGTCTTGTAAGAATTTAAATCATACCCAGCTTCATTGTTTTCTAGTTCTCCACAAACTTCAGCCATAAATTTTGACTTAGTATCTTGGTCCAATGATTTAAACCATTCATCTTTTGGAACAATACATATAGAGGTACATGATCTTGTATCAGGGTCTTGAGCTAAAAATTCGAAATTGTTACTATTTTCAATCCAATCATTTACAAGTTTCAAATTATTTTCAGAGATTTCTATCAATTTTGAAAGACCTCCAATTTCAATTGACCAATTTAAAGAGTTCAAAACATCTTCAACGCTGATCATTGAGGGTGTATTGATTGTTGCGCCTGAAAAAATACCTGATATCAGTTTTTGATTTTGAGCTAGCCTAAAAATTTTTGGAATAGGCCATGAAGGAGTATAACTCTCTAGCCTTTCAACTGCTCTCGGAGATAAAATTAACATTCCATGAGCAGCTTCACTCCCAAGAACTTTTTGCCATGAATAAGTTACAACATCTAACTTTGGCCAATCCATTTCCATAGAAAAAACTGCAGAAGTTGCGTCACATATTGTTAGACCTTTTCTCTCACTACTTATCCAATCAGTATTTTTTATTCTTACTCCAGCAGTTGTTCCATTCCATGTAAACACAATATCATTGTCTGGATTACTATTTGAAAAATCTGGAATATCTCCATAATCTGCTTTTACGAGCACTTTGTCTTTAAGAGGCAGTTGCTCTCCAACATCGATATTCCAATCATGGCCAAAATTTTCCCAAGAATAAACCTCTACTCCTCTTTGACCTAGCAAACACCACATTGCCATTTCAAGAGCACCAGTATCAGAAGCAGGAACAATACCAATCAAGTAATCATCTGGTATTTGTAATAGACTTCTAGATTTATCAATTACTTCTTGTAATTTTGCTACTGCAGGTTTCGATCTATGGGATCTGGATAATTCTGCACCCTTTAATTTGTCAAAAGACCAACCAGGAGGCTTTGCACATGGGCCTGAGGAGAAAAAAGGATAGTGAGGTTTTTGTGAGGGTTTTTCCATATTTTTATTCTTTCATTAAAAGAGTAACGAGTCCATCAATTGGTTTTGGATCAAAAAAAGTTGACTTTGGTGGTACAATCTTTCCAGCATCAGCAACGGACATTATCTCATGCATTGTCATTGGGCAAATAAAAAAAGCAACATCAGCAATAGTTAAATCAACTTTTTCTTCTAAAAATTGAGCACCAAACTTGCCTGGAACATGAGTTTTTTCTACAATCTTCAATTCCATTTTTTTTAATAATATATTTTTTAGTACTAAATTTTCTATTATCTCTGAGTCAGTTTTTTTTGATTTCTTCATATTATCATTGTTTCTTATATTCAGATTATGCCATCTATTATTACAATAAATTGAAACTTCTCCTCTTTTTGATGGCTGCTTGAAAGTGCTTATTTCCAATTTATTAAACTGTTTTTTAAGAAGAAGGATAAATTGATCGTAGTTCCACTTTTTAAATTTAATGACTTTATTATAACTAAGTATATTTATATTATTTTTATCAAAAATAACTGATAGCAAAGGAATGCTTTTCTTAGTTTTATTTTTATTTCCATATTGAGAATATAACTTCTCCATTGAGGAAAATCTATGATGACCATCGGCAATATATAGCTTATCAATTTTTTTTAGATTTTTTTCTATCAGTTTTATATCTTTATCATTATCAACTTTCCATAAAGAATGAATTGTACCTCCTGAAGTTTGAAAATTATAAAGTGGTTTTATTTTTTTATATTGATTGTAAATGCTATTTAGATTTGTTTTAGATTTATGTGAAAAATATACTGGACCAACTTGAATATTAGTATTTTTTGTTGTTCTTAATATTCTATCACAACGAGCCTCTAAAGTATTTTCATGTTTAAGTATTTTTGGGTTTTTCTCATTAATATCTATACTCGCTACAATTCCAAACTGAGATTTATTGTATTTTTCTAATCTATAAATATAAAAAGAATCTTTTTCATCTTGCGAAATGATATTTTCATTAATCATTGCTGATAGATGATCTAGTGAGTGTTTTTTTGATAATTTTTTAGAAATTCCTGGATAGAATGCTTCTGGACTAATCACATTTAAAAAATTCCATTTAGAATTTTTCATTATTTTTGATATATCGTCAGCATTCAGATTATCAAAAGCAGGCATTATTACTTTTTTTACTAGATGATTTTTAGCCCTTAAAGCTCTAAAAGGTCTAATATTTAATGACATATTTCTGAACCTCTTGATTATTTAGATTGGGCATAGGTAAGCACTAATATGTCCTAAAATTGTTGCAAATTAAAGAAAAATTTAGACTATTGACATAAATTAGTCGCAGTCTATATTCAGCCCGTTTTAACAATCTTTTAATATTTCAAGTATGTTTGCAATTATATCAAGCGGTGGAAAACAATATAAAGTATCTGAGAATACAATACTAACCGTAAACAAATTATCTGGCACTGCCGGTGATAACGTCGAAATTAGTGATGTTTTATTTGCTAGTGATGGAAAAGAATTTTCTGTTGGCGAGCCACTAATAGATGGTGCTAAAGTTAATCTTGAAATTATCAAACAAGATAGAGATCGAAAAATTCTTATTTTTAAGAAAAAAAGAAGAAAAAACTTCAGAAGAAAAAATGGACATAGACAAGATATGACCTTTCTTCAAGTCAAGTCATTAAATATTCCCGGTTTTAAAACAAAGACTAAAGCAAAAAGTGTCGAGGTTGATAAAGCCTCTAAAGAGAAAACAGCTAAGAAATCTGTTGTTAAAAAGAAAACAGCTACCTCAAAGGATAAATAGATATGGCAACAAAAAAAGCTGGGGGATCATCGAAGAACGGAAGAGATTCCGCCGGACGTAGACTAGGTATTAAAAAATTTGGTGGTGAAGCAGTAATACCTGGTAATATTATTGCTAGGCAACGTGGTACTAAATGGCACCCAGGGACTAATGTTGGACTTGGGAAAGATCATACTATTTTCGCACTGGTCAATGGAGAAGTTAAATTTGGAAAAAAAAGAGATGGTAAAACAACTATTTCAGTTATTCCAAAAAACTAATTAACTTTTTACTTTATTCTATTTACAGACTTAATCTTTTACCTCAAATGAAATTTATAGATGAAGCCAAGGTTTTTATCAAAAGTGGTGATGGTGGTGATGGCTGCTTGAGCTTTCGGAGAGAAAAATTTATTGAATTTGGTGGTCCTGATGGGGGAAATGGAGGAAAGGGAGGTGATGTCTTTATTAAAGGCACTAAGTCTTTAAATACTCTAGTTGACTATCGATTTCAAAAACATTTTAAGGCAAAAAAGGGGCGTCATGGATCTGGTAGAAATAGAACGGGTGCTGCTGGTCAAGATGTAATGCTTAAACTTCCTCTTGGTACAGAAATTTTTATTGAGGATGAACTTATTGCTGATGTAATTTCTACCGATAAGTTTTTATTATTTCCTGGGGGCAAAGGTGGCTTAGGAAATATTAATTTTAAATCTTCAACGAATAGGGCTCCTAGAAAAACAACTCCTGGAGGAAAGGGACAAGAAGCAGAAGTTTTTTTTAAATTAAAATTACTGGCAGATATCGGGCTTGTTGGATTGCCAAATGCTGGTAAATCCAGCTTATTAAGATCAATTTCAGCAGCTAAACCTAAAGTTGCTGATTATCCATTTACAACACTTGAACCGAAATTGGGAGTTATTAGAATTGGAGATGATGAGTCTGTTGTAGCTGATATACCAGGTTTAATATCTGGAGCAAATAGTGGATCAGGGCTAGGAATTCAATTCTTGAAGCATATTGAAAGATGTAAATCAATCATTCATATGATTGATATTTCATCACAAGATCCAATATCTGATTACAAAACAATTATTAATGAATTGGATGGATTTGATCAAAATATTAATAAAAAAGAAAAAATTATTATTCTAAATAAATCAGATTTAATTGATGAAGACGAGATTAAAAACATAAGTTTAAAATTTAATGATTTAGTTAATTGTCCATTATATGTAATATCAACGATTACAAAATATGGTATTGATAATTTGAAAAATAAAATAGTTCGAATAGGAAAAATTGATGAATCTTGAAGATACAAAAAGAATAGTAATTAAAATTGGTTCATCTTTGCTTTTTCATGAAGATAGCAACAAATTAAATGAAAAATGGCTATCAAGCCTTGCTGAGGATATTCGATATTTAAATGAAAATCACAAAGAAGTAATTATAGTTACTTCAGGTGCAATTGCTTTGGGAGCAAAAGATTTAGACTTAGATAGTAATGAAATGAAACTAGATATAAATCAGGCAATTTCTTCTGTTGGACAAATACACTTGATGAGCTCATATAAAAATGCTTTTGAAAAAAATGAAATTAAAATTGCTCAAATCCTCCTTACTTTAGATGATACCGAACAAAGAAGAAGGTCTATTAATGCGAGGCGAACAATAGATACTCTACTAAAGATGGGTATCATACCAATTGTGAATGAGAATGATACTATTGCTACAAGTGAAATTAAATATGGAGATAACGATAGACTTGCATCAAGAGTAGCCCAAATTACAAGTTCTGATTGTTTGATTTTACTATCAAATATAAATGGATTGTATTCATCAGATCCAAAAAATAATGACAAGATTAAATTAATTTCTGAAATTACAGAAATTAATGAAGAAATAGAAAAAATGGTTGGTGACTCAGTATCAGAACTTGGAAAAGGTGGAATGAAAACGAAAATTTCAGCTGCAAAAACTGCTATGGCTGCAGGATGTCACATGGCAATTACAAATGGTACAATTAATAATCCAATAAAAGCACTATTTAAAAAGAGGCCTTGTACATGGTTTAAGCCTTCAAGAACTCCACTGGCATCTAGAAAACAATGGATTGTAGGGACAATGAAACCTATCGGAACAGTTATCATTGATGAAGGAGCTTTAATCGCTTTAAAGAAAGGAAGTAGTTTATTACCTGCTGGAATAATTAGAGTGAGTGGGGAGTTTTTGCGGGGAGATGTAGTATCAGTTTTATCTCAGGAAAATGAGAAAATTGGCTTAGGACTAGCAGGATATTCCTCAAATGATACAAATAAAATAATGGGTCACAAAAGTAATGAAATTGCTGAGATACTGAATTATTCTTTTAGAGAAGAATTCATTCATAAAGATGATCTTGTTTTGATATGAATATAATCGATAGTTTAAATGATATTGGCAGAAAGAGCTTGGTTGCTTCAAATCAGGTGAAAAATTTTACATCTGAAGAAAAGAATAATCTGCTTATAAAGATTGCTGAGAAAATAAATTCGGATAGAGAATTAATACTCGATGCTAATCAAAAAGATATTTCAATAGCAACTGACACAATAGATAAGGCGATGCTTGATAGATTAGCCCTGAATTCTGACAGAGTTGACTCAATAATTAATTCAATCAACGATATTGTTTTACTTGAAGATCCAATAAACAAAGTAATTAACAAAAATGAAAGGCCTAATGGAATACTTGTTGAAAGAGTTTCAGTTCCATTGGGTGTGATAGGTATAATCTACGAAAGTCGACCAAATGTTACAATAGATGCAAGTGTTTTATGCTTGAAAGCTGGTAACTCAGTTATTCTTAGAGGTGGAAAGGAGTCATATTATTCAAATCTGCAGTTGGTGACTTCAGCTCGTAACGCTCTTGAAGAAGCTAATTATGATAAAAATATAATTCAATTTATAGAAACTACTGATAGAAATGCCGTAGATTATATGCTTGCTGAAATGAGCCAATACATTGATGTAATAATCCCTAGAGGAGGCAAAGGACTTGTTAAGAAAGTTCAGGATAAAGCAAAAATTCCTGTAATTGGGCACTTAGATGGTATTTGTCACGTTTATGTAGATGAATTTGCCGATAAAGATAAAGCTGAACAAGTTGTCAATAATTCAAAATTAAGAAGAACAGGTATCTGTGGAGCAGCTGAAACCTTACTTGTACATAAAGATTGTATTGATAGTCATTTACCAAGCATCATTAATATTCTTAAAAATGGTGGATGTGAGATCAGAGGAGATGAAACAATAATTAAAAATTTTCCGGAATTAATTAAAGCTAATGAAGATGATTGGAAGACTGAATATTTAGATTCTATAATCTCAATAAAAATTGTCGCTGATGTAAATGATGCAATAACGCATATAACAAATTATGGATCTAACCACACTGAAAGTATAATTACTGAAAACAAAGAAAATGCCGAATTATTTTTGAGTCACGTTGGCAGTGCAATTGTAATGCATAATACATCTACTCAATTTGCAGATGGTGGAGAATTCGGTTTAGGTGCTGAAATTGGGATTGCTACAGGCAAGCTTCATGCCAGAGGCCCTGTTGGACTAGAGGGGCTAACAACCTATAAATACAAAGTAAGGGGCGACGGTCAAATCAGACCATAGTAAAAATGAAAATTGGCATACTTGGCAGCTCCTTTAATCCACCTCATGAAGGTCATTTAAAGATCACTAAAGAGGCAATGAGTATTTTTGCACTTGATCAAATATGGTGGTTAATAACAAAAAAAAATCCATTTAAAGATGAGGAAATCTATATAGATTTTATTGAAAGAGAAAAAAAAATTAAGTCAATAATTGATCAAGAGAAAATTAAATTAAAATATTTTGAAGATGAAACAAAATCTAATTATTTAATTGATAATCTTTTATACATAAAAGAAAATTTTAAGAATAATCATTATATCTTTTTAATGGGTAGTGACTCATTTATGGAAATAGATAAATGGAAAGATTATGAAAATATTTTTAAACAAATTCATATTGCAGTGTTCAATCGTGGCTCTAATCATCACAAAATAAATAATTGTACTGCAGGAATAAAATATAATGATTTCAAAGTTGAAAATCCTGGAGAAAGTTTATTTGACAGTAAACTACCTTGCTGGACATTTGTCTCTGACTTTAATATTGATATCTCATCCAGTGATATAAGAAAGTGAAATAATAAAATGAATATTCTAAAAAATATTATTAATGAACTAGAAGATAATAAAGCTATTGATATTGTAAGCATAGATGTGAAAGAAAAAACATCAATTACTGATTTTATGGTCTTTGCAACCGGAACCTCTAATAGACATGTTCATTCTCTCTCACGATCTATTTATGAAAGCCTTAAAAGAAATGGATTTAAAAATTCAGTTGTTGAAGGAGATAACTCAACAGGGTGGATAGTGATTGATACAGGAGATGTAATCGTTCATATATTCAAAAAAGAATCTAGGGAATTTTATAATTTAGAAAAAATGTGGTCAGCTGAGATTGAATAAATCATATGAAGATTGATATTTTTTATCATGATAAATTCAAATTTAGTTTTGAGAGAGATTTATCAGAAATTTATTTAGAACGTCTTAAGAGTATCCCAAAAGGCATTATCTCGTCTATCAATTGCAAAAAAATCAATACTAAAGAACTAACAAAGATAGTTACCGAATATCATAAAAAATCTTTTTTTATTTTTTTAGATGAAAAAGGTAAAAGCTTATCCTCAATACATTTATCTGAGCTCATCTTTTCAAAAATAGATAAAAATTTAATTTTTTTCATTGGTGGTACCGATGGATTTAATCATGAAATATTAAAATATGCTGATCTCAAATTATCACTTGGAAAAATGACTTTTACTCACTCATTTGCATTAATTATTTTATTAGAACAAATATACAGATCTGCTACTATCAAAATGAAACATCCATATCATAGAGAGTAATATGAAATCATTTTTTACTAATTTAATAATATTTCTAATATTAATTGTTAATTCTAGCCATGCAGAAAATAACAAAGATTTATATGAAAAGTTAGACTCATTTGGAGACGTATTTGACTTAATACAAAAAAACTATGTTGAAGATGTTGAAGATGAAAAAGTAATTGAATTTGCAATCAATGGAATGCTTCAAGCATTGGATCCCCATTCAGGATATATGAACACTGATCAGTATATTGAAATGCAAGAGGAAACTGAGGGAGAATTTGGTGGCTTAGGAATCGAAGTAACAATGGAAAATGGATTTATTAAAATCATAACTCCCATAGATGATACACCTGCTGCAAAAGCTGGTGTTATGCCTGGGGATTATATTACTCATATAAATGGTGAAAGTATTCAAGGACAATCATTGCAAGAAGGTGTTGAAAAATTAAGAGGACTAGTGGGAACAAGTGTCGAAATATCACTAGCACGTGCTGGAGAAGATGAAGTTTTAATTAAATCAATAAAGAGAGCTATAATTACAGTTCAAGCAGTAAAATTTAGACGCGAAGAAAATGTAGGATATATAAGATTAATCTCTTTTAGTGAGCAGGCTGGCAAAGGTATTAAGAAAGCTATTAAAGATTTACAAAAAGAGATAGGTGAAAAAAATATTTCTGGATTCATTTTAGATCTTAGAAATAATCCAGGTGGATTATTAGGACAATCAATTGATGTAACAAATCACTTCTTAAGTTCAGGTGAAATAGTTTCTACAAAAGGAAGAGGTAAGAGAAATATTGCACGATTTGATGCAACAAAAGGGGATTTAACTAATGGTAAACCTCTTATAGTATTAATTAACGAAGGATCTGCATCAGCATCAGAAATTGTTGCAGGCGCTCTACAAGATCATAAGAGAGCTATAATACTAGGAGCTAAATCTTATGGAAAAGGATCAGTTCAAACAATTTTTCCTCTAAATGATAAGAGTGCGATACGTATGACTACTGCTCTTTACTATACTCCATCAGGAGACTCAATTCATAAAGTCGGTGTAATTCCAGATATTGAAGTAAAGAGTGATTTCAGTAATGAAAATGAGATAGATAAGCAATTAGAATATGCCCTGGATTTACTGGATGAAGAAACAACTATCAACTAGTCAGCATAAATCAAAAATATATAGAAAAGGGGTAGGTATAATGCTCCTCAATAAAGAGGGTAAAATCTTTGTAGGGCAAAGATTTGATAAGGATAAGTCTGCTTGGCAGATGCCTCAGGGTGGTATTGATAAAGGTGAGAAGTCGGTCGAAGCACTCAAAAGGGAATTGGAAGAAGAAACAGGAATAAAAAATAATTATAAAATAATCAGAAAAAGTATAAAAAAATATAAATATGAATTACCTTCCTATTTACAGAAAAAATTGTGGAGAGGAAGATTTAAAGGTCAGGAACAGAGATGGTTCTTGCTTGAATTTGTTGGTATGGATAGTGAAATAAATATACAAACGGAGAAGCCAGAATTTAAAAAATGGAAATGGGTCTCTAAAAAAGAGTTAATAGAGATAATTGTTCCCTTCAAGAGAGAGCTTTACGTAAATGTATTAAATGAATTTAAAGATGAATTAGTTTAGAAGTAATTTCAAGCTATCTAATTTTGACGTGATTTTATTTTTCTCAGTGTCAGAGGCATTTGACATTAATTCATTATATGCTTCTATTTTCTCACTTATAAATTCAGTATTAATATCTTTTTCATCGGCAACCTCTTCTGCAACAAGAAGTAATTCATTATCAGAAAACTTTACGAATCCACCGTCAACATAAAATTGTACATTAGTATTATCATCTCTTATAACTTTAATTATACCAGGCCTTATTGAAGTAATGAAATTTGTATGTTGAGCAAGAAAACCTATATCTCCCTCAACTCCTGGAACAGTTATTAACTCTGCTTGGCCTTCAAGATAAATCTTCTCAGGTGTTACAAGTTTAAAAGAAAAATACTCTGACATTACTATTATGCAGCAGCTTCTTCTGCCATTTTTTCTGCTTTTTTGACTGCTTCTTCCATAGTGCCAACCATATAGAACGCTGCTTCTGGAAGATGATCATATTCACCTTTACAAATTGCATCAAAACCCTTGATCGTATCTTCAAGATTTACATATGTCCCTGGAGTGCCAGTGAATACCTCAGCAACAAAGAAAGGTTGTGACATAAATCTTTGAATCTTTCTAGCTCTACTCACTGTAAGTTTATCTTCTTCTGATAATTCATCCATTCCTAAGATAGCAATAATATCTTGAAGCGATTTATAAGTTTGAAGAATTGATTGTACATTTCTTGCAACTCTATAATGTTCATCTCCAACGATTCTTGGATCTAAAATTCTAGAAGTACTATCTAGCGGATCTACTGCTGGATATATACCTAATTCAGCAATTTGTCGTGACAGCACTGTTGTCGCATCTAAGTGAGCAAAAGATGTAGCAGGTGCTGGGTCAGTCAAATCATCTGCAGGAACATATATTGCCTGTACTGAAGTAATAGAGCCTTTATTTGTACTGGTAATCCTCTCCTGAAGAGAACCCATATCAGTAGCTAGCGTTGGTTGGTATCCAACAGCAGATGGAATTCTACCCAATAATGCTGAAACCTCTGATCCTGCTTGAGTAAAACGAAATATGTTATCAACAAAGAAAAGAACATCCTGTCCTTCAACATCTCTAAAATACTCAGCGCATGTTAGCCCCGTAAGAGCAACTCTCGCTCTAGCTCCTGGAGGCTCATTCATTTGGCCATAAACGAGAGCACATTTTGATTTATCTCCTTCAAGGTCAATAACTCCTGACTC
>CEWG01029286.1_pt1 | contig 11013 bp, 11 predicted proteins | sample 361411 | NCBI WGS metagenome assembly CEWG01 (sample SAMEA2622173, study PRJEB7988) | marine metagenome | biome: marine biome (ENVO:00000447); feature: surface water layer (ENVO:00002042); material: "saline water (ENVO:00002010), including plankton (ENVO:xxxxxxxx)" | depth 5 m | reverse complement strand
GAATTATCAACATTTAGTGATATAACGATCGAGAATGAAGTTTATGGCGCAGAAATCGACATAGAAGCATTTCAAAAAGTGGCATTACTCAACGCAAAGCACATCAAATCTATCTCCAAATTCCCCTCAGTACAGCGTGATTTAGCATTGCTTGTCGACAATCATGTATCATTTGCATCGTTGCGAAATGTTGCACAAGAAACTGAGAAAAAACTACTGACATCGATTCAACTTTTTGATGTTTATGAAGGAAAAGGTATTCCCAAAGGAAAAACATCATATGGTTTAAGTTTCACTTTCAATGATTCTCGTAAAACACTAACTGACAAGCAGATAGATAAGTCAATTAATAAAATTTTTGAACGAATTCAAAAAGAGTTTGGCGCAGAACTGAGAGCATAATATCTGCTAATTATTTGGTTTTATTTTAGCTTTTTATCTAACTTTGATCATTGCTAAAAAAGAAAAAAATGTTTTCCACTATCGATCTTCACAAGGTTCTCGTGCAAGTGCAAGACTCAACTCCTGTACCAACGAACACAAACAGTTTTAAAAAATCAAATCAGAATTATAATCAATTCGACTTTGATCAATTAGAAACAAATCGCATATTTCATCGTGATACGATCAAAAAGATATGTATTGATTATCGGCTTCGATTCCTAGATCTTAGCTATTTCAAAGCTGATGTTCCTTTGGAAGCCATTGATAAAATACAAGCGCTAGAAAAGGATCACAAGACAGAGGTGAAACACATGAAAATTGTTGCGCCTTCAAAACTGTTTAAGCTTAAAAACGCTGACGATCCCCTTTTGTTTGTGCCAATCGGGAACGATTATTATTACCTCATCCACAAATGGGGAAATGATCTACATCCACTGCGTCGATTGATGATGTGGCCTTTCAAAAACATCGTCACAAGCATTTTGTCGATTCTACTGCTCAGCTTATTGTTGACAGCTATGATGCCTCTAGGCCTTTTTAGTTCTCAACCAAATTCGTCTGACTTCCTATTGATTTTCTTATTTATGTTCAAATCTATCGCAGCTATTGTGATTTACTATGCTTTTGCCGCTGGTAAAAACTTCAACCGAGCGATTTGGGATAGCAGCTATTACAACTAAACCCAATGGCAAAGGATTATATCGTTTTGTTTCGTGGAAGTAGCATTGAAGCTGGACGAATCCTTTTTGATTTAAAAGAAATTGGCATCATAGGCGTTTTAAGAGATCAGCAAACTTCGGCTGCACGATCTGGCTTTGCGATTCCTGCGACAGCAGATGAAGCTCAAGTTTTGGTTCATCGCGACGAACACGAAAAGGCCAAATCTATTCTTTAGCTATACATTTTTTGGCGTAATGCCTTCACTTTTTCATCTGACATATACTCGTCAAAAGTCATGTGACGATCAATGACCCCATTTGGGGTGAGCTCAACAATTCGATTCCCAACCGACTGTGCAAATGCGTGGTCATGTGTTGTGAGTAGTACTGTACCCTTAAACTTGACCAGTGAATTGTTGATTGCAGTAATCGATTCCAAGTCGAGGTGATTGGTCGGCTCATCTAACATCACAACATTGGCACGCTGCATCATCATACGAGAGAGCATACAACGTACTTTTTCTCCACCAGAAAGAACATTTGACATTTTTAGAGCCTCTTCTCCACTAAACAGCATTTTGCCTAAAAATCCTCTTAAAAAAACCTCCTCACGCTCCTCTTCTGTCTGTGCGTACTGACGCAACCAATCGACAAGTGAAAGGGGTTTTTCGAAAAATGAACTATTGTCCAAAGGCAAATACGATTGGGAAGTCGTGATTCCCCAATTGACTGTTCCATTGGCAGCTGGGTGATTTCCACTCACTGCCTCGTAGAATGCAGTTGATGCTCTTGCATCTTTGGAAAGTACAATTACTTTATCTCCTTTGTTAAGATTGAGATCAATTTTGTCAAACAAGATCGTATTGTCTTGATTCACGCTGAGATTATTGATGTTCAAAATCTGGTCTCCTGCTTCTCGATCTTGCTCAAATATGATTGCTGGATATCTTCTAGATGATGGTCTGATTTCTTCGATGTTGAGTTTTTCAATCATCTTTTTTCGAGATGTGGCTTGTTTTGATTTGGCAACATTGGCACTAAATCGAGCGATAAAAGTTTCTAATTCTTTCTTTTTCTCCTCTGCTTTTTTGTTTTGCTGTGCTCGTTGCCTTGCAGCCAACTGGCTCGATTCGTACCAAAACGTATAGTTTCCACTGTAGTGATTGATTTTTCCAAAGTCAATATCAGAAATATGCGTACAAACAGAGTCTAAGAAGTGACGATCGTGCGACACAACAATCACAGTGTGGTCATAATTGGCTAAAAACTCTTCAAGCCATTGGATGGTTTCATAATCCAAATCGTTGGTTGGCTCATCCATGATCAACACATCTGGGTTGCCAAAAAGGGCTTGTGCAAGAAGAACACGCACTTTTTTCTTTCCGTCGAGGTCGCCCATGAGTGTATAGTGCAGATCTTCAGGAATTCCCAAGTTGGATAGGAGCGCAGCAGCATCGCTATCTGCATTCCAACCATTCATTTCTTCGTACTTGATTTGCAACTCACCTACTCTCTCACTGTCAGCATCTGAAAAGTCTGGCTTTGCATACAAATCATCCATTTCTTTTTTGATGGTATAAAGGGGTTTATTCCCCATAATAACACTCTGTAGAACTTGCTGTTCGTCGTAGGCAAAGTGATTTTGCTCAAGAACAGACATGCGTTTTCCAGACTCTAAATGAACATGACCAGAATTGGGATCAAGTTGACCACTCAATACCTTTAGAAAGGTTGATTTCCCAGCACCATTAGCGCCGATGATACCATAACAATTTCCAGTGGTAAAGGTCACATTGACCTCATCAAATAGAATTCGTTTACCAAATTGTATAGACAGATTTGAAACTGATAGCATATTGTTTAACTAAAGGCGCAAAAGTACATAAAACCCCTGCTTCAGCAATGGGGTATAAAATTTAGTTTCCCTTTTTATGATCTGCGAGGAACTTGGCAAGGCCACTATCAGTCAGTGGGTGTTTGAGCAAGCCAACAATGGCACTCAAAGGACCTGTCATGACATCAGCACCAATTTTTGCACAGTCCAATACATGCATCGTGTGGCGAACAGAGGCTGCCAAAATTTGAGTTTTAAAGTTGTAGTTGTCATAAATCAAACGAATTTCATCGATGAGATTTAAGCCATCAGACGAAATATCGTCGAGGCGACCAATGAATGGAGAGACATAGGTCGCACCTGCTTTTGCAGCCAATAAAGCCTGCCCAGCAGAGAAAACCAGTGTGCAATTGGTCTTAATTCCTTTGTCAGAGAAATAGCGAATCGCTTTGATCCCATCGTTTATCATGGGAACCTTAACTACAATTTGGGCGTGCAGTTTTGCCAAGGCTTCTCCTTCTTTGATAATGCCATCATAATCTGTAGCAATCACTTCAGCAGAAACATCGCCCGTCACAGCGTTACAAATATCGACGTAGTGTTGTAAGATGTTTTTCTCTCCTGTAATGCCTTCTTTGGCCATTAGAGACGGATTGGTTGTTACGCCATCCAAAACACCTAGTGCTTGTGCTTCTTTGATTTGTTCTAGATTAGCAGTGTCGATAAAAAATTTCATATAGAATTGTGATTAAATATTATAGAATTTACTGAGAATATACTCATATAATTTTGCAGGTAGATAAGATTTTAAATATACAGAAAAACGCTGTAAAAAAGGCCCTACAGTATAGTGGGGTTTCAATTTGTTTCTTTGAATGATTTTATGAATTGCTTTCGCCACAGTTTTGGCAGAAACACCATCGTCAACATGTGCATCCATGTCTTTTCTAGCAGCACCATAGATCGATTTGTAAGGTGAATCGTCTTTGACAGGTGTATGATAACGCCCCTGAACGATATTTGTTGCTACATCTCCAGGTGCCAGTGTGCAGGACTGCAAGTTTGTGTGTTTGAGTTCGAGGCGTAAACTCTCAGTTACCATGTGCAGTGCGCTTTTTGTGGCAGAGTACATGCCTCGAAAAGGCAAACCAGCATACCCAGCTATCGAAGTAATATTGATGATTTTCCCTTTGTTTCTTTTTCGCATAACAGGCAAAACAGCTTGCATGACTGCAATTGCTCCCACGAGGTTTGTTTCGAAAGCTTTTCGGATTTCTTCGACTGGTGTTTCCTCTACTGGCCCCACGATTCCTTTCCCAGCATTGTTGACCAACACATCGATTTGGCCATGTTGGGAAATCACTGTTTGTACAGCTTTTTCAATCGAGGATACATCGTGTAAATCCATCTGCACAAGAGGAAATGGATGGTTTTTATAACGATCTGGCGATCGACTGGTGCCGATTACCTTATAGCCAGAGGACTGGAGCAATGCACCTGTTGCCTTTCCAATTCCTGTTGACCCACCTGTAATAAAAACAACTTGCATTGTATATGTTAAAAAAGGGTAAGCGACCTACATCACACCGCTACAACCGCCTACCCTTGCTGCGTTCCCGCCCTGGGGGATTCGGCAGGAGCTGGTTGTGCAGAACTTACCCAATGCAAATATACCTGATTCGGATTTTTTCATTCAATATTTATTGAATAATTTCGTTATCTATTTCAAAATATGAGGATTCTCGTCTTTATTGCCCTAATTTTATTGTCTGGATGTAGCTCGGTTGCACCAGGGCACTTTTCCCTAAACACAAACAGCACCACAAACGAGTTGACTGTTGGGGATACCTTGTTTTTCGAGCTATCCAACCCAAAGCAACACGACATTCAAGAAGTTCGTTATTCTCTCAATGACAGTTTGCTTGACAGCAGTTTTAAAGTGATTAACAGGCTGGGAAATCATCGTTTGATTGCCAAATTTAATGTTGACAGCAAGCCCTTTTCAGTTGAAGAAAAATTCACAGTCTTTGCTGAGGAAGCACCTGAAATCTATACTTATAAACTGATCAACACCTACCCGCATGATAAAAATGCATACACACAGGGACTCGAATTTTATAAGGGGGAGCTTTACGAAAGTACTGGGCAATATGGTCTTTCTTCGATTCGAAAAACAGATTATGAGACTGGAGAGGTGATTCAAAAACTCTCGCTAGATGCCTCCTACTTTGGAGAAGGACTAACTTTTATCAATAACCAAGCGATTCAACTCACTTGGAAGGAAAACATAGGTTTTGTGTATGATCCCACAAATTTTAAACTCCTACGCTCTTTCAATTATCGGAAAAGCAAAGAAGGTTGGGGCTTGTGTAATGATGAAAAGGTGATCTACAAAACAGATGGTAGTGAGAAGCTATGGACACTTGACCCAACGACTTTTGAAGAAAATGGCTATGTAGATATCGTAACCAATAAGAAGCTCATCAGCAAAGTGAACGAGTTGGAGTATGCCGATGGGTTGATTTATGCCAATACCTATCAATTCAACAAAGAGGTGGTGATTATCATCAATCCAACGAATGGTCAGGTGGTTGGGGTTGTTGATTTTTCTGGTTTAAAAGAACAAGTCACACAACACCCTCAAATCGATGTTTTTAATGGAATTGCCTATCACCCCAAACGAAATACTTTTTTTGTGACAGGAAAATACTGGGACAAACTCTTTGAGGTCGAAATTGTTAAGAAGTAGATCGCGATGAAAAAGTTTTTCACGTTTATCGTTATCCTTTTAACGATTGTTTTGATCAAGTCTTGTGATTATGACCTTACCTTCTCCCCTGCCCAAACCCAAGACATCGGATTTAGCAGCGATACTGTTTATTTGGATACTGTATTTACTTTAATTGGTTCTTCGACCTATAACCTTAGAATATACAATCTATCTGATCGAAATGTTGAAATTGGTTCCATTCGACTTGGACAAGGTAGCCAATCTCAATTTCGAATCAATGTCGATGGGATTCATGGTGAGAGCTTTGAACAAGTCGAGCTTCTTGCCAAAGACAGTATCTATGTGTTTATCGAAACCACTGTTGATATTAAAGAATACACCCCCAACGCCACCGAATTTCTTTACAACGATCAATTGCTTGTTGATAATCAAGCTGTGGAGCTCATTACTTTGGTGAAGGACGCTATCTTTCTATATCCTGAGCGAGACAAAGATGGGATAAAAGAGATTTTGCCCTTGGGCATAGATGATGAGGGAAATGTAGTTGGTATCGAAGGATTTTATTTGGATGATGATGAATTGGAATTTACCAATGAGAAGCCCTATGTGATTTATGGCTATGCAGGTATACCCCCTGAAAAAACAGCAGTATTTGAGGCAGGTGCTCGAATTCATTTTCATGACAACTCGGGCTTGATTGCTGCCCAATCGAGCAGTGTGCACGTATTGGGCAACCCCAGTGTTGATGAAGAACAACTTGAGGGAGAGGTGATTTTTGCAGGAGATCGTCTTGAGCCATTTTTTGAAGATATCCCTGGACAGTGGGGTACCATTTGGCTCACAGCTGGCAGCACCAATCATATATTTCGTCATGCTACAATCAAAAATGCCTCTGTTGGTATTTTGATGGACTACAATGATGAAACAGAAAATCCGACACTATCATTAGAGCAAACTCAAATTCATAATAGCAGCACTGTTGGTCTTTGGGCAAAAACAGCTCATGTCAAGGCGGTTAACTCTATTTTTGGAAATGCAGGCAATGCTTCGTTTTATGGAAATATAGGTGGCTCTTATGAGTTTACGCACTGCACTTTTTCCAACTACTGGAATCGCAGTTTTCGTTCCACCCCTGCTGTCATCCTCAATGATTATGTACCCATTTCTGATACAGAAGATTTTGTTATGCCTCTCGAAAAAGCAGTGTTTGCCAACTGTATCATCGATGGGAATCAATCGGTAGAGTTTGGCGTTGAGCAAAAAGGAGAACAAGAGCTATCATTTACATTGGATCATACGGCCTTGCGTTTCGATCCAAGTGATGATAGTATTTTTGAAAATCCCTACTATGATTTTAACGCATTAGACTACTATCCAAAATTGATTGTCAACAAAAACGCCAGTTTTCACAACCCCACACAAAATGACTTTCGCATCACACAAGAAAGCGACTTCATAGGGTTGGGTAATAAAGACTATGCTGCTGGTATTCCTTTGGATTTGAAGGGCGCTGACAGAACAACATCACCTGATTTGGGTGCGTTTCAACACGTCATTTTTGAAGAGGAAGATTGATTACGCAACAAACAAAGGACGATGGGACATGAGTTGATGTACCTCTTTACCGATGCTTTGCAATGCGTCTTCATCCGAATGATTTTTGATTGCTCGATCAATGAGATCAACCACTTGTTCCATATCGTCTTCAACTAAACCACGAGTGGTAATCGCAGCTGTTCCAAAACGAATACCTGATGTTACAAAAGGTGATTTGTCATCGAAAGGTACCATGTTCTTGTTGGCTGTTATTTCAGCTTTGACCAAGGCATGTTCAGCATCTTTACCTGAAATATCTTTGTTGCGCAAGTCAACAAGCATCATATGATTGTCCGTACCACCCGAAATGATATTGTAATCACGCGCAACGAGTGCCTTTGCCATGGCTTGTGCATTGTTACGAACACGAACAATATAGTGCATAAAATCATCCGTTAGAGCTTCACCAAAGGCAACAGCCTTGGCAGCGATAACATGCTCAAGTGGCCCCCCTTGATTTCCTGGAAAAACGCCGCCATCCACCAAAGAGGACATCATGCGTTTCTTTCCACTTTTTAGGGTAATGCCAAATGGGTTTTCAAAATCTTTACCCATTAAAATCAAACCACCTCTTGGTCCTCGAAGGGTTTTGTGGGTTGTCGTTGTAACCACATGACAATGTGGAATGGGGTCATTGAGTAAACCCTTGGCTATTAGACCAGAGGGATGAGAAATATCAGCAAGTAAAAAAGCACCTACACTGTCAGCAATTTCTCGAAAACGTTTAAAATCGATATCACGAGAATAGGCAGACGCTCCAGCAATGATCATTTGTGGCTTTTCCTTCTCAGCCATCGCTTGAATATTGTCATAATTCAATAGGCCTGTATCTTTTTCAACTCCATAAAACACTGCATTGTATAGACGCCCAGAAAAGTTGACAGGAGATCCATGTGTTAGATGCCCACCATGGGCAAGATCAAAGCCCATGATTTTATCTCCTGGCTTGATAAAGGCATGATAAACAGCAGTGTTGGCTTGCGATCCAGAGTGTGGTTGAACGTTTGCATAGTCAGCACCAAACAAGGTTTTCACACGCTCAATCGCTAGGTTTTCGACTTCATCAACCACCTCGCAACCACCATAATATCGCTTGCCAGGATAGCCCTCTGCATACTTGTTGGTCAATACAGAACCAGTGGCTTCCATGACTTGTGGACTGGTAAAGTTTTCGGAGGCAATAAGCTCAATTCCAAAGAGTTGGCGTTGGTGTTCTGCCTCAATAAGTTCAAACAGTTGATGATCTCTTACATTTTCCATATGCATAGCAAAAGGCAAAAATAAGATAAACAGTAAAGATTTCCACAGCTTTCTTTTTTATTTTAATTGGAAGTTATAAACCAATTCTTCAACACTTCAATTCTTACACCAACTGCATAAAAACCTTTTCTGACAACCTGGAGTTTGGGTATAGCTAAATTTTAGTTCCTACCTTTGCGCCATGCAAAAACAAGTCAATATCAAAAACAAGCGCGCTCGTTTTGAATATGAGCTGATCGACCAGTACACTGCTGGCATTGTATTGACAGGCACGGAAATCAAATCCATTCGTGCTTCGAAGGCTTCTATTGCCGAAAGTTTTTGTGAATTTAATGATCGTGGAGAGCTGTTTGTCATCAATATGTCTATCGAAACCTACAGTCATGGGGGGTATGTCAATCATCGTGTGAGGGCTGATCGAAAGTTGTTGTTGCAAAAAAAAGAACTTCGAAAATTATATAAAGAGGTCAAAAATGTGGGGCTAACAATTGTGCCGCTTAACTTGTTTATCAGCGATAAAGGCTATGCAAAACTTCGCATTGCTTTGGCGAGAGGTAAAAAGATTCATGACAAAAGAGAAACCATCAAAGACAGGGACAACAAAAGGCAGCTCGATCGTGTGAAAAAGAGCTATTCGAATCGATAATCAGTTTTTGTCCGACAACATGGGAACAAATCGAAAACTCCCGTGTTTTTGCTTTTCAAATTCTTTGGCAGAGGTTCGTACAATCAGAATCATCTCTTGGGTATCCATCCCAACAGGGATCACCATTCGACCACCAATCGCGAGTTGATCCAAAAGTACGTTGGGGATTTCAGCAGCACCTGCTGTGACCAAAATTCGATCGAAAGGAGCAAACGTAGGAAGACCCTTATAACCATCGCCAAACACTAGTTTTTTTGGGTGATAGCCCAACTTTGACAACTGACGCATACTATATCGATACAACTGGTGTTGCCGCTCAATTGAATACACATCCACGCCCAACAAGGTTAAAACAGCTGTTTGATAGCCCGATCCTGTACCGATTTCGAGTACCTTCTGGCCTTGTTCTGCTTGTAGGAGCTGGGTTTGAAACGCAACTGTATAGGGCTGAGAAATCGTTTGTTCTGCAGCGATGGGAAATGCTTTATCTTGGTAGGCATGCGATTCAAAACTGCTATCCAGAAACAAATGGCGAGGAATGGTGCCAATGGCAGACAAAACATCCTCGTTGGTAATTCCTTTGGTACGCAGCTGTTCGACCAAATGCCTGCGCATTCCTTGATGCTTGGTGGTATCAATCACGTTATAAAACTACAAAGACTTTGGCTATTTTCTATGGAATAATTTATCGATAAAGCCTACTTTTGTCTCTATGGATAAAAAAATTAAGATTGGGGTTCTTGGCGCTGGTCATTTAGGAAAAATACACTTACGCTTATTAAAGGAATCCAATCACTTTGATTTGGTTGGTTTTTATGATACACAACCTCAGATTGCAGCAAAGATAGCTAGAGAATTTGGATATCAATCATTTTCAGAAATCAATCAATTACTTCGGGCTGTTGATGTAATTGATATTGTAACTCCAACACTCACCCATTTTGAGTTGGCAAAAAAAGCACTTCAAAATGGATTGCATGTATTTTTAGAAAAGCCAATCACTGCAACTGTTGAACAGGCAAATGAGTTGGTCTCTTTAGCCAAATCAAAAGGTCTATTGGGGATGGTTGGTCAAGTTGAAAGATTCAATCCAGCATTTAGATCAGCACATTCGTATATTAAAGATCCTAAGTTTATTGAAGCACATCGATTGGCAGAGTTTAACCCTCGAGGAACAGATGTTTCTGTGATTTTGGATTTGATGATTCACGACATCGACGCTGTTTTAAGTGTAGTTAAATCCAAGGTGATCAATGTACAGGCCAATGGCGTCTCTGTCATTAGTCAAACGCCTGATATTGCCAATGCAAGATTGCAGTTTGAAAATGGCTGTGTTGCGAACTTGACAGCGAGTAGAATATCCTTAAAAACAATGCGTAAGTCTCGCTTTTTTCAGCAAGATGCTTATGTGTCTGTTGACTATTTTAAGAAGAAAGTTGAAATTGTTCGCATGCAAGATGCTCCAAAATCACCTGAAGATTTTGCAATGATTCTTAAGAACGCCGAAGGGATTGAAAAGCAGATTCTATTTGACAATCCTGAAGTTCATGAAAGCAATGCAATTTTATCCGAATTGGAGAGTTTTGCAGATGCCATAAGAAAGAATAAAGAGCCTGTTGTATCTTTGCGGGCAGGTACTTCAGCACTTGAGGTTGCCTACCAAATCATAAACTGTTTTTAAAAATGTATTTAGCCCCATTTAAAGCCATTCGACCTAAGCCACAACACATGCACGTATGGGTCAATCGTCAAATTGATAATTACTCCCAATATCTATGTGGAGAAATTGATTTTGTTTCCCTTACCCTCAATTGATGAATGTGATTTACTTCCCCCAAAAAGG